>Ga0265293_10006325_pt1 | contig 19064 bp, 21 predicted proteins | sample Munlanlewell138R_FD_192505 | JGI IMG/M metagenome (GOLD analysis project Ga0265293, IMG submission 192505) | Leachate microbial communities from a municipal landfill in Southern Ontario, Canada - Leachate well 138R | ecosystem: Engineered > Solid waste > Landfill > Unclassified | place: Canada... | reverse complement strand
GCAAAAAGCCAATTACATTGACTTTTTTTCTTAAATTTATTCAATTAATTGGCTTTTGCTTACTGTGTCGCTAAATTGAAACTTTCCGCTTCAATTTCCGCCACTGACGCCAAGCCCCGAAACGTTACCTGCAATATTAAAAAAAACGTATCATGAATTTTGACAGAACGAAATATAAAGTATATACTTGGAAAAATTGGATGATGTTACATTGGATTTTAAATCCAGGATTGATAATAAATGAATTAATTCTAGGTCAAAGAGTTCCGAAAATCACTTTAGAAGAAAGAACTTCAAATAAGACAAGATTTGAACGAGGTATTGTACCTTGTCCACATTGTGAAACTCTACATGATGGAAGAACTTGGTCTACAGAAAATGGCACTGCTTTTAAAAATTGGTTTGGTCTTTATTGTAATAAATGTGGTAAAATTATTCCATGTTTGATTAATGTTTTTAGCTTTTTAGTTTTGATAATAACCTATCCAATTTGGGGATGGTTTAAAAATAAAATGAAAAAAAAATGGCTAGAAAAACAACAACAAAGGTTTAAAAATATAGACATTGAAAAAGTCCCAAATCCTTATGACAAAAAAAGCTGGATTAAAACAGGATTAGGCTGGGGATTATTTATGTTTATTATGATGTCTATAGTTTTTCCTTTATATGATGGTAGCGAAATAAATATAAAAACAATACTAATAGGTGTTGTAATTTGGACTATTTCAGGCTTATTATTTGGATATACTATGAAATTATTTTTCAATGCAAAGATAAATAAACAATCAAAATAATACTGCAGGTAACAAGGGTTTGGCGAAATGGCGGGTTAAGGCTAAATTTAAAGTTTCGGCTTTCTATTCCGCAAAAAGCCAATTATATTGACTTTTTTCTTAAATTTATTCAATTAATTGGCTTTTGCTTACTGTGTCGCTAAATTGAAACTTTTCGCTTCAATTTCCGCCACTGACGCCAAGCCCAGAAACGTTAGCTACAATTGTAAAACAACACTACATCAAAAAAAATATGGGAATTCTTGACAATAAAGAGCATGCTCAGAAAATTAAATCCTTAGAAAGAACTACAGAGAAATTATTTAACATTCAGAATACTTTAGCTGATAGAATAAAACAATTAGGAAATGATTTAATTGAAGCTACAAAATCAAGTCCCGAATATGAAAAAGAAGCTAAAGAAGCATCAAGAAGAACCTCAGAATTTAAAAACAAAGCTTATCAGACTTTAGAAGAAGCTAAGGAATTTCTTGCCTCTATAGAAAGTCATAATTCAATAATTGAAAATAATAAGATTGTTTCTGGGGAATTAATCGAAAAAATTAAAAGTGATTTTGAAAGTTTTAATAACGAAAATAATTCAGCACTTGAAAACTTAAATGCACTTAATGAAAGAATTGAACAACTCAATGAAACAATTTCTACATTTGAGAATACTATTGAAAATCATCCAGATCTAGAAAGCGAAATAATTGAATTAGAAACATCAATTACAAAAATTAAGGAAAATGAAAGTAAGTCATCTCAATTAATCAAATCTATAACTAATAGAAAAATAGAATTACAAACCTTATACAATGAAATTTTAGGTTACGAAGAGGAAGATGATGAAGGAAATATTACTAAAGTTAATGGTTCTAAACAAGAGCTATTAGAGTCATTAGATGGTTTAGAAGAAAGAGTAAGTGATTATAAAGTAGAATTTGATGAACTTGAAAAAAACACTTCAGATAGAACAACAAATCTTCTTAAAGTAAACAGCGAAAAAATATCCGAACAAATAAACGGTTGGGAAGATAAATATGAAAAACTAAATAAGAAGATTGAAAGTTTATTACCAAATGCAGTTACAGCAGGTTTATCACATGCATTTTCTAAAAAGAAAGAAGATGAAGATAAATCTTACGAAAAACATAAAAAACAATTTGGGTATGGTATTGCTGGAATGATTGCTGTTTCATTAATTCCTTTTTTAATCTCCGTATTTACATTATTTGGTAACGATTCACTTGATGTGATAATTAATAGAGCACCAAAATTAGTAATTGCTATTCTTCCATTATATATACCTGTTTTATGGTTATCAATTTCTTCTAGTAAAAAAATGAATTTATCTAAAAGATTAATTGAAGAATATGCACACAAAGAAGTTTTAAGTAAAACTTTCGAAGGACTTTCAAGACAAATTCATGATTTGGAAGAAGACAATATTTCTAAAGAACTTAAATTAAAGTTATTACAAGATTTCTTACAAATGTATTCAGAAAATCCGGGGAAACTTATTTCTGACTATAATAAGTCTGACCATCCAATTATGGAGTTGTTAGAAAATTCCAATAAACTTGATAAAACTATTCTTAAGGTTCAAAAATTTCCAGGACTAAATAAAGTGGCTGAAATTATTGAAAAAAAATCTGAACGCAAATTTAACCAAGTAGCAGATGGGATTGAACGAACAATCGATAAAAAACTGGCAATTTCAGAGGAAAACGAGGAAAACGAAAACGAACAAACAGTATAACAACTGTAGCTAACATGGGCTTGGCGCAATGGCGGGTTAAGGCTAAAATTTGAAGTTTCGGCTTTCTATTCCGCAAAAAGCCAATTACATTGACTTTTTTTGTAAATTTATTCAATTAATTGGCTTTTGCTTACTGTGTCGCTAAATTGAAACTTTTCACTTCAATTTCCGCCACTGACGCCAAGCCCCAAAACGTTATATGCAAATTAAAAAAACTAAAAATTAAATTTTATGAAACGAACTATTTTATTAGCGAACCTTTTTTTCGTTACAACATTCACTTTTGCTCAAAATGATACTATTTTTTTAAATAATGAAAAAATACTTTGCTCTGTTAAAGAAATTACAGAAGACGCTGTTAAATTTTCATACCCAGAGGAAGAGCTTGTTAACTCAATATACAAGAACTCTGTTCAAAAAATTGTATTTAAAAATGGAAGAATTCAAACTTTTTCTGAGAGCACTTCTTTTAAGTCAATAAAAAATGTTGATGATTACGAAAATGTATCAATAACTCAAGTTGAAAGTGAAATAAGGGGACTTTTTAAGATTGGAGAAGTTAGCTCAAAATCTAAAGGAACTACAACCTTGTCAAACCAAGAAAGAGTTAAAGAACGAGCTTATCGTAAATTAAAAATTGAAGCAGCAATGATGGGAGCCAATGTTGTTTTTTTAACACATCAACGAACAGAGGGAAATAAAGCAGGTGGATATTGGCAATCAGGCTCTTCAGCAGAAACTAATTTATCAGGAGTGGCTTACACAAATAAATTACCTGATTATAATGATTTTGTTTCATTAATTGGTGAAAATAAAGAGTTTGTCACCATAGAGCAAGCTAAATTATGGAGCAGTTCGAGCGATTTGTCTAAATCTGCTTACAAAAAGAAGTTTGTAATTAATAATATAATGAATGAAAATGGCATAATTATGATAAAAGGAAATTTGGAGGGAATTAAAAAATACGATTCGTTCAAGGTTGTATCATATGATGAAAATACCTTTAACATATTTTATGAAGACAAAAGCACTACTTATAATATTACTGTACAAATATAATCTGCATATAACAAGGGTTTTGCAAAATGGCGGGTTAAGTGATAGTTGAAAGTTTTCTGCTTCGTAATCCGCAAAAGCCAATTTTATTGGCTTTTTTTCATAATTTAGCAAATAGAAATTGGCTTTTGCTACGTGTCGTCTAAATCGAAACTTTCCGCTTCGATTTTCCGCCACTTCGCAAAGCCCCGAATTATATGATAGCTTATGAAACACATTCAGCTATTATTATATCGTTTTATTAAACATAAAATAAAATGGGTATAATTCACGGAATCTTAATTGTTCTATTAATCTTAATTCTTATAATTAGTATTGTACTAATGATTGCATTTAGTATATTTATGTACAAAAGTCTACGTGACGAGAAAATATTTCAAAAATATAATAAATCATTGCAACCAGAGTTCCAAGAGCAATCAAACCTGTTAGGAACATCATCCAACAAGACATCTTATTCTGAAAAGTCTCGACGTTTATCAAACGGGTTTCATCGCTTAATAATTTTTCGTATTCCTTGACGTAACTTTTAGAGTATTTTAATATACCAAAATAAGTAATATGGATTAAAAGATTATCGTTTGCTATCCTTATCATATTTTCAGATTTTAAATAATAGCAAGCCTCAATCAATTTTATAAATTCAGCTTTTCTATTTTCCGACTTTGGCTCGTTAAACATTTCATCTAAATCTTCAAAAGGTTTATCAACAATCATTCTGAAAAAACCAGTTGCAAATAAATCTAAATCGTTAGGAAGTACCCTATTATAAATTTTAAAATATAAATCTGAAAAAGTTATATCGTATGATTCACAATCTCTCACTAATATTTCAAGAATTTTATCTAACAGTTTTAAATTATCAATTATATTTTTATCATTAATCATAAACAAAAATGGATTTAAAAACAGTAAAAATAAGAGAAGAAGGCCTATTAAAATTTCATAACGGAGAGTTAGCTTACTACGGCCATCCATAATTAGGTGTAGTACCTATTAATTCAAGAATAGTTTACGTAGGTATTTATCAAGATGAACAATCTTCTACATAGGATTCTAAACTACTTACAAATCTTTTAAACTCTATACTATTTGGCATATATACTTTAAATACACAGGATAAAAAATGAAAGAAAATTTAAAAACAGCAAATGAAATACTAATTAACTACTTACAAGATAAAAGTATTTCAGATATAGAAACAATTATACGAATAATAAGAGATACTTATAGTTGTAAAACAATTTCGCAGAATGATATAGAAGAAACAGTTTCTAAATACAACTCTTTATTAAATATTTCGCAAGAGCTTCCGATTCCTTTGTTTTAAGTCTTTCTACTTCTTTAGCTTTATTTAGTAGATTCTGATTATACCGTTTCTTTTGTTCATCTGATAGAACACTTTTAAGAGCGTTAATTTGAAAAGTGAGTAACTGTATATTGAAACTATAGTTAAACTCTAAATTATCTTGAATTGACATAACAACAAAGTTTTAATTAACAAATATAACAAAAATTAACAATTAAAAAGAGTAACGGTGGAACGCTACTCAAAAATCATTCTTGCTACTATTGTTCACAAGAATTACACAGATAACATTCGACTTCTCCGACAGGTATAATAAAAGGATGTCCTTGCGGAGCAATCTCTTTATTACCGTTTCTTAAACGTGACTGACGAAAAATCCACTTGTAACAAATGTTATCCTTTAGTTTGTAAATTTCGTTTATCATATCGGTTTGACTAAAGTCCTTCTCCTTTGACAGAAGTCTCTCCAAAATTCAACAGACAAACGCAAGAATGATTTTACAATATTAAGTTGTAGTTACTCTTTTTCTTCTGATTAACAGTATATTTAAACATAACTAAAATTAATTAAAAAATGAAACAAGATTATTATACAATAGGAAAAGACGATTATGTTGGAACTACTCCTCATCATAATAAGACAGAGTTAAAGGATAAACCCTTTCTTGATTATAGTAAAGTCGTTGTTCGAATGTGTAACCGCAAGTAAGGTAACTATAATTTTTATAACTTTCATCTAATAACTTTTTAAGTGTTGGGTTATTGTCTAAAGTTCTTTTAGTTTTTATGTGTATAAGTTGTGGTGAGTTAGATGATTCAAAAATAAATGTAAATTTACCATCTTCTTCTTTTAGTACATTTAAGCTAACATCATAATTCCATACAAGTAAATGGTGAAAATAGTCAGCCCTCTCTAAAGATGTAAATAACAACACCACAAATAAACTGTCGTTTTCCGATGTTGTAAGAGCAACATCATAAGGCATTTCTAAATTAACTTTTTCCATACTAATAAGTTTAAAAGTTCAAACTTATAAAAAATTTTCTTAAAATTGCTAAAAAATAAAGCCATCATATAACAAAGGTTTTGCAAGATGGCTGGAACAGTGAATAAAACAAACTTCTGGCGTAAGAAGTAAACAGAGTAACAATAAAAACGGTTTTTCTTGGTTTACGCCACCTCGCAAAGCCTCAAAACGTTAGCGGTCATTGCAAAAAAACGCACCTTACAAAACAATTATCTAAGTCAAACAACAAAATCTGAAAGTTTTAAGAAATGAAAAAAATATTTTTTGCATTAATAGTTGCCCTTTTTTCATTGAACGTAAATGCCCAACGTCAAAAGCTGTACATACCAAAAATGGATAAAAAACTTATAAAATCTGATAAAGTTAGAGATTGGATGAGTAAAAACTGTCCGGGAAAATATTTTTACAGTGAGTGCTACGACACTATCAATAAACGTCAATATGTTTTAAAAGATTCTATTTTGACAATTACCGAATCATTTACTAAAAAGAGTGAAGATAGTCACGTATTTCATTATAAATTGACCTATCAATATTATCCAAATAATCAGCTGAAATTTGTAACAATCACAATGAACACACCTGGTATGTATGGCAATTTATTTTTAGGAAATTGGTATTATTACAGGGAAAATGGAAAAGTTTTTCAAAAAATAAATAATGAAAACATTTACAAGCACAAGTATTTCGATTTAATTGCAAAAGCCAAAGAAATGGGCATCGAAAACCCCGTCATCAGTCGCTATATGAGTAAAAAAGGCGTAGTTTGGCGTATCACATCCATTACCAAAGGCAATTCTATTAATATAGAGCGTACCGTAATAGTCAACGATAAAAATTTAGCAATTTTATTCGACAAAATCTCTACCGATAAAAATTATAATGAAAAATACGAATACTCTGGAGATGAAACTTACCATCAGCAGTACGATTATTTTTACGGTAGAAAAAAATTATAAGATCAAATATTTTGGGGAATGTATCTAAGAAATAAAATCATTTTAGGATTAATTTTATCGTTGAACAGCATATTTCTATATGCTCAACCAAGCAATTGCAACCAAGGCACGGAAAAAAGCAATTATAAATTTATAAATCCTTGTAGCACCTTTATCCAATGGGATGTCGCACCCAAAAATGTGGGTTCTGTATTTGGATTTGATAAAGACCTGTTTGGCAAAAACACCTATTGTAGTTATGCTGCTACTTCTGATAATAATTTTTACGATGGTAAAATAGAATTTACCGAAACGATAAAATTTCCGATAAAAGATAGAAAAAATCTAACGGTTAATCTCACCCCTTGTAAAGTGAATCGTTTTTACGAAAAAGAAGAATTTAGCTATCGTTTTTCCGACTGGAAGCGAGAGTTCGGCAGCTATTCCGACGTGGAATGGAAAATTACAAAGCAAAATAAAGAAGCCACCAGAACCGATTCTATTTTGTATCTGCAAACACGCAAACCGAGCTTTGGCGATTATGTTGCTTTGCTTTATATGGAGTTTTACAATGAGGTAGATTTTGATGTGGCAAAATTGTCAGAATATCTTACAGGTGATTCAAAAATTATCGGGCAGTTTTATGAAGATTACATCGGCAAATCCTACAAAGGACGATTAGCATTGGATGCTTCGGTAATTTTAGAAGAATATTTGCAACTTAGAGGAGGAGATAGAAATGATTACTTCACACCTATTTCTTTATTTTTCGATTATTATTATAAAGAATACAGTAATAAATTCCCTTCGCAAAACCCGGAAGCGTTGGTTGTTCTCATTTACAATTATTTGAATCCGCCTTTTCGTCCGTATTATTATGAGTTCAAACCGCAACATTTGTTGGATAAATTTTATGGTTCAGTAAGTTTCGGTTTCCGAAATGAAACCATTGCTCTTGAAATTTCAAATCCTAACCTCAAAGACGTTTCCGATAATACAAAAACGCTGTCAGCTATTGTTCGTGCTGACTTCAAATATCAAAATCTGCCTTACGAAAGAATTATTTTTACAAATGAGCAAGAAATTTATTTGGATTCTTTTTATTTGGGAAATGGTTTTCTAAAAATACAACCGAACAACTATTCTTTAGACTTGGATATTTTTGAAAATGATGATTACCATTTAGGATATATTTCATCTTTTCATCAACAATATGAAAGAGATTTTCCACCTCGTATTCATTCAGACGAATACATTCAGTCTTTTATAGGATTGTATATTAAACAAGCTACATTAACCCTTAAAATACAAGAAGAAAACTATGAGTTTGAATACGCTCGTTTACTGATAGACGGTACAGAAATTAACGGAACTGTAAATGTTGATTTTTCTAAATTCAAAACACAAATCAATGAAGAAGAATTAGTAAAACTATTCCAATTGAATGGAATTGAAGCAGAAATTCCAGACACTTACAATAGCTCACGAAAAACATTGTTCTTTCGGGTAAAATAAATAAACAAAATTTCCGAAACAGCAACGAACCGCTAACATCGGTTTTGCAAAAGAGCGGGTTAAGTGCAAAATTCAACGATAGTAATTCTATCACCGCATAAGCCATTTTTATTTCCTTTTTTTCTATTTTAGCAAATAGAAAATGGCTTATGCTGCGGTAGCGCTAAACTGAACTTTTGTACTTCTATTTCCGCTCCTTCGCAAAGCCGTTTCCCGTTAGCGGTAATGTTAACCGACAGCCCTAAAACCAAAATCAGGAAAATGGAACTTATTAGTAATCCAAATATTGAGCAACTTGTTGAGATAAAAAACTTCTTAATTGAAGAAGACAAACTATACAAAGAAGGATTTTATTGTAACTGGAATATTATAGAAAAATCATTCAGCGAAAATCATCTATTTGCAATGGGTTTAGATAATGAAATTATAGGTTTTTTGACTTGGACAAACTACGGAAACCAATATTTAGCAATTGACATAATGGAAATTTTTCCAAAATATCGCAATAAAGGATTTGGAGAAATATTTTATGACAAAGCTGAAAAATATTTTATGGCAAATAACTTTTTTGCAATTAAACTGTTTTGTTCACCAAAATCATCCGAGATTTTTTGGAAAAAAATGGGCTTCACTAAATTTCCAGATAGAGGTTATTCCGAACCTGAACTATCTTATTACAAGCCTCTAATTCAAACCAAAGTTCTTTCAGATACGAATAATTTAACAGATAAAATTGAACTATGGGATTTAGAGCCTTATCAAGTAAAAGAACAACCAGCAAAGTGGACTTGGAATATTGAAGATAATAAATATCCTATTTTGACACCTTGCAACTCAAATTGGAATTTAAGACTGACAAAAAACGGACAAATAATTAAAGAAGATAAAGTGAAATATTTTGACAGAAACAACGAGATTGAAATTGGTCCTTTTTTATATATCTCAAACTGACCGAATAAAAAACACTACCGCTAACAAGGGCTTTGCAAAATGGCGGGTTAAGTGTTAAGTTGAAGTTTTGTACTTCGTAATCCGCAAAAGCCAATTTTATTGGCTTTTTTTCATAATTTAGCAAATAAGAATTGGCTTTTGCTACGTGTCGTCTAAATCGAAACTTTCCGCTTCGATTTTCCGCCACTTCGCAAAGCCCCAAAACGTTAGCGGATATTTAAAAAAAACGATAAACATAAAAGATAAACAGAATGACAGACATTTCTTATTGGGACAGGTTTACACTCTTTCTGAGAAACGTTCCAAAGACAGTTAAGGAAACATTTATTTGGCTACTTTTCTCCTATCTTATCCCTTTGGTAAACATTGGAATAATATGGGGCATTCAAGGTGACAACTTTGAGTTTACTCTTAATATTTACAGCATCATCATTATAACTAATGCTTGTTTTTTCACTTCGCTCTATTATTTGGCATTTACAAACGATAATAACAATAATAAGCCAAAAAATGATAGACGATTAACAAAGACTATCAATATAGTTACATATGTCGTGACCGTTGTGTTATTTACAGTTTCAATAATTGAGACAGAAAAAACACTATCGATTTTCGATTTAAACATTTACAAATTTGGAGCAACAACCACTTTTTCGGTTGCCCTATTATTGGGTCTGATAAGTAAATATGACGAAGTCGAAGCTTTTGGAATTTTAAGGGCAAATCAAAGCAAGGCAGTTAGCGAAACAACAGTTGGTAAAAAGAAAATCAAATTAGATGGAAACAATTAAACTTACAATAATAAAAGCTATCCAGCCAATTGGTAACGTTTATGTTTCCAAGATAGCACCGAATGCACTTTTGAAAATGTCAACCGTTGACAGAAGAAGAATTGCAGATAATGACGAAGTTCTTGGAATTCAAAGAGAACTTAGACCTGACAAGGTAAATCAGATCAAGAGCTACTTGAGCACAGTAGATGCAACTTTTCCGAACTCTATAATCGTAAATACTACATCAGAATATATAGTTTCTGAAAATGAGACAACTTTAGAACTCAAAATTGACGAATCAACTTTTACAATAATTGATGGTCAACACAGAGTTGAAGGATTTAGAGACAATGAAAAACCAAATTTTGAGTTAATAGTTGCAATTTTTAAAGATTTAAAGACAGAACAACAAGCAGAGATTTTCTCAACCATTAATTCCCAGCAAACTAAAGTTGATCCTTCCCATAACTTAAATCTTGAATTAGATAGCAAAGTTTACACTCCAATTAAAATGATGATTGAAATTGCTCAATCTTTCAACTTTGACAAAGAATCACCTTGGTTTAATAACATAAGACTTCTTGGGTCAGGTGAAAAAGGGATAATATCATTGTCTGCTTTTGTAAAACCATTATTGGATATAACCTATCCAGACAAAGATTATTACAGAATTAAAAACGACCTAACTAAAAACCCGAAAGAGTTTCCAAATTTCAAAGATTACGATTATAAACCAGAACGATATATGTTTTGGGAGTTTTATAAGTCCAAAGACCACAAGTCAATATTTAAAATTCTTTACAACTACTTTTCAGCGTTACAAATTATTTTAGACAAAGACTGGTTGAATTATGAATCACTATTGAACAAAACAACAGGTTATAATGCTCAGATAAAATTGTTTAGAGATTTATTTTTGGAAGGCGTAGAAGATGGAGACCTTTCATATGACTTCTTTTTCAAAAAATTATCTGGACTAAAATCGATGAATGGAACAATAAACAGTAGTAACTACGGAGCTTCCGGACAAAAAGCTACAAATGATTTATATATGGAAATGAAGAAAAACATCCGCTAACAGCCGTTTGCCGCAATGGGGGCTGAAGTGGTTAAATCAAGTGCAGTGCTTCTATCAACATTTGCGCTTGGTTGACAGTGAAGTGCTCCGAAATCCCCCACTGCGGCAAGCGCCAAAACGTTAGCTGTGATATTATGACGACACTCACAACCAGAAACGAAATCGTTAAGACAAAGAGAATTATCAGCTCTGAAGTGACTAAAATGCAGAAAGCATTTTACGATGAAGATATGCTGCAATATTACAAGGATGACAATGAAGAGCATTTATATTGGGAACAGTTTGACTGTATTAAAAATGAAGAAACAGACTATTCGACTTTCAATAAAATTATTGGTTTAGACCATCCAGACATTGATACTTTTACGAAGAAGTTAACTAAAAAGTTAATCGAGTTATTTAAGAATTTAAATATCACCGACTTCATTATAATTTCTCACCTGAAACTTGACTTCTTTGGTAACAGAAACAATAACTTTAAGCCATTAAAGAAAGTATACAATAAACTTGAAAAAATTGTTGGCACCAACACTTTTAATGAAGCATTTGATATTAACATTGACGATTTAGAAGACTTTATTGAAATACTCTTTTGGACAACTCGTTGCGATCCAAGTATTGCAGAATATGTTTTTGTGTTTGACAAAAACGAACAAATTCAGTTTTTTTTAAGCAAATACGGAAATCTACATTTAACAGAATACAATAATGAACGACTCACCGAAGACAAACTGAAAAAGCTTGGTTGGATAATTATTAATGGACAAGAATATGACAATTTTACAACTGACGGAAAAATTAAAGGAAGACAATTAAAACTATAAACAAATACCACAGCTAACAAGGTATTGCCAAAAGCGGGGCTGAAAGACTAAATATAAGGTTCTCCCCTAATATACCGCCAAAAACGAATTTTTATTCGTTTTTTATTTTTAAATTTAACTCATAAAAATCCGTTTTGGCTTGCCTCGGTACAAAATCGAAACTTTCAGCTTCGATTTCCCCGCCTTCGGCAATACCCAAAACGTTATAGGGCATTTTAAAAGACAACAGTGAAACGAATAATCAACTCACCATTAAAAATTCTTGGACTTCTGACAGTAATTTTCGGACTGTTAGGAGTATTGACTTTCAGCTACTTTTTCTTTGTCGGAATTTATTTGGTTGGTATTGGACTTTTAATTTTCCTAATTGATTTTTTAGCTCTCAAACTACTAAAAAACAAAAAAACATATTGGATAACTCAATATGTTTTAGCAACAACTTATATAATTATTGCCTTTGTGACTTATATGAAATGGCAAGAACACAATTACCTGATTTTCCCAAAAGACTTTAAAGGACAAGCAGGAATTATTTTTGGAATGGAAGGTTATCCTGAACTTCCAAAAACAAAATTTTGGAAAAAAACAATCAACATTCCTAAAAACGGGATTATTATAACTTCAACCAAAGTTGAAGACATTCCAAACCGAATTCGGTTCGCATACTCTGATAATTCAGAAGTTAAATACCAAGACATTAATTGGGAACCCAATTTTGAAATAGATTGCATTGTATCTGATAGTAAGATAAAAAGCTGGCTATTTCAAGTTGATAAAGAAAGTTCAACAGTTAAGGAAGCAATGACTTCTTTGTGCAATGAAATTGCTGCAAATAAAAAGAGTAGCTTTTATAAAAGCGAAAATTCAGTTGTTTGGTCTGATAACAAAGGTAAATATCTATGGCTTCAAGATAAAGGATTGACTTCTTTACCAGACGGACTTGGAAAGCTCAATATTTACAAAGCAATATTGACAGGAAACGACCTAAAGGAAATTCCAAAACAAATTTTTGAAATTAATAGTCTTGAAGACTTGATTTTAGCCGTAAATCCTATCAATGAATTTCCATGCAATCTTTCACAACTGAAAAAACTAAAAAGTATCTCTGTTGCAGAAACAGGAATAAAAGAAATCAAATGCGACCTGTCTAACCTCGACAATTTAGAGCATTTTGATATTTCAAGAAATGAATTAACAAAATTCCCTGAACAAATTAAATCCATACCAAATCTAACTTGGCTTTCACTTAATAGCAATCAATTTACAGACTTTTCATTTATTGGCATTAGACTAAAAAAACTTGAAACACTTTACTTATATACCAACAAGGTCAAAAGCATTTCAGGAGAAACTAAATTTCTTACAAACCTAAAAGAACTTTTAATTTTTGATAATGAAATTGAAAGCATACCCGACAATATTGCAGACCTCAAAAATTTAGAGAAACTTGAAATTTGGGACAACCCAATTAAAAGTATCTCACCCAAAATAGCGGAGTTGACTAAGTTGAAATCAATACGACTTGATGACCACTTCTTATCTCAGACAGATAAAGACAATTTAAAAAAATGGTTACCGAACTGTGAAATCAACTATCAGACAAGAAGTGAAAAGAAAAACGCCCTATAACAGCACCTACCCAAAAGTGGCGGTTAAGTGGATAAATCAAGCTTTGTGCTTTTATCAAAGTTTGTGCTTGGTTGACAGTGAGTCGCTTCGAAATCGCCACCTTCGGGTAGCTGCAAAACGTTATGGGAAATGCTTTTTGAAGTTCGTGCATAAAATAAAATTCCGTTTTTCAAATTCTCAATTCAACAAAACTTGATTTTAATTTGTAAATTGCAACATTAATAAGTAAGCTAAAAGAGAATGTTGATAAAAGAGAAAATAAGCATAGAGGAATTTGATGACAAAAGTTATCAAATTAGGCTTGTTGAACCTTTAGAAGAAGAAAAAGCCGTATTAACTCACTACCTACACAATATACACAACGGAGTTTCAAAATATTATAAAGACGAAGCATTAAGTATTTTAAAAAATTATGTAGAATACAAAAACGAAAATGAAATTTCAGTTGTAGAGGAAGAAGCTTTGCAACAATTATTATTCGAGGTTGAAAATGTTCCATTTCCAACTCCGAATAATTATACTTTCAAATTTATCGACCTATTTGCGGGAATTGGAGGTTTTAGAATCGCTATGCAAAATGTAGGCGGAAAATGTGTTTATTCCAGCGAATGGAATAAAGACGCTCAAAAAACATATAGAGCCAATTTTAGCGAAGTTCCATTTGGAGATATTACAAAAGAATCAGTCAAAAATTATATTCCAAAAGAATTTGATATTTTATGTGCTGGTTTTCCTTGTCAAGCATTTTCAATTGCAGGGCTTAGAAAAGGATTTTCAGATACAAAAGGAACTTTATTTTTTGATTTAGAACCAAATCTACTTGTTGCTTAGTTTATGAAAAATAAAGGCAATAAACACGAAAATTATGAATTACTAAATTTATTAGGCTATGGATTAGCCAAATTTGATAATGAATTTATTAAGCAATTTGGTTTCAATACAAAATCATCATTTTACGAATATTTTGTTGAAATTGGTATTGTTGAAACAGGAAGTGTTGTAAAAAACAGAATGGATTTATTCGACCCTTTTTTTGAAAATAGTAGAAAAGGGTGGTGGCAAAAAGGTGATGCTTATATTCATAGGAAATTGTTGATTGATAGCTTATTTGGAAATGAAAATGTCTTAGAATACGCAAATATTGTCAAATTATTTTTGAAAGATAATTTTAAAATTAATGACATTTTTGTTGACGTAAAGCCAATTGTAAAATCAAGATTTAAAAAACTACAAGAAACTGGATTAGAGGCAGAATTGTATTTTATAAACAATTATAATTCTATTGATATTTTTAAAAATGGAATTATCGAAGATGCTCGTTTGTATGGAGATGGATATGATTTTCAAATAAATGTAAATGAAAATTCCTTTTTAGTAGAAGTTAAAGGTATTAGAGCAAAGAAAGGAAAGTTTAGATTGACTGAAAATGAATATATTAAAGCTCAGGAATACAAAAATGATTATATAGTAACTTTAGTTTTAAACTTGGATGATTTACCTACTTTTCTCACGATTGACAATCCATTGGAAAACTTAAAATTTGAAGAAAGAATAATCAAATCTAAAGAAACAAGAGAATATCACTTAATATCTGAAATATGCTAAATTTCGCTGAAAAAATAGAAATTTTAAAGGAATATTTATCCGAAATAAAGGATAATTACGCAGATAGTTTAAAAACAGATATTATACTATATTTTAATGATTTTGAAGATGTTAATAGCGAAGATTTTAAATTTCTTTCAGAATTAAAATCAAAAGAAGATATTTATAAATGGGTAGATAAATTAACTTCTAAAATAGTTATGAAATTTAACGAAGATGAAGAGCAAATATCTGATTTTATCTTTTATGCACTAAATCCATAGCCCCGATTGCAGTGGAAATCCTTTTTTGTTAGGAACGAACAAAAAAGATTGAAACGAAAAGCGGGAAATAGCTCCTTAAAAACTTTTCAGCGAAAGTGCAATTCCTTTTATCAATTATCGTGTTGCAGAAAATATTTTCTGTAGAAGTTTTAATGCAGGAAATTTATCTCGTTCTGATACGGCATTCGATGCAAACTATAACTCTATAGGTGTCGGTTTAAAGACATTCGTATGTAACTCAAATAATAGCACAGAAAAGGTAGCTGAATTCAATTCACTTTCAAGAGTTTTATCTGATTTTCAAGGAAAAGATTTGGCTTATAAATTAGCTGAATTTAGAAACGAAAGAATTGATTTAGCTAATCGCTTGTACAACATTGAAAGTTCATTGTATCATATTATAGCCAGAAAAGAAAGCGAACTTGTGTTATTTGAAACCGATTACGACAAAATTGACATCGAAAACATTCATGCTGTAAAACAAAATTCTGCAAGTTTACAATTTGAAGACGGGAAAAACTTTTATAGTTTTAACTATTCAAAAAGTACACTTTTCAGAAAGTTTTATATTCCAGATAATGCTTTTAGGCTTCCAATTGAAATATTAGAAGACCCTTATACGCTACTTTTAGAATTATTTGAAGATAAAGTATTAAAACCAGCTACTGACAAATTAGTTCGTGGCGAAAATTATGTTATTTTACCATTATTCAGTACGAGAAATTTAATTAAAAAAGAAGTTGGGTTAAGTAGTGGTTTAAATGCTTGGAATGCAAAACCAAGACCAACTCAAATTAGAAGACCTTACGGAGAAATGTATATCCCAGTACCTAGAGAAATACATAAACAATTTCCAAAATTTTTCCCTCCGAAAGAAGTTTCTTTTAATTTAAAAATTCCAACTGGTGAAAGCTTTTCAGCAAAAATTTGTCAACAAAATTCTAAAGCATTAATGACAAATCCTAATAGTGCCTTAGAAAAATGGCTGTTGAGAGATTTATTACAGTTGAAAGAAGGTGAATTAGCAACTATGGAAAGATTAAATTTATTAGGTTTCGATAGTGTTATTATTTATAAAGATTCTAGTAATAATTATAGAATTGACAAAGCAAAATTGGGTAGTTACGAACAATTTATCACATTATAAAGTACTTCCCATAACAAAGGTTTGGCGAAATGCGGGGTTAAGTGATAAATTGAACTTTTCTGCATATTAAGTCGCCAAAAGCCAATTTTATTGGCTTTTTAGTTATATTAGCAAATAGAAATTGGCTTTGGCTTAGTTTCGTCTGAATTGAACTTTCGCTCAATTCAAGCCCGCACTGTCGCCAAGCCTCGAACCGTTAGCGGTAATACTTATTGAACGGCACGATAAATTATCACTACTTACCAAATTATCAATAAATTAACACAACCTAATGGGGAAATTTCTACTATTTTTTTTGACATTATTTTCATCATTCGTTTATTCCCAAGAATACATAACAACATCTGATTTAAATGTAAGAGATAAACCTGACTCTAAATCAAACATCCTAAAAGTTCTAAATCAAGGTGAAACTATTTCAGTAGATTCTCTTGGAGAAAACTGGTCTAAAGTAGTTTTAGATAACGGAGAAAAGGCTTATATCAGTACAAAGTTTATTCAAAAAGCCAATCCTACTTCAAGTTCAATTTCAGAATCACCAGATTTGACGTTACTATACATTGTTTTAGGAGTTCTTTTTATAGCATATATAATCGCATTGGTAAAATCAAGTAATAATACAATGGTTGCAATTGCAGGATGGAAAGATTTAGCATTATTGTCTGTCCCCTTAATTGGTTTTGTATTTGTAATGATATTTGGTTCTTCTAAAGATTTAGCAGAAGAAGATAAACAAACCATACTAATAATTTATGCTGTTCTAAGCTGTATCGCTCTTATTTGGTCATTTGCTTTATCCATAACCGCAAACAGAGGAAATATTTTCAATATGATTATTTCAATAATGGCGAAAATGTTTGTAATTCTGATCATAATATTATTGATATTTATAATTTTTGGAGGTTCGGGAGCGAAAAAAGATGGACGTTTTAAAGACGGAACAAAAGGAAATCAACATACAAAATGGAAATTGTTAATTGCTGGAATTGCTTCTTTTACAATATTTACTTTAGTTAAAAACAAAGAAGAGCAAAATTTGATATACCAACTGGGAAAGAACACTTATAAAAGAATATGAATAATGAACTTTTAGAACTAAAAGAAATTTTAGAAAAAATAGACATAAAACAACAAAAAACAAATGATAATATTTTTGAAATAGGGACAAGAGGTTTTTATGAAAATCCTTTCACAGAAGTTTTATCATTTTTATTGGATAGTCAAAGTAAATATCCCAATAGAAATTTATTTGTCAAAAGTTTCCTTGAAAGTTTACCAAATCTTTCCAATGAAATAGTTGATAGCTTTCTAAATGATTTAAAAGTAAACACACAATACACTACAATCAATAAAAAATTCATTGACTTAATTTTATTTAATGACAAATATATTTTGGTTTTTGAAAACAAGATATTTCATTGGTTAGCAAATCCTTTTGAAGAATATGAAACAGACATTAAAACCAGGTATTCAACATTAAATCCTTTTTTTTACATTCTTTCTTATAATCCTACAAATACACCAACAAATTGGAAAAACGTTACTATCAACGAATGTTTTACGAATATTAAGAAGAACTTGCTTTTTAAATTTGACAATAAATGGGATTTTTATGTAAACGACTTTTTAGAACATTATATTCAAACTAACAAAGAAAAAATGACTCATCAAGAATTTGAATTTTATACACAAAATTTCTCTAAAATTATAGCTGGAAACAACTATGTAAACAAATTTATCAATGAAACAATAAACAGAGTTAAAGAAAAACTACCTATCGATTCCATAAAACGCACCAATGGAATTTCTGATTGGGGAGATAACTTTTCAAGGGCTGTGAGATTTTATCCATTTGAAACAATGGATAATGTTGTTTTTATCTTTAGAAATGATGGGAAATTTTCAATTAGTGTCTATTATTATAAAGAATATGGCAATTTTATAGGAGAAATCTCGAATATAGTAGGAAATCTCAAATATAGAAATTGGAAAGAAGGAACTGCTATGTGTTTTTCTTTACAAGATGGAAAAGAATATACGAAAATTGAAGATGCTATAACTGAATGTACGCACCAAATAAAAGAAATGAAAAAGTACTACCGCTAACATCGTATTGGCGAAATGGCGGTTTAAGGGAGAAATTGAAAGTTTCTCCTTTTTTGTCGCAACAGCCTTTCATATTTCCTTTTTTCATAAATTTAGAAAATAATAAAAGGCTGTTGCTTAGCTTAGTGCAAAATTGAAAGTTTTGGCTTTCTAATCCGCCACTATCGCCAATACGCGGCCCGTTAGTGGCAATACTAACGGAACGCTCGGCAAAAAACCAATTTCCCGACATTAAACATCCGTTAGAATGTTGCCCGAAACGGGAAACAAATGGCGGACAAAACACAAAATGCACTTTTAAACGAAG
>Ga0265293_10006322_pt1 | contig 19069 bp, 22 predicted proteins | sample Munlanlewell138R_FD_192505 | JGI IMG/M metagenome (GOLD analysis project Ga0265293, IMG submission 192505) | Leachate microbial communities from a municipal landfill in Southern Ontario, Canada - Leachate well 138R | ecosystem: Engineered > Solid waste > Landfill > Unclassified | place: Canada... | reverse complement strand
CTGGTAACTTATGATGTATATTTCTTTTTTATTTAACTCGTTAATCTCCTCTTTAAAACCTTTTAAAAGTTCAAAAAGCGCAACCTCATAAGAGTTGTCAAGATATGTTCCATCCATTCCACCACCCACTATACGATTGCCGTCTAGTTCTGCACCGGCAGATATAGCCTTTTTAAGATCTGCGATTATCTCATCGGTATTTGTGATTGTTTTGTACTCTACGACTGGATGTGCATATTTTTTATTTTTAGAGGTCTTATTGGTATCTTTTTTGATATTGTCTGCTTTGAAGCTTTTGATATCATCCCTTGTAATCTCGCCAGCTATATATTTTTCATATACCTCTCTTTGAATGGCTTTATCTTTTACCCTGCTCATTTCTTCAAGTACCGACAAAGAAATATCATTTTTATTTTCTTCTATCTCATTCAAGATTGAACTATCAAGCTTCAATGAGCTAAAAACTTTAGAAATATAACTAGCACTTTTTCCGATAGCTGCTGCCAAATCTTGTTTTTGTGCATATTTGCCACTTGCCCATAGTTGTCCTATGAATTTTGCTATTTCAAAATCTGTAAGTTCATCTCTTTGTATGTTCTCTACAAGGGAGAGTTCAAGCACTTTTGTTTCATCTGTTTGCAAAATATGTGCATGTATAGTTTTAAGTCCTGCGTGAATTGTGGCACGGTATCTTCGCTCTCCGCCTATTATCATATAACCGTCTTCTTTTTTAACTACGCTTATGGGATGGATTAGTCCATCTTGTTTAATGGTATTTGCAAGCTCTTCTATATTTTTAAAATGTTTGCGTGGTTGGTTTGGATTTGGATACACCTTGCTTATTTCTAGCTCCAAGAAAGGGCTTACGCCAGTTGTGCGAGTTTTACCTGTTGTTGCTTTATTTATTGCATCTAAGTTCATTGCTTACCCCCAAAATCTCTTCTTTTGCTTGCATATTGTCAGACACTCCAAAAATACTATTTCCTTCTCCCATAGTTGTCCTATAAATTTTGCGCGAGCGTATTACAGTGTTTAAAAGCTTCATATTGCTCTTACTAATTGCTTCTTCAATAATCCCAAAGTTTTTTGTAAGCGGATGAATATTGTTTAAAACAACAAATTTTTCAACATCTACTTTTAGCTCTTTTAAAATGCCTTCAAATGTTCTAAAACCTAATACTTCAGTAACGCTTTCACTTATCGGAATTACAATCTTGTCAGAGTGTTCTATCGCTGCACGATTGATATCGCTATCAAAACCACCGACATCAACAATACAAATATCATCTGTAGCAACAGCCCCTAGTTCGTTTATAAGCTCATCTACACTTAGTGGCTGTAAAACATTCAGCTTGTCTCCGCCTATGATATTGACAAAATAAAGAGTTTGTTGAAAATCCAAGTCTATTATTGTTACTTTCTTGTTCTCAAAACTATGAGCTAAATGCCAAGCTAGAGTGCTTTTGCCGACCCCACCCTTTGTATGTGCTATTGTTATTATCATGATTCAATCCTCTTTAAATATCTCTTTGGAGTACTCATACACTTTATTCATAATTTTGTCTTGTGTACTTAGTCCTATTGCTGCCCTTTTCCATATCTGCCTTCCGTTCGCATCTATCATTAGCCATATATCCGGCAGCCGTTCTTGAGAAATTTTTAAATTTTTGAAGATGTCATTTCCTCTTTCGTTATGAATATCAATTTTGAGCTGTTTGATTTTTGGGTAGTTGTAGCTTATGAAGTTCATAACGCTATCTTGCTTCGTAGATACCTCTTTTTTTTCGCTGTCATAAAACATCACAAGAATCATATATTTTGAGAAGTTTTTAAATAGTTTTTCACGTTCGGCTTTATCCGCTTGTGAAAAAGCATTTTTTGCAAAAGAGGTTTTTGCAATATTGACGCTTATATCGAGTTCGGGATTTTCAAGCATTACCTCACCCCAGACTTTTGTAAGAGCATCGGCTTTTTCTTGAACAAAATTTTGCAGCATGATAAATTTTTTGACATTTGATTTGGTAGGATGCATCGTAGATATCTCTTTTGCTTCGGTTATAAGTGCCTCAAACTCTTTTGCACTTAAATCATTAAGATTTTTAGGAATCTCTACAGCTTTTTTGTTCTTTTTTTCCCGCGGGAAATTTTTTGTTGAGTTATCATCTATTGTGGTTAAATTTACGTCTTTGTAAGCGAACCATCCCTCAAGCTCATTCTTGTAGAAGTTTGCAAAAGCGAGGTTTGTGCATAATATCAATATGCTGAGTAGTTTAAACATAGCAAATCCTTTATCGGTGTTTGCTATTTATTCATAATTTACTCTGTTTTTCTATCCTTTTCTTTATTTACTAAATCTTCAACTCTATAAACAACACTTCTAGCAACATTATATTTCTTGCTTATATGTGTGATTTTTTCACCCTTTTTTAAATCCCAATAAATGTCTTGCTCTAAACCATTTGATATTTTCTGTCCGCAACTAGGGCAACTTTTAGTATTGCCGCTTTTTAGGTTAGAAGCAGAAAAAAAGTGAACTTTGTTGCAAGGCATGCATAGGCATTTCCATTGAGCATGAGTATTTTTTTGTTTATCAAACTCTAATACAAGGATATCTCCAAAAATTTTATTTTGTAAATTTTTTCGTACACTCAAAGCTTAAAAACTCCCTTTCCATCTAGCTAACCAGCCTTTCACACGCAACTTCATAGTCGCTAATATTCTTATTTAAATTCACTATCGGATTATTTTCAAAATAAAAACACCTCTGGTATTTCTGCTCTTTGTTATAGTACATCTTCCAAAAAGCATCAGGAACAGCGATTTGATTATGCCCGATGCGCTTAGGACTATTTGAATAAATTACACCGTTTAAAACATTCACTTTACCAATTTTAGTAGCTAAAAGTCTTCCGAATCGTTCAACACCTGCCCATGCTTTTTTATCTCTATTTACCGTAGAGTGTTGAGGAATTATATTGCTCATGACATAAACTGCGTTTAAACTCCTTTGAGAATAATCGAATGATGCATCTTCCGCCAAATGTCCTCTATCCATTTTGTAGCGATTGTTTGTATAATCAGAGTACTCACTTCTGTATTGCTTTGGTATGTTTTTGTCCGGATAAAAACGAGATCTTTTTTCTATGTTGACATTGTTTATCAGACTTCCATCAAGTGTATATGCAACATACCTTGCACCTTTAGCTTTGTAATCATAGCAAGTCTTAAAATAGCCGTTGTTTTCAAGAACTTGATTGCATACTTTACTATTAAAAAATTGATGCAGAAAGCCATCGTTTGCAAAAGCCAGTGATGTTGAAAATACAAACACAACAATTGCTATCACTTTTTTCATTCTATACCTTTTGATTCATCGGCAAAAGAACCGCTTACATCACTACCGTAACTGTTTCCAAAAGTATCTACACTGTCCGCTCCGTCAATCATTAAAGCACCGCTTGCAGGATTGACGAATCCGATGCTGTTATCGAAATCCTCAGATTTAGACGAGTCTTTTTCATCGTCATTTTCATATCTCTTATTCATCATTTCATTTGCAGATGAACTCTTATCTTTAAAATGAATAATAAACCCTATAGCCAGCACCACAATCAAAAAGAAGCCCATTACTCTGTGTGCGATTTGCTCTCCCAGAAAGCTCAAGCCCAACCCGAAGACCACCATTAACCAAATAGACAAACCCAAAAAAGACTCTTTCAATTTACTCATAACAAACTCCTATTCTTTATACCTTATTCATAATTTACTTGATTTCTATTGCTCTTTTTCTCTTAATTCTGCAAGTGCCTCAGTTATACTTTTGATTTCTTTTCCCCCTTTTTTAACTTGCTCTTGAAGTTCTAATTTTTCTCTATGCTGTATGACTTGTTCTAATTGCTTTTCAGAGGCATTGTCTAAACCGGGTCCAGAATGATTTTTCTCCCATGTCTGTAAATCTTTTAACTCCTGTGTAGAGAGCTTATTAATATTGTCGATAATTAAACTATCTGAAAATACCCCTTTACTGATTGCTCCATTTTCTACTGCTTTGGTATAAGCCTCATCTGCCCGCATTTCATTTTTACTCTTCCCAAAAATACTATCAGTAGTATCTTGAAAAATTTTGGCTGCCGGATTTAGTTCCGCTGCTTTTAAAATCCCTGTTTCATCTTGAGCCGTTTTTCTTTTCTCTTCTAAACCTGCTGTTTTAGTTTTAATCTCATCTTTTACATGTAAAGCTTTTTTATCTTCAAACTCATTCATCTTTTTGTCGGAAGTCTCAAGATGTTCTTTTGATTGTTTATCGTAAGTACTTCTTATGTTCTCTTCTTCTCTCTTTATATCCTCTTTATTATTAGGTACGGAAGATGTATTTTCTTGAGCTGTTTTAATAGCTGGTGCAACACTCTCTTTAAGATTGATACTTTTGTATGTGTGTGCATCTGCATCAAATTTACCTCCTGTTTTATCTATCTCTGCTTGTGCATTATTGGCTTTGTTTGTATCAAGTTCTACTCCCAACACGCTATTTATAGCATTCATTCTTTGATCTTTATATGTCTCATCTCTCATCATTGATGCAGCAAGTTCACTTGCCTTAACAGCACCTTCTTTTTCTCTTATATTTGAGAGTTTCGTACCATCTTCCATAACCGCTTCATCTATAAACTTATTATAAATTTTAGGCAGAAGATCTTCTGAAAAATTCTTGTCATTTTTTTGTGCAACAGAATAAGCATCAGATATAGCTTCTGTGCTCTGATAAGATTTAGCATAATTTTCAGCAGCAGTTTTTGTATCGCTATCTGCAAATCCTTGTGTTTTTTGAGTTTGTTTTGCAAGAGCAAATGCCAGGCCATCCGTTTGGCTAATCTGTTCAGATAGATTTTTTGTATAGGACTCCATAAAACTTTCTGATTCTGCTCCGGATAGTTTTATAGAAACGTCTTCTCCTGTACTTGTTTTTCCGGTTAATGATATAGACGCATCTCCATTAACTCCTGCTCCTAAAAATTTAGGTGTTGCCCAAGAAACACCACCCCCAATTTTTGTTGCATCCTCCGTAGAAAAATTATGAACCCTACCGCTTGCTATCATATCGTTAAGAGTATTTTGCGTACTCTCATTAACTGCAGCATTTAATGTTTCGCCTGCTTGATGTTGCTGTCCTTTACTATCAGTAAAAGTTCCTGTATTTATAAGTTGTCCGCCGCTGCTCAATGTATTGACGATATTTCTTGCGTAGCTATCACTAAATGCATCTCCTGCTTGTTGTGTGTTTTGTTTTGAAGCATTATAGATATCAGAAATACCACTAATAGCGCTAACTCCCATTGTGCTATTAGAGACTTTAACTATCTCTTGCCCGTTGGTTACTATATCCGCAAGTCCACCACTATCAGTACTGGTCGTACCCTCTCCATATTTATTTGAGTATGAGTTTCTCATCGTTCCGTTATTGCTTATTTTTGTGTTTCTCCAAGAATCGTTTCCTAGATAATCATGCGTTCCATACATGTCAGTAGCATTAAAAGAGCCTAATCGACTATTTCCGGCACTTATATTGCCACTTGCCGTTTGACTTGTAGCAGAAGAAGCTGCGCTTGTGCTTGCTGCACCTACTCCGCCAAACAAGCTTACAAAGCCGTGTTCTGATTTTTTAGCTATAGAATAAGCAAAAACAGGAATAGATGCTGCAAGATACCCCAAAAACGAAAGATAATTTTTTAGATTATCACCCACATCATTTATATTTACCATAGTTAAACCGCCGTTTGAAATACTAGGAAGTATCCTCTCTATAGCTATATTAAACATACCGTTTACAAGCAATGCAAGCGGCGTCCATAGAACCATTGCGAACAAGAGGGTAAATCCCATTTTTATATGCCCCAAATCCCCATATATAACCGACAATAAAACCAATAATATAAAGATTCCTAAAATAAGTATGGTCATCGTAGCTTTCATAAGTGGCAAGTTTTGTTGTGCAAGCATTCCCGTGACTGTCCAAGTTTGTTGTTGATTAGTTTCTGATAGTGCTTTTGCATAAGCTAATGCAGAAGCGTCTCCGCCTGTTGCGAGAGCAACGGCTTTAATTCCGTCATTACTCATATTTATCAAAGTCTGCTGCATTAGATAGTCTTTAGAGTTTTGAGAAACACCGAACATTAGCCTTGTCGTCTCACTCATGCCACTTTGAAAAGTTGTTTGATCTAGCATCATTTTATCTGCCGCCACTTGCTCCATGTCATCAAGTTTAGCACCCAAATCAACTGTTAAGTTAGCCCAAACATCTTGACACTGCATATCCACCCCGTCTGGATTTGCAGAGCTATAATACGGAGTCAAATAGCCGGTTACACTCAAATCCGTTTTTAGATTTTTACTCATAGTTAAGATGTCACCGCTCATTTCGTTAGCGATAATTGCGCTAAAGACGCAATTTCCCATGTACTCATTGAATGTTCTTACTACATAAGCATCTACCATGACGGCTTTACCCAAATTTATAGGAGCTGCCATAGTAAAGCCTAATCCGGTATTTCTATAAGAGATTGAGTTCGGTGTTGCAAATGCTATTTCAAAACCTTTTGCTAAATTTCTCTCCAAATCAGTAAACAAAGAGAAGGTCTCTCCTATGCCTATTGGAACATTGTTAACGGGAAAAGTCTGCCCGGTAACTTCATCTTCTACAATGTAAGTTTTTGTTTGAGTTGAAAACATGCCGATTATGATCGTAACAAGAAAGAGATATTTTCCCATAGCAACTGACATGTCAGAACTGCTGCCGCCATTTGCAGTATTTTTTATCATAAGCAAAAAACCGCCTATTGCAACGGCGGAAGTTATAAGATAACTCTCTTTAGAAATAATGGTTACACCCTGTAGCACTTTGTAAAATATTTCACCGTAACCCCAAGTATATATAGACGGATTAGCCCCAAATAAATTTGACGACAACATAATAAATAAAACTATTCCCAACTTTTTCATATCATTGCTCCTTTTGTAGATGCAGCTTCGATTCCGACTAATGTAAGGGCATCGAACTCTTCTTTTGTAACTTCTTTGCCGTTCTTATCTTCGTACTTTATTTTTACTTCACTCGTCGCCTTATCCTTGACTTTAGGGCTTTTGCTTTTCTCTTTTTTCCCGCGGGAAATTTTTTCAACTGTATTTTCAATAGATAAACTGTTAAACATTTGATTAGATTTCGCCTTTTTCAAATTATTTATATGCTCAGGTTGAAAAAACTTAAACATTACTATAGTTACAGGATAACCCGGTATTTTAAGATAAGCAGTTAATGGTTTCAAAAGACCAAGTTCTCCCGTTAATAAGACTTTTTTCGTAGTATTTCTCTCACTTATCTGCTCTATGTCTCTTTGTGCATCTCTGCTGATCATGCGGTTTTTATTTTTTTCTTCAACTTCTTGCTCTCCAAGAAACTCACTTATAAATTTTTGCCCTTTTGGGTCATCATATTGCAGCATTAATTTTGTGCCTAAAAGCTGAAAAATATTTCTCATTAAATGTTCACCGTAAAGCTCTTCTATGCGAGATAGATCTTGTGTTGCAACTACCGTAGAGCTGCCTTTGCTTCTTCCCTCTGCAAGAAGATCATTTACTTCACTAAGTTTCCCAAGTGTTTGAAACTCATCAAGAAACACCCATATCCTTCTTGTCAGGCTATTTTCTAAGTTAAGGGTAGCTCTCGTCATCATGTCAAGCATAACTCTAAAATATCCCTCATAATTGCCCTCTTCTTTTTTAGTCTGTACTAGAAAAAGTCTTTGGTCTATATTTATCTTAGCAGTGGAGTTTATAAATTTTGTTATCGAAAAGCCGCCGTCCTCAAAATAGAATTCCGGTCGCATAATTTTGGTAAAGTACGGCTGCAAATTCATCATAATACTCCCGGATGTAGCATCAGCAGCTTCCGTAAGCAATGCTTTAATACTCAAACCGTATTTATCATTAACATCTTGCAAATTTGCCCATATCTCTTCTTTAGTTTGGAACTGTCTTATAAAATCTATGAATTTTTTAGTTGATGGATTTGGGCTTGTTTTTACTTTTATAATTATGCCCTTGAGAATCATCCGTGCAGTGTTATCCCAAAACTTCTCTTTCGATTGAGTATCGGGGATAAAAGATTTGACTATTTTATCTGCTTCATCTAGCATCTCTTGCTCATCGTCAGGGATATCTAAAAAGAAGTTCCATTTGATGCTTCTCTCGTCTGCAGGATAAAAAAGATAATCAACATTCTCTCGATAGTAGCTTATCCAGAAGTCGGGCTTTCTATCATAGATAATCATTGTTTCTTTGAACTTTACAACTTGCTCTATAAGTGGAAAGATACTTTGTGTTTTACCGGAACCGGACATACCGATTATGCCTATACTTCTATTTTCATTTGTGTATAGAAGAGGGATTTTTTCTCTACCTATAAAAAGCCTTGCTTTACCTTTTATCATTGCTTTGAGATTTTTTGTAGTTTGAATTGTGTTTCCTCTTATCAGGCTTGTTTTTTTATCAATCACAAGCTTATCTATAAGGACTACACTTACCATAAAACCAATAATAGCTCCCCAGATTAAAGCATTGAGCACCCAATCGCTCAACAAAAAATCATAGGCATACGACAACCACTTTGCCAACAAAGGTATAGGGAAATTTTGTAAGTACATGTAGTCTTCACTGCTTCTAGCATTGAATTTAAACACAATGGGATTGATATTTAGAGCTATACTTAACACTACAACCGTTGTCATGCTTCCTACCGTACCTAAAATAGCTAACTGTATTTTTCGCAAACGAAGAGGACTTATTATCAAACTTGTCACTTCTTTTTTCCTTTATATAAATTATCTCTTATTCATAAAAATATTTATACTTTGATTTTAAAGTTTAAATATGCCCCTAAAACTCCGGACCCTAAATAAAATCCAACAACTATATAGTTATGCTCTAGCAATGCATTGATACCTATAGCACTGCTTACAAGCCAAGCTGCTTGTATAAAAAAAGTATAAAACATAGTTCTTACTACTTGCTTTGCGACGATTACTCTTATATTTATATGCTTGAAAAATACTAATAGCATTTGAGACAAAGAAACTGTTAAAATTTGAAATACTTGCTCAAGCATAATTAATCCTCAATTATGAGTAAAATCGTAAAAAATAACAGTTTTTCAATAATTTGATTACACAACATAGTTTTAATCCTTGTACATTTTGTATAATGTTTTTATTCATAATAAAAGGAGTTTATATTGAAAAATATATTTGCAACATTAGCCGTTCTAGCGGCAGCATTGTTGATTAGTGGATGTGCAGGAAAAACCGGCAACGAACAATTAGGAAAAATGGAAAAGTCTGAAATCAACCAAAAGATAGAGAAAGGCAAAACGACAAAGCAGGATATCAAAGACATGCTCGGCGACCCTGATAAAACTGATTTTGACAATAACGGACATGAAAAATGGACATACGTGCACGTTCGCAAAGATTTAAAACTTGTTAATTATGTACCTGTAGCCAATTGGTTTGTAGGTGGAACCAACGATACCACAAAATCAGTAGTAGTGTTGTTTCATGATGACGGAGTTGTAAAAAACTATATCGTTTCTGACGCGAAAGGCGAAACAAAAGCAGGTCTATTTCAATAAAAAAACATAACTGCTAGGGGTTAGAGCTTCGGCTTTATCCTCTAGCCCTCTAAAACTTCATCTTCTCCAAAATAAAATAGAATCAATATTAGGTATTTCTACCGTTTTAACATCAGCAGCACTGATTTTTCTATTACTCAACAAGTAATGATTTTGAAATATTTTAGAAATTTTAAAAACATCTTCAAAATGTCCATTAAAAAAGTTTCTGGCTAGAATAATTGTATCTTCCGTAATGCCTACAACATAAAATTTTTTATAAAACACTCTATCACAATCAGCAATGTTTTTAAAAACAAAACTCCACTCACATTTCGGCTCTATCTCTTCTTGATAAACTGTGTCGTATAAATTCATTTTACATCTCCATCCCAGAACTTCTTACCTGCTCTTTTTCAATATTTACATCTTCCAACACCTTTTCTTGCACCGCAGCATCTTTAACTTTTTGATTCTCCTCATTTTGCTGATTTTCAAATTCAGGAGTATCTTCTTGAGCTTTACTTACAGAAGCTAAAGTTTTGGCAAGTTCTATATCATCTTTAAGTTCTGCCTGTGCTTCTTTATCTAAACCGCTCTCTTTGAGATGCATCTCTGCTTCTTGCAAATTGCCCTTTTCTATAAGGTCTTTTATATCTTCAATTTTTGCTTCTTTATTGTCTAAAATATAATTTTGAAAATCTTCAACGGTTGCATTCCCTACAAGCCTTTGCTCTACATCAATACCGTTTTTTACAAGATCATTGATATCTTGTTTGTACTCTCCAACAGCTTCATACTTTACAAAATCAAATTTTTCTATGTTTGCTTTTTCTATGATATCAGATACAAACTTCTCTCCGGGCATATCGTTTTGATTATAAAATGTAACTTTCTCAAAACCTTGCTCATTTAGTAAATCAGCTATTTTGCCGGCTTGTCCTGTACCGTTTGCAATAATGACATTTGTTTCATTTAAGTCTATTTTACATGCTGCCGCTGCATAATCCATTTTTGATTCAAATACTGCATAATCTTTTGTATCATTTTCTCCTGGAATAAGTGTCATATCTTTAAGTCCAAAAGATTGTGTTTTCATGGTCGCCCCATCTCTTAAAACTTTAGGATTTAAAAAATGGATATCCGCACCTACTTTGTCTAGCTCTATCGGCTTACTCATATCACCGGTGAGAACACCTACGCCCATATTGGTATAACCATACTCTTTTCCATTAGCTCCGACACCGCTTATTTGCCCCTCTATGATATACATGTTTTTAGGGATAGAATCTATTCCCCTATTAGACAAGAACTCTATTGCTTTTGTATCATCTGGAGTAATTTCCTTATAGCTTACAACTTTTGAATTTATATTATTCTCTTGAGCTTTTGCAATGTTGATATTTTTTATCTCTTCTAATCTTGACAAATGTTCAGTAGTTAATTGAATTTTTGCCATATTTTGGTTTGATTCTATAGCCTCTGCAAGATAATTTTTTAGTCCACTTGCATCAAGTGAATAGTTAAGTGCATCTTTATAGTTCATGCCGGTTGCAGCCATAACTACATTTTCAATAGTACCGCTCTCTCCGCCAAAATCTTTAAACTTCCACACACCGCTTCTATCTAAATACATTGATGCACTTGGTGTTTTGTCATCAGCTCGAAGTCTAAAACTATAATTGCTGCCACCCTTTTTTGTCGTAAAATCAATGCCTAGAGAAGTTAATACACTTGAAGGGTCTGAATTAATAAGTGTCTCTTTTGTCATAGCTCTTAAAGAATCTATTTCCGCTTGAGATAACCTATTATGTGTAAAATTATTTACATAGTTAGATTTTTGCTGTATTTCGTCAGATATTGCTGGAGCTGCTACATCTTCTTTGGCTAAAGTACTCCCATGCTCTTTTTGTTTTGGTAGCATATAATTATTTGAGTTTGCCTGCTTCCACTCTTTTAAGCTCGTTTTTCCTAGCTCCTTAAATTCATCACTTTTTTTGAAGTTGATAATCTGCTGTTTTGTTTCAATCTTTTCAATTCTAAACTCTTCTTGCAGTTTTTCTCTTTTAAATCCTGCATTTTCAAGAGCACTCACGGAAACTTGATTTTGTTTATCTGCAACATAACTTATTTTTTCTATCTTATCTTTTTGTTCCGGAGTAAATTCAGGACTTTGCAGGGCTTTTGCTAAAAGTGCATCAAACTTTTGCCCATTATCTCCATGCTTTAACTTAATACCATCCATCTCTATCGTTTTTTCATCCTTAGAGAAAAACTTTGTGTCTATCCCATATTTTTTTAAAGAGGATTCTGTAATATCATCATAAGCTTTTATCTTGCCTCTTAAGCCGTCAAGTCGCTCTATATTTGTTTTCTTCTCTTCTTTTGATATTTCATGTGACTTAGCTGCTTTTTGAAAGTACTTGATGCGAGCTTCAACGACATCAACAAGAGCTTTTCTTGTATCGTTCGCGAAAGTCATTTTGTCTAGTTTATAATGATGAGTGAAATTGATTGCGTTCATCCTGTCTTTTGGCATCTCAAAAGATTTATCGACTCTTTCATTCAGATTCTCCAGTCTGTTAAATGTCTCTTTTGACATACGATTTTTGTTTTCACTATTCCACTCCCTTATGGCATTTTCATTTTTTTCAAACCACTTCATAGATTTTTGAAAGTTTGCTATACCTTTTTGAGTTAAACTTCCGTTTTTATCTTTAGGAAAATCCTGTGTCATATTTTTTGCATCTTTATCTGTTAAAACAAGCCCTTTATCACCGGCTATTTTATCTGCAAGGAATAATTTTTCATGTTGCTTTAGAAATTCGCCAAAACCTTCTATATCTTTTGGAACTTCGCCAAGATTGTATTTCGTAGCAAGAGCATTGGTATCATTTGAAAATTTTGTAAATGTATCTGCATATCTATTTTTAGCATTTGTTGTAAACTCATTGTATTTATCTTTATTTGCTTCAAAAAACTGTTTAACCTTATCGGTATCTTTTTGCATTGCTTTTTCATCAAATTCAAGATCATATTTTTTTGCAATTTTTTCAGCCAAATAAATATTTTGCTTTGCAAATTCTGCACCTGGAACATCTCCCGTAAATCTTCCTATTTGCATAGCAGTGGAAAAATGCGATTTATCTTTATAAAAAAAGGTAAACATGTTTTTTTTAGACTCAGCAACAGCTTGAGTGTTCTCATAAAATCTCATTTTTAGTTCAAAGAGTTCATCTTTAAACATCTCAACACCACTACCGCCAACATCATTCGTTCTCATTAATATATGCGCGTGTGGATTGTCTGTATTTCTATGTACTGCATAAATATATTCAAAATTTTTATGATAGTCTTTGCCAAAATCATGCAGTGTTTTATTTATAGTTTTTTGAAATTCGCTGTCACTCATCTTTAAGTTTGGGTTTGGAGAAAAAACGACTCTTCTCTCTCCCGTTATATCATTCCCGAACATTGTTTTTGTTTCAGCAATAGAAAGTTCATTTCCATTTTTATCATACAAAATACCGCTGCGAAAGTCATTATTTATACTCGCCTCTTTTGCAACTTCCCTTGATAAATATTCTAAATGTTGCTGAGAGGTTTGAGCAGCTTCGTTGCCAAGCTCTCCGTCTTTTGAAATATAATCAATTGCTTTTTGTGCTCTTGCTCCTGCTTTTTTTCCTATGGTATATGCCGACTTTCCAAAATTATCGGCACCGGTAAATTTTACAATTGCAAAATTAGTTATCGTTGTAATACTTCCGTAACCACTTGATATTTTTGCTACTCCAGATAAAGAAGTTTTTACATTTCCGTCATCGCTTATTTTTGCAGTTGCAATACTTATATTACCGCTGCCGCTTTTTATTTCAGAAACATTTTTAAATGTTCCTGCTTTCGATTGCGTATCACTGCTTTGCGCATTTATCGGCGATACTATATTTGAAATTTGTGATGAAGATGATGAAGAATCTTTACCGTCATTACTTGTAGCACTTATCTCATCATTGGCTGAACTTCCTCCTCCATTTAACATAGTCTGTTTTAAAGATGAAGAGCTGTTTTTGATAGGTCTTTCACTGTTTTCAATAGCTTCTTTTCTTTGCTTTTCTCTTTCAAGGTATAGCAAAAGTTCTTTTGAATCCATCATGCAAATTCTCTAACTCAGGTGTTCGGGGAATATATTGTCTGCTAAGTTTTCTTTAGAGTGAAAAGAATCAACCGGATGAACTTTCAATCCTAAACCTTTTGCAAGAGAGACATACTCTCTTATCTTTTTTGCCTGCTCTTCAATATCTAACTCTGTAAAAACTGCATCTTTTAAAATCAATTTTAAGAGATGATGATTCGTTAAAATATAAATCAAGCTTCTTACATTTTGTGCATCAATCTTTTCAAACCTCTCTTCTAAAATTTTAGAAATATTTACTTTAAAATCATCAAAAGCTTTTACAACTTTCTCTTCTTGTTTTGCTTGAGAATGATACGCTTCGGTCAATCTTCTTCTAACAATTTCAGATTTAGATACTTGATGAGATGCACTATCTTTGTTTAAAATTGCATATAGCTCATCTTCTACTGTTATTGAGAATGTTTTCACTTCTTTTTTCCCTTATGTTTATTTATCACTTATTCATAATTTTTAAAAATTAACAGCTCTTTAACAATTGATACAATTCGCAAATATGGATTTTTATAAACTTCATTGTTATTAAAAAAACAGCTCTTTTAAAAACTAACAGCTCTTTTAACAGCTCTTTTAACAATCGCTAAACACCACAAAAAGGCTAAATGTAAGATAATCAAAACAGCAAAAATAACAAAAAATATCATACCGTTTTAACTTGCTCTCAAAAAAATATATTTTTTTGAAAAAAATCTAACACTTCCGCAGCAATAATATTACCAATCTCAACCAACAAAAAAAATAGCTACTACAACAACCAACGACACAACGACTAGCAAAAAAAGCAACTCAAACTTCAACACAAAATAAAAAATTATTTTAAAAAAAAGACACACCTGTAGTAATGCAAGCAACAAAAAAAAGAAAAGAGGGTGAATAAGTTATTTGGTAAAGTTGAAAACAAGATATAGATGTTTGCAGTATATTTAGCAGTTTATTTTTATGTCCGAACTGCTAAATATAAAATCTATTTTTATGAAATGTAATTCTCTTTTATGAAATTTTTTAAATCCTCATGAGAGATTTTTTCTTCATAAAACTCTATAGCCTTATCAGCTATTTTTATTTTGCTTTGAGCTTCAAGCTGCTCTGCTTCTTCAATAAGTTTTTTTGATTGTTCTTTTGCTTTTTGCAAAACTTCTTTTGCTCTAAGTCGCAACTCTTCGATTTTATTTTCTGCCATTTGTGTTTGACTCCTTTTTTATTTTTTTGTCAAACATTATTCATATTTTTTTAAATCTCTTTTTATTACAATATACTAAATATTGTAAAGCTTAATAGGTTCTACTATCATTGTAGTTCCAATTATAGTTACTGGGCATATATCATTTTCTGCCATATCATCCCAAGAAATAATAGCCTCAAAAACTCCATGAACTGCGTTTGCTTTTAAATTTTGAGCTCTAGTAACAAATGCAACTGGATTTTCTTTATTTTCACAAACCCCTTGAGGTAAAATACTGTAAAGTCCTTCATGAATAATATTTTCATTGAGCCCTTGTTTGTAAATTTTTTTTGCCTCATCCTGATTGGTAATTGTTGCCATATTATTTCTCCTTACTCAAACACAATTTTAATAATTCTATCAAGAGGATACTCTCTAAGCTTTCTATATTTATTTCCACTAGCTTGAGAAGTACCTATGCTTACAGATTTTTCTGTATTATAGGTAAAAATTTCTTCTCCAATATCCTCACTATTAACCACATCAGTCATAATTCCCTCGCTTGTATCAAGCTTTACTGTTATTTTTTTTGCCATGCTATTTCCTTTTATTTAACATCTTTTATTATTCATAAATTAATATGATGTTCTCTCAAATCTTGCAAAACTAAATTTTGCAGATACGCACTTCTGTTTCCGTTAAACTCTACAAGTCTTTCAGGAAGAACTTCTACTATATCACTTCTCATCATGACATTGATTCGTTTTAATTTTTCAACTTTTATATCTATAAGCTGAGGGATTGCACCCGGTTCTAAATCTAAATCATCTCTTTGCATCAGCTCTTCAAGAGTTGAAGATTTTGGAAGAGTTTTCAAGTCCTCGCAGTAAAGTTCTGCAGCTTCTTTTATATAATGAACAGCATCTATAAATGTTTCTCCGTAACTAGATGTAAAACCCAAATCCGGCACTACCGCTACATAATCATTATCTTCTTTGTGTATAAAAGCTATATACTCCATATTTTATTCCTTATTTTAATTTTGAGGGATTAGCGGAGTTTAATTCCGCTTTGTCTCTCTATATTTTTTAGAGTTCCAAGTGGTATCTCATCTTTTCCATGGTCGGCAACAATTGCCGTTCTGTTACCATTTACAAATTTTTTATGAGAACCGTTTTGTGATTTGAACTCAAAACCATTCTTTTTTAAAATCTTAATAACTTCTTTTGAGTTCACTTTGTACTCCTTTTATACTACACATTATACACACTTTTAACTTAAGATATTATTACACACTATGTGTAATAATTTATATTATGCAGCCGTTGCTACTTTGATAGCTTGAGTTAGATTATCACACCACACTCCTGCAAAATAATCAGTCATAATATCATCTTCATCATTCTTGCTTTTAACTCTAAATCCTCTTGCTGTTGTTCCCTCTTCAATAGGTCCATTGGCTCTAAATTGAACAACATAGCTTTTTATCTCTGCCCAAAAAAGATTACCGTCTTGTTTCACTTCTCCATATTTAGAAAGCTTTTTAATTGCATTTGTAAGTTTCATTTTTAACCTTTATGTTTGTTTTGTAGATATATTATAACAAAATAATGAGTTAAAGTCAAGTGATTAAACAAATATTTAAGTAAAATATGAATAAAATAACAAAATAAAAAGTTTTATGGGATATGAAAATGATTGAATTAAAAGATGTTTTAAATAAGTTAGATATAAATGCAGCTTCGTTTTATGAGCTTGCAGGAACTACACAGCAAAAGTTATCTTATGCTAAAAAGCATAATATTGAAGCTTATGAGAATTTTCTATTTAGCGGCATTTGTAGACATTATAAAATGAACCCTGGTAAACTTATTGATATAGTAGAGAGTCTTAAAAAGATAAAAGAATCAATCTAATTTTTCCCGTGGGAAATTTTATTTAATCTTTTTCTACATAACTACTTTACAATGTGAACAATAGCAAATAGGTAGAGATGTAAGGAATCTGTAATCTTCAAAAGATATAATTACGCAACCAAAAAAAATGTAGTTACTTAATGTAACCGATATCCGCAATTTGCAGGAATGCTAATTGCTCATTGGTAATTGTATGATACAATCATTCAATAGAAGGAGAAAATATGCGAATGAGAGATGTAACTAGAGTATAGTTTTAGTTGGGGGATTTTATTATCCCTCTGTTTTTGTTCTGTTATCCCCAGTTAAAGCTTCACCCCAAAACTTTATATACATTTGTTTAAATGACTCTGCAAAATTTGTATCTTGATGCTTGTCTTTTCTGTGCTGTATATATTCTTTATAAAATTCATAATTCGTTTTAATCGGATGCCTAAGCGTATCAGAAACTATTTGTTCATCAAAGACTTTGTTCAATAGAGCTACTGCTATCTGTTCATAAATACTAATAAATTCTAGCAAGTTATTTACAATAATCTCGCCATTATTAGTTGTTTTGCACGGTTTGCCATCCCCTAATGCCGTTTTTTCATAACCTGACGGATTACTTTTGTCTTCTTTGCAAACCCATTTATGCACTTCATCCGCTGTTAAAATCTTATTTAGAAGTAGTCTATCCGTAAAATTTATAAATTTGTCTTTATCATTTTTTATAACCTCATTTTTTGTGATTTCTTTTTCTTTCCCATTAATATTTTCAATGACCGTAATCGGCGTTGTTAGTCTATCAAGCTCATCTCTTATTGAAGAGAGCTGTTTTATAAAGTCTTTGAGTTGTGATGATGTAAAAGATCTTCTATTCCAGTCATGATTTGCTTCTAGCTGTGTTTTATGTAGATTTGAACTATTTTCTAAATGCTTTCTGTTGTAGCGAATACTAATAATAATAGCGATAGTAGATATTGCCATACTTGCTATAGTCAAACCAATATACCAGTTTAATTTATTGGCTGCTAATTCTAAGGCTGCAATAGTAACGTTGTTGTCCATGTGTTTCGTTTCCTTATTTTTTTTGATTAGCTATATCATTAGCATATTGTTCAAGTTTTTTGCTTAAAATTGAAATTATAGTTTCATATTTACTGCAACCGGTATAATTTTTTCTATCACATGCTTTTTTATAATATTGAGCCGCTTTTTTTAAATCATACTCAACACCACGCCCTTCATAATACATCCATCCAAGATTATAGCATCCACCACCTCCGCCATAATCTTGATTTTCACAAGCCTTCTCCCATAGATTTTTTGCCTTGTTGTAGTCTTGTTCTACATCTTCTCCATTTTTATACAAAACACCAAGATTACCAAGATGAAAGCATCCTTTAGTATTTCCATTGTTACAAGCCTTCTCCCATAATTTTTCTGCTTTGATATAATCTTTATTATTATATGCTTGTAATCCATCATCTACATTATCTGCCATAAGATTCATATTTAAAATCAAAGCCAATAAAATTTTTACATGTACTTTCATAATTGTCTATCCTGTGTGTATTTTATATTTATTCATAATTGTAAAACTCTACATAAATCAAACCGCTGATTTTACATCTTTTACTAAATTGCCGTTTGTTTCATCAGCTTCTATTTCTACCTGAGCTGCATCAGCTAAAATTTGATGATAATAGAGTTTTTGTTTTTTTTGATCTAGTTTTCTATATGCCTCTAAAATTTCTATCTCTTTTTCAGAAATATTTGAATTTAACTTATCAGGAATAGATATTTTAGATTCATTGTCTTGCAGTATTTCGCCTTTGCCTGTTAAGAGCCAATTAGAATTTATATTAAACATATTTGTTAATTTAGTAATGAACTCAACAGACGGGTTTACTTTATTTTTTTCATATCTTGCTAAAGACTGTGCTGCTAAATCAATTTCTTTTGCAAATTCAGATTGATTAAAACCTAGTATTTCACGAGCTTTTACTAATCTTTCCCCAAAGTTCATATTACTTCCTTAACAAATATGTTATAAAGCTTGACAAAACTAAACATATTTGTTTATAATGCTTTATTAGTTATATATTCCTATAGATTTATATAGAAACTAATCTTTTATTTTATCAAAATATAGGTTG
>Ga0265293_10006321_pt1 | contig 19069 bp, 18 predicted proteins | sample Munlanlewell138R_FD_192505 | JGI IMG/M metagenome (GOLD analysis project Ga0265293, IMG submission 192505) | Leachate microbial communities from a municipal landfill in Southern Ontario, Canada - Leachate well 138R | ecosystem: Engineered > Solid waste > Landfill > Unclassified | place: Canada... | reverse complement strand
AGAAAAACACTCAACTAAAGCTTCAATATCTTGTTCTCTTTTTTTGTTCTTCCAGTTGATGCACTTCATATCGATGATTTCTCCACCTTTTTTAATGATAAGGTTTTTCATCTGTTTCAAGGTCCGATTGCCACCCATCCAAGCATAGGGAAAGAAATGGGTTACATAGAGCAACACTTTTTTTCCTGTGAAGTCAGTTTGTTCTAAGTAAGTTCTTGTGACGTTTGGAATACTAAACCCATGAACTGGTGAACCAAAGATGATCTCATCGAAAGCTTGAATATTTGGGCTTTCCTTGAGTTCTGGATGAAGGTCATTGGTATTATCAACCATCGGAATGATTGGTAATAATTCACATGCTTTTTTATCAGCAATATGCTCAGCAACACCTTTTGTGTTGCCTGTTTTTGAGTAAAAAACGATTGCTTTCATCATATCCCTCCTATAGGTTTTGATTATATTTTTTGCGTTTTAACGCTTTTTGTATTTCAACAAGTATAACAGGAAAACACATGAGTGCTAACATGATGAGCCAAACATTTACTGATGGTAAAACTAATTTAAACATGGATCGTGTAAAGGGAATAAAGAGCACACCTAGTTGCAAACTCATGCTGATCATAAAAGCTATGAGCATCGCACGATTAGGTTTCATCTTGAAGATGGATTGATAGTCACTTCTCACATTGAACGAATAGATCAATTGTGACATTGAAAGCACCATAAAGGTCATTGTTTGAGCAAGTGCAATCTGTTGTCCGTCACTTTTTCCAAGATAAAAACCGATGGTATATGCTAAAAAGGATAAGATACCAAGCAAGATTCCCCGTTTAACGATCCCTAAACCAAAACCCTGTGCAAATATGGATTGTCTAGTATCTCTCGGTTTATCACGCATGATATTAGCTTCTTTTGGTTCAAGTCCCAATGCGATTGCCATGATGGAATCGGTCACTAAATTAATCCAAAGAATCTGTACTGCAGAAAGGGTAACCACACGATCCTGAAAGAGGAACACACCTAAACTGGTACCCAAAAAGATTGTCAAAATTTCCCCAATGTTACAGGATAACAAATAATGAATCGCTTTTTTAATATTTGCAAATATCGCTCTTCCTTCACCGACAGCATTGACAATGGTTGCAAAATTATCATCGGTAAGAATCATATCTGCTGCACCTTTCGCAACTTCTGTTCCTGTAATACCCATCGCGATTCCGATATCTGCTTTTTTAATCGAAGGTGCATCGTTAACACCATCACCTGTCATAGCAACCACTTCACCACGTTTTTTCCAGTGATCAACAATGCGCACCTTATTTTCAGGACTCACCCTCGCATAAACACGTATGAGAGAGAGCTTTTGTTCAAATGTCTCATCGTCCATTTGATCGAGTTCTCTTCCGGTAATCGCTAAAGAGTCATCATGAAAAATACCTAGTTCTTTTGCTATTGCTACCGCAGTATGTAAGTGATCACCGGTGATCATAATGGTCTTAATTCCAGCTTGCTTGCACAGTTCGATGCTATCCTTAACCTCAGGTCTTGCAGGATCCATCATACCGATGAGACCAAGGAGTGTGACATCTTGTTCTAAATCATCAAACGAAAGTTTTGATAAATCGGTTGAATCTTCGATCACTTTGTAACTCACTGCAAGCACTCTCAGTGCTTGTTCAGCCATCCTTTGATTTGCTTCTTTAAAATCCTTTAGTTGATTAATATCACCTTGTTCAATGGCTTTTGTGCGTTCAAAGAGAACATCTGGTGCTCCTTTGATAATCGCAACATATGTTTGATCGATCATATGAACTGTAGTCATGAGTTTTCGAATCGAATCAAAAGGTAACTCATGGACTCTAGGATAGTCCTTCTGTATGTTTAGAGGATTTTCACCGATCATCTGTGCTAAATCAATCAGGGCAATTTCGGTTGGATCTCCTATTTTAATTAGTTCTTGTTCTTTTGACTGCAGTTTGGTGTCATTGCAAAGTGTTGCATAGTTTGCAACCTTAAATATTAGATGTTTCGAATCGATATCAAGTCCCGGTTCTAGATATCCAGATGCCGTATAAACCTTTTGTACGGTCATCAGATTCTGCGTTAAAGTACCTGTTTTATCAGAGCAAATGACGCCTGTGGATCCCAACGTTTCAACTGCTGGTAGTGTTCTAACAATCGCATGCTTCTTGACCAGGTTTTGCATGCCCAAAGCTAGCACAATGGTGATAATAGCAGGAAGTCCTTCAGGAATTGCAGCAACTGCTAAAGCAATGGCAGCCATAATGGCTTCTTTCCAAACAGAAGGTGAAGCACCCCCATCGATGATATATGCTTCAGCAATCGATAGAACAAAGATGAATAACGTGATTCCTAATGCAATAAGAGCTAATATCTTTCCAAGATGAGACATGCTCTTTTGTAAGGGTGTGATCTCGTCTTTTGTCTCAGTTAGTAAGGAAGCTATTTTACCAAGTTCTGTATGCATACCGGTATCTACAACGACAGCCATACCTCTTCCATAGGTAACTACCGTTCCCATAAAACCCATGTTGACTTTATCACCTAAAGGAAGATCTTCTTGTGTAATTGCCTGAGTTATCTTTTCGACAGGAATCGCTTCTCCTGTTAACGCGGATTCATCACATTTGAGATTGATTGATTCAATGATTCTGCAATCTGCAGGAACATAATCACCGGCGTCGAGCAATACTAAATCACCCGGAACGATGTCTTTGACATCGATTAAGCGGTCGATGCCATCTCTTCTGACTTTTGCGTGTGGTGATGACATCTTTTTAATGGATTCCAATGCCTTTTCAGCTTTTGCTTCCTGAAATAATCCTAAAATAGCATTGATCAAGACAATACCTAGTATTAAAAACCCTTCGACTAAGTCATTGGTCACAAAGGATAGAATGCTTGCTCCAATAAGGACAAGAATCATGAAATCTGCAATCTGATCAATAAATTTTAACAAAAGTGATCGCTTCTTTGGTTCATCAAGTTGATTTAGTCCCACTTCTTTTAATCTTTTTTCTGCTTCATGTTCTGATAGACCGCGATCAATGTGCGTATTCAATTGATTTTCTATAAGTTCTTTTGACCACTGATAGGCTAATTTATGCATATTTTTCCTCTTCTATTTAAAATTAAAAACCTTTCTGGATATCCCATGAAAGGTCTCGTTACAAGATGTTCTTGGAATTAGCCGGGCTGTTGCCGTGATGACGACCAATTCGATTAAACTACTCCCCTATTCAATGGTTATCATATCATGAATATAAAACTATTTTCAAGTGATCTTATTTATGTTAGTCGCTCGATGATTGCATTGGCTGCTTTTCTACCGGCTTCCATAGCTAGAATGACTGTTGCTGATCCAGTGACAACATCACCACCAGCAAAGACCATGGGTTTTGTTGTCTCATGTGTGTTTTCATCAACGATTATGCATCCTTTTGGGGTTGCTTTTAGATCCGTTGATTCACTCATAATGAGTGGATTAGGTGTCGTACCGAGAGCCATGATGACTTCATCGACAGGAATTACCATCTTTTTCTTAGGATTTTCAATCGGTTTTCTTCTTCCTGATTGATCCTTATCGCCTAGTGTCATAGCAACACACTTAATCGCTTTTACATATCCTTCATCGTTTGCGATGATTTCTTTAACATTCGTGAGAAACTTAAAAATAATGCCTTCTTCTTCAGCATGTATTACTTCTTCATGTCTTGCTGGAAGTTCTTCTTTTCCTCTGCGGTAGATTAAGTAAACGATATCGGCACCGAGTCTGACTGCTGATCTTGCAGCATCTAGTGCAACATTACCACCACCAATAACTGCAACGCGCTTTCCCTTGTGAATGGGTGTTAGACTATTTTTATCATAAGCATGCATCAAGTTTAAACGTGTCAAATATTCGTTTGCTGAATAGACACTGGGTAACATCTCACCTGGAATACCCATAAATTTGGGTAATCCTGCACCTGTTCCTAAAAATATTGCTTGATAGTTCATCTCTTTGAGATCTTCTAGTGTCAATGTTTTTCCGATAATAACATTGGTTATTAAGTTGACTCCTCGTTGTATCAGTTCATTGATTTCCCTTTGAACGATCTCTTTGGGTAAACGAAATGCTGGAATACCGTAAGTGAGCACGCCACCAGCCTCATGCAATGCTTCATAAAGATCAACTTTAAAACCTGCTTGAATCAGATCGTGTGCACAGGATAAGCCTGCTGGACCCGATCCAACAACAGCAATTTTGATTTCTTGACTAATCCCTTTATCAATGCTGTGGTGATGTTGATAATACGTATCTGCTACATAACGCTCTAGATGTCCAATAGCAACCGACTCACCCTTTTTTGTATGGACACAGAGTGCTTCACACTGTGTTTCTTGGGGACAGACTCTACCACATACTGCAGGTAAGGATGACGACTTATGGATGATTTGATAGGCAAGATCAATCTTTTGGTTCTTAATTGCAGAAATAAAACCTGGGATATCAATACCTACGGGGCATCCCTTGATGCAGGGTTTGTGTTTACAATCTAAGCAACGATTGGCTTCAATGAGTGCTTCGTGATCGGTATAGCCACAGTTAACCTCTTCAAAGGTATGGATACGTTTGGATGAATCAATCATTCGCATGGGTGTTCTTGATTGTTGTTTCATCTCATATCTTCCTCCTTCATCATCATCTTTTGATATGCTTCATTTTCCTCTTTCTGATAGAGTTGGTTACGTTTGATTGCCATATCATAATCAACTAACATGCCATCAAATTCAGGTCCATCGACACATGCAAACATCATCTGTCCGCCGACACTGACTCGACAACCCCCACACATTCCTGTTCCATCAACCATGATGGGATTCATCGAAACAGTTATCGGAAGATGATATCTTTTAGCAACTTCTGTCACAGCTTTCATCATAACGATGGGACCGATAGCAATCACTTTGTCAAAGGCATGATCTTCTTCTAATAACTTGATCATAAGATCAGTCACACGTCCCTTTTCACCATAGGATCCGTCATCTGTTGTGATGCTAAAGCGACTAGATACATTGATAAATTCACTTTCTAAGAAGATCTGTGATTGTGTTCTAAAACCAATGATCGTCATGATTTCTGCGTGCTGGAATCGTAATTGTTCTGCAATGGGATATAAAATCGCACAGCCTACACCTCCACCAATTAATAAAACACGTTCTAGACCTTCCAGTTCAGAAGGTTTACCAAGTGGACCAACGATATCTTGGATCGAGTCATTTTCATTTAATTGATTGAGTTCGTAAGTTGATGCTCCAACAACTTGGAAAATGATAGTTATAAATCCTTTACTCTTATCTTTATCAGCGATTGTCAGTGGGATACGTTCGCTCGTATCAAGTGCACGAACCATGACAAACTGCCCAACTTTTGCATGCTTAACAATATGAGGTGCATCGATGACCATCATGGTTGTTGTCTCAGTTAAGTTTTTCTTCTCCTTGATGATGTACATGTGATCCCCCTTCGGTTCTATGCTTTTATTATAACCCATCTGACATATCTATAGATATGTTTTTTTTAAGTTTTATCTCTTGACAAATGTTATAGAGTTTTTTATAATAGAAATCGGATTGGCACTATAAATGTAAGAGTGCCAGAAAGGAGGAAATGTTTATGTTGAAACCACTTGAGGATTTTGTTGTTCTCTCACTTGAAAAAGAGGAAAAAACAACGAAAAGCGGCATCATCTTAACCGCGGAGGATAAAGACAAACCTGCGATGGGCAAAGTACTTGCAATCGGTCCCAAAGTCGAAGGACTCAGTGTGAATGATGTAGTCATTTACCAATCCTATGCGGGGACGAAGGTTAAGCTTGAAAACCAAGAATATCTCATCATTCAAGCAAAAAATATTTTAGCTGTGATAGCATAATCGTTAAACAAAAGGAGTTGATTGCATGAGTAAAGAAATTCGTTACGGTAAGGATGCAAAAGTATCCTTACTAAAGGGTGTTGACATGCTTGCTGACGCAGTCAAAATCACCCTTGGACCAAAAGGTCGAAATGTTGTCTTAGACAAGGGTTATGGATCACCTCTAATTACCAATGATGGTGTGACCATTGCAAAAGAAATAGAGCTCAAAGATTCATATGAAAATATGGGTGCAAAACTTGTCTATGAAGTTGCTGCTAAAACCAATGATGTTGCAGGTGATGGAACAACAACTGCAACGCTCTTAGCTCAAAGTATCATCCATCGAGGTTTTAAAGCAGTTGATAATGGATCAAATCCAGTATTTGTGAGAGAAGGAATCGAAAGAGCAGGTCGAGAAGTTGCTAAAAAATTGTTAGACAAATCAAGACCAGTTGTTACGAATGAAGATATTGAGAATGTGGCTACCATTTCATCTGGATCACGTGAAATCGGTCAAATTATTGCAGAGGCTATGGATAAGGTATCCAAGAATGGTGTGATTCAGGTCGATGAATCCAAAGGATTTGAAACCGAACTGGAAGTTGTTGAAGGTATGCAATACGATAAAGGATATCTGTCACCATACTTTGTATCCAATCGTGAGACAATGTCGGTTGAAATGGAAAATCCTTTGATTTTAGTTACCGATCAAAAGATTTCAACCATACAAGATATTTTACCTATTCTTGAACAAGTTGTTAAAGAAAATCGTCCACTTCTCATCATAGCTGATGATTTAGAGAATGAAGTCACATCAACCTTAATTGTCAACAAACTGAGGGGCACATTCAATGTTGTTGCCACGAAAGCTCCTGGATTTGGTGATCATCAAAAGGAAATATTGAATGACATTGCGATTTTGACTGGAGCAACATTCTTTGCTAAAGATCTTCAAATGAAGCTTACCGATCTAAAGGTAGATGATCTTGGCACAGTCAATAAAGCTGTGATTAAAAATGATAGTACGACGTTGATTGGTGGACATGGTAGAAAAGAAGCTGTCGAGTTACGCATTGATGAAATCAAAGCTCAAATTGAACGCTCAAATTCTGATTATGATAAAAAACGTTATCAGGAGCGTTTAGCAAAATTATCTGGAGGGGTTGCCGTCATTAAAGTTGGAGCAGCAACAGAATCTGAACTTAAAGAAAAAAAATTGCGTATCGAAGATGCACTTAACGCAACCAAAGCTGCTGTTTTAGAAGGTATCATCCCTGGAGGAGGTTCTATCTTGGTAACTATCCAACAGGAACTAAAATCAACCCTTACTGATGAAAATCAAGATCGTCACCGAGGTATTCTAGCAGTTCTTGATAGTTTATCAGCACCGATCATGCAAATCGCAGAAAATGCAGGATTTGATGGGCAAAGCATATATGATGAGCAAAAAAACCAAAAGAAAGATTATGGGTTTGATGCGAAAGAAGGTGGATGGGTTAATATGATTAAATCTGGTATTATTGATCCTACAAAGGTAACGAGAAACGCTATTTTAAATGCTTCATCTATTTCAGCATTGATGATTACAAGCGAAGCCGCTGTCGTTGACATCAAGGAAAAAGATACAACACCTTCTGTACCACCGATGTACTAATGGATAGAAAAGACACGATTGCCGTGTCTTTTTATTTAATAAAAATGGTGGAGTTACTGGGGATTGAACCCAGGACCCCCTGCACGTCAAGCAGGTGCTCTCCCGCTGAGCTATAACTCCGACCAATTTCTATTATACATGATTTAAGTATTAAATCAACTTATAAAATTACTTGGCAATGCGACGCCATGGACTGACGTAGCCGCCTTGTAAAAGAGAGACTTCATTGGAGACAATAAGTGATTTTTCATTGAGTGCTTCAACAACTTCGATGATGTTTGCTTTATTTTTACGGTTCGCGAAAATCATCAGCACGGTTCTTTCTGAATCTTTCCCATAGGCATCGAGTGTGGTGACACCATGTCCAGCTGCACGGAGGGCTTCTGTGACAACTAATCCTGAGCTCTTGTCCACGATAACATAAATGAGTATTTTACCAACCGCAAGTCGTGTTTCAAGTACAGATCCAATATAGACACCAACAGCAAAACCGATACTATAAACCAATCCCTTCATCGGATAATCGACGATACCCATAATGACACGAGATGCGATAAAAACCCAAAGGAGTATTTCAAAAACTGCCAGAATCGTTCCTGGCTTACGATATCCCTTTGTAATTAAAATGACACGCATCGTTCCAATGGCAACTTCGACAATTTTCGCAGAGAAAATCATCAATAATTCCCAAAGTGGAACCGATGTTAAAAATGCCCAGATATTTGCAAACATTAAAATCACCCCAAACAATTATATCATGCCAGATGAATTTAACAACCGACAATATTGAATCTTTAAATAATCTGATTTGTGATAAGAAAAATGCCTTTACTTTTGTCTAAAATCCGCGCTCATTTGGATGATCTACGTAGTAAGAAAGTTGTCCATCTATATCACTGCGCTTACCTTCGATATAATCAATGACATTGCGTAATCCAAAACGTTGTGGAATCATAGCACCTTCAATCAAATGGTCATATAGTGTATGCTGCTCGTTATAGAGCAACATGAATGATGTGGTATTAAAATCACCTTGATTGATGTCGATCAGTTGTGCTAAGTATGCTTCATATTGAACTTGATAGGTAGGAATATTTAAGATTTTGTCAACTAATACGTGAGGATAGTTTTCTACACCTAACTGATGACTGTTCAAATTACCCCAAGTATAGATGTTGGCACCAATCGTCCAATTTGTAAACACAGGATCTCCATCCCAACCTTGTCCCAAACCGTGATCATAATCATATGGAATAATCATCCATTTGTTCGTTTTTGAGTTTTGATAAAGATAATAGTTATTTCCCATTGCACGATAATCATCGGGATTACCAAGTAATACACCAACTGCAAGGTATTTTAAAAACATATCGACGTCAAAGTTAGCTTCGATATAGGTTTCAAACTCACTTCCATCTTTCTGATTGATATCTTTTATAAACTGTCTTAAGGTATCATGATTTGGATTCTTCTTATTTGTCTTTAGGTCATAGGCAGGGCGATAATTGGTCGCTTCACTCTTCATACCAATTGCACCTGAGGTGATGGGATAACCGAGATTTGCGGGTCCATACATTTGCCATAAACTCTTGTAGAGATTGCCTTGTGATTCTTCTTTTGTTAGTCTTCGCTTAATAAAGTTATCATCGATGGGTTCAAATGCTGTGTATACACCATAATAATGTTCTTCATCACCGATGGTTATAATAAGGCGAACGAGTGTTGTCTCAGCAGCAAATACTCCAATCGATTGAAAGAGGTCGAGTGAATATTTTTCAGTCAAATAGGTGGAATCCCAGTTTCGATTATACTTAAGATCAATTTCTTCGAGTTCAAAAACGGTACGATCGACATTGACAGGATCATAATCCTCGTGAAATGATAATTTAAAATTGTTTGGATTAAGATGTCCCACATCATTTTGGATGCGATCGCGTGAATAATTTCCTCTCGTACGAAAACCGATATCTTTAATGGTGATACTGCCTTCATCATCTGAATATTCGAGCTCACCTTCGATCATATAATCGGTGCGATAATGTTCAAATCGATCATAATATTCAACCATCTTCAAATCGAGTTCATCCCATTTTTCTTGTGTGATTTTTACGTTGAGTGTTTTGACTTTGCTGTCATCAAACAAGCGCTCAAAGGGTTCAATATTAAAATTCTTATTGGTCTCTTCACCTGGAGTTAACAACGTATCACACGCTTGAAGTATAACAGCAAAGAGTATCACTAAGACAATTGTCAGTCCTTTTTTCATGAATTCAGTCCTTTTCAATATAATCTTTATAGACATGCATACTCTGTGTTGTCTTTTCTACAAATCGTTCTTGTGGAATATCTGTTGGCTTGTCAAGACGAAATTCAACATCCATCACCCACTTTGTCATTGATCCTTGAGCAATAAAATGACTATCACAGCGATTCCATGCTCCTGGTACTTCAAAAATTTGGATGATGTGATCGGGTAATTTTTCTTTTTCAACGGTGACTTTCATAGGCATTTCTACACCGTTAAATTCGAAAACAAGATGACCAATGGATCCTGTATCAAATAGTTTACCCTTTTGATGCTCGATACGCTTGAGTCCCTTTTCCCATGCATACATCTTTTCTAAATTGACATACCCCCAAGCAACCTCAGCTTGTGGCTTATTAATCTCAATTTCTACAACATATTTCATATATCCACCTCACTTCAAATTATAGCACAAAAAAAGCTGTTGCCAGCTTTTCCTGACTTACATATCATCATCTAAAATAAGATGGTTTGGAGGGTTTGCATCTCGAGCAAATCATAGCTTACCATGCCCTGACTTGAAAAGGTGAATATGACCCTAAAAGGTGTTTCTCCTTCTTCTTGTACATAAATACCACGATCGATGGATGCATAATTATCAGATACAGGGTGACTGATAATGATGGGTTCTGAAATAAACTCATTTTCATCCTCTTGATTGAAATCAATAAAGAATACCATGTATTCACTAACATAGGTATACTTATATTCTTGATTTAAGTATTCATAATTCCATGCGTTGACTGGAAATGCTACAATACCATAGGCTGGTGAAATCATCATCGCTTTCGGATTATATAGTGCTTCTGAATAACTGTACATCCAGGATGTGGGTGATGCTTGATGCAGAAGTTGATAACTATCTTCCTTATCGTTTAATTCATCAGTGGCAGTCAGTTCAAGACCTGTAACAACACCCTCATCATTTGCTGTATGACCAATTGAGATTAATTGATTACCCGCTTCATTCCAAATGTGTTGGTAGGTTGCAAAACCTAAACGTTCGGTTGCTTTTAAGATGGTGGGTTTCGTTGGATCTGATAGATCAATCCAATAGCGAGGATCAATGGTACGAAATGTCACAATATATCCCATGGTTCCTTGAAAATCAACGGAATAGACCGTTTCGCCAGGTTTTCCTAAACCATTTGTAATCGAACCAACGAGATCTAAATGATCATTTTCAGGATTATGTTTTAAGATAAAGAGTCGATTAATGACCGGATTAAACTGGGATGTGACAACACGCAAATGATCGTCATGTTCATCCATCCAGTATGAATTTTGAACGCCTCCATCAATCACGGTTTGACCAAGATACTCGAAGGTTGCATTGTTGGAATGAATTGCAAACTTCATGATCTGAGTTTGATAGATACTGCCAATAAATCCATCCGTATAAGTATAACTTCTGTAAAAATTAAATGCTGTATAGAGGTGATCACCATTGGCATAGATATGATCGACACGACCTAAAAACGCTTGTGAATTGACTTCAAAGGTTTCCAAATCCAATCCCGTGATAATGGTCATACCATAGATTGGAACACCTTCAAAATAATAGATGTCTGAATAGTCAAGATAGAATGTTTCTACCTCATCTTCAAGTGTTGATTTAAACATCGGTCGATACTCATCGTTTTGCATGTATTTATTTGAAATTAAATAGAGCGATTGATCAATGAGTCGATATTCATGAAAATTGGCATCTGTTTCTAATTTATAGACAATCTCTAGCGTTTCAAGTTCATAGACAATTACCGTTCCTGTATAGGAAGGGTACACCCAATCGATATAATCAAGCCCTATGTGATATCGATAGGGTGAGTAGTTATAGATATAACCAATGACAATGAGATAATCATCCGTTAAATAGATTGAATCCGTATAAAGATTATCAAGTTCTATGGTTTGTTTAGCGTTTAAGATACCTTGGCTACCCACTTCAAAAACGCGAATGGTATTGGTATATCTTGCAGCATAATAGATGAAATCACCATCCGTTTTGATAATATCAGCTTCTTCAACATCACTTACTTGGTTGTTGGTACCAATAAAATCACGTGTCTTTTCTTCATTTTGTGGAGCACCTTCATTAATCATAGCCTCTACTAGAAAGTCTACTCCAGAATAGAGATTGTAATAAAGGCTGTCTTGTGTAGAAAGCAACTGTTTGAGATGTTCACCACTTTCAACTGATTTTGCGTGAAGCAAGACTCGATCACCAATCGTTTCAGGGAGACTAAATGTGTTTGAAAAGACAGTAGCAAACATAAAAAGACCTGCAACAATAGCACCATAGGATCGTTTGATCCAAAAAAGTGCTTTTGTTTTGGGTATGTTTTCACCCAAGGTCTTTTGGAATTTTTTTAAACCGCGATTCCACAAGAAATCACGCATCAATTGAACGAAAAAATAGATTGTTGCAAGTGTGAAGGAGCTAAATACGATCCATCCTAATAAGGTCATTACGATTCCTCCTTTTTGAGCATGCCTAATGCATACTTAAATGATTTGACGAAGGAACGTGAAACCTCTAGGTGAGTACCATCGATTAACTCTAAATCCAGTTTAGCATTGAAGGAAGTTCGAATATATCGTATCTTTTTGATGTTCACGATAAATGATTTCCCAATGCGAATAAAATGGTAGAGTTTAAGCTTTTCTTCGAGCTGATAGAGCGGTTGGCGAATCAACATACTTGAATCATGTTCAAGATGCATATAGATTTCTTCACCAAAGGCTTCTAGAAAGGTAATCTGTTTGGTTTGAATCTGAACATAACCATCAGGTGTTGGAAATAACATTTGGCTTGATTCAAGCAAAAGTCTTTCAATCAACGCTTTTAGATCATGTAGATTCTCATCTTTCAGTAAAAGACCTACCTTGTGCTCGGGTACTTCATTTGGATCGCTTGTGATCTGCAGATTGAACTCGTGTTCAATTTGCGTCTGGATTTTTTCAAAATCCTCACGGTTCCAAATGATTTTAATCATGAGGAGTTCCTCCTATCTTGAGTATAGTATGACACTTATTCTTGTTCAAGCGATTACAGACATCTTACAATGTATAGCGATATGATGCATATTCAATCATTATTTTAACATGTTAACTGATAAAAAATTAAAAAAAGAATGCACTGATGAACAATGCATTATTTTTCCTTTTTGAAAATGTGAGTGATTGCACCTTTTGAATCCATAAAAAGTTTCGCCATCGCGATGAAGAATACATAGAACTCAAGTCTACCCAAGAACATACCAACAGAGGATGTCCATAGGATGATTGGATGTGCATCATAACCTGTAATACCCACACTAAGACCCACCGTACCAAGTACTGATGCGAACTCAAAGAGTGCATGTTGTACCGATGCTTGTGCGACTAAACTAAAGATAAGTGTACCCATCATGAGAAACACCAAATAGAGCATAATAAATGAGTAATTATCCTTGATGTCATTATCATCAACCATCATTTTGACACCCAGTTTATTGATAAAATGCTTTTTTATAACATTTTTATGTGATATTTTATCTGAAAAACTCCAGTAAAGTGATTTGATTCCTAACCCAACGCGATATTGTTTAATACCACCGCAGGTAGAACCCATACCAGCACCAAGGACCATCCCAATGATCAGTAATCCAATGAAAAATGCAGGGAGTACCGTAAATGATGGTGTAATCTGGTAACCCGTACCTGTTAAAGCAGAAATGAAATGGAAAGCTCCGATGCGAAGTGCTTCTAGGATATTTCCTCCCATGTAGTTAATGAGCGAGAGTGCAGAAATGAATACTGCAATCAATGCAATGATATAAAATGATTTCGTTTCAATATGCTTAAGTGCTCGCTTCCATTGACCACTTATAATTAAGAGATGGACAAAGAAGTTGGTACCACCAGCAATCATGAGAAAGATTGTAATGATTTCAATAGGCGTGCTCTGATAATATCCGATACTTTCAGGTTTAGTCGAAAAACCTCCGGTTGCTACAGCACAAATCGAATGATTGATCGCATCAAATGGATGCATACCAAATATCATATAGAGGATTGCTCCAAGAACCACATAACCTAAGTAGATGAGTAAAATATAGCGTCCTGATCGAATGAGATTGGGTACCAGTTTATCACTATGTCCCTCTGCATTATACATTCGCATACCAAACTTATCTGAGATAGCTGCTGTCAAAACCAAGACAAGTCCAGCTCCTCCAACGAATTGTAGTAAACTGCGGTAAAATAAGAAGACTTTTGAAGCAGTGGTTACGTTAACAACAGTTAAACCGGTTGTTGAATAGCCCGAAGATGTTTCAAAGACAGCTTGAGCGAGATTATATTGACCCGTTAATAGAAACGGTATCGCTGAAGCAAAAATAGCTAATATCCAAAGAAAAACAACTAAAATAGCATCTTGATGCCGTTCTAATCGTTCTTTTTCTTGACCCTTAAAGATTAATTTCGTAATAATACCGAGAATAATCAGTATAGCTCCTGGGGGTAGAAAATACTTGATTTGATCCCATTCATTATGATAAAAAACCACAACAATCAGTGGAAAGATGATGATTAATCCGATAAGAATTGAAAATAATCCCAAATAGCTAACGACCAGTGGATAACCCTTAAGCTTTTTTTGATTCATTGTTTATCTCTTTTTCTGTATAAAGTCTATGATTTCTTCTTTTTCAGTCGGGGTTGATATAATGATCAGTTTATCACCTGATTTGATTCTCGTATCCCCTTTAGGAATGATGACGTGAGGATCTCTAAAGATACAGCTAATATTGATATTTCTTGGAAAAGGAATATCCATAATGCGTTGATTCACCATTTGAAAATCCTCTTCGACTCCAATTTCAATCATCACAATCTTTTCATCTTCAATTGATAAGGTCTTAATGATATTTTCAACTGAGGATTCGTTTAGAATGGTTTGTGCCATGAGATAGGTTGATGAAATGACAGAATCGATACCCAACTTTTTAAATAATTCGACATTCTTAGGGTTTCTGACCTTAGCAACCGTTCGTTTGACACCAAATAAACGCTTCGCTGTCATGCATGCGATATAGTTATCGGTATCGTTATCAGATAGTGCTAAAAGGACATCTGCATTTTCACATTCAGAATCTGAGAGTGTATAAGCTTTTGTTGGATCTCCTGGGAAGACTGAAATATCGTTATTGATACTGATGTATTCAGCAAATTGTCTGTCATTATTGATAACAATTAGATGATGATGTTCTTCTTTAAGCGTTTTAACAATAAAGTCGGCTTCGTGTTTTCCACCTGCAATGACAACTTTCATTAGATATCACCATCCTGATATTGATCCATAAATTCGCTGAGTGATAGAGTAAACGGATAAATAGCTTTAATATAAGTACCTTCAAGTAGTCGACCTTTATCGGTATCTGATAGTCTCACAAATATTCTGGGTACATTATAAACATAATAGCAAACATGAGCTAAATAGATATTTGTATTATCACTATCGGTTGTTATAACAACAGTTTTTGCATGCTTAATATAAGCATTTTCAAGTACTGAAAGATCGGTCGCATCTCCAGCAATCTCATAACCAGAAAAAGATTCTTGAAGTTTTCTAAAGGCATCATCTGTTGAATCGATAATGATGACATCTTCACCTACTTCTGACATTTTCGTTGCAATGTTTGCACCAAGTCTTCCACAACCAATAACTACAAACTTATTTCGTTTCATCCAATCACCTCATGGTCATTCATAGGAACTCCTACGTTATTTTAACACTTTTAGATGAAAAATCATATATGACTATCATGCTTTAATAATTAACGCTTATTATTATACACCTTTTTCTTGTATTTCAAAGGTTAAAAGTCGAGTATACAATAAGTCGATAGAAATTGCACCTAGAGGTGCAGTGATCAAGATAGCTAAGACAGCTACTGTTAACATCAGATATCCATTTTGAAAACCCAAAGACAGAGGTATTGCACCAATGGCTGCCTGAACGGTTGCTTTAGGTAGATAGGAAAAACCGATAAAAAGCTTTTCCTTGATGTTGAATGACGTCTTGATTAATGCGACACTAACTCCTAACAATCTGAACATGAGGGCACCAAAAATTAAGAGTATAGCATTGAAACCAATAGAAGGAATGACTGATATATCGACTATTGCTCCAACCAGTACAAAGAGCATAATTTCTGCAAGTACCCAGATTTTTTCAAATTTACTAACCAAACTTTTAGCAAGTACAGGATAGCGATGGCGTATCATACCTCCCATGATCATAATACCGAGCAATCCACTCATAAGAACAATTGCTTTCACTTGTTCTTCGACGACAACAAGTAGAAAAGCTACTGAGAATAAGAGGCGTACCTTAATGGTATCGCGCATATGAAATCGATTAAAAAATGTAACAAATAGATAACCTAATAACAAACCTAATCCAACACCTAGAATAATGGACAAAGGAAGTTGGTAGATTAACTCTAGATTAAAATCACCTTGTATCATCGAATGTAAAAAATTCGTGAATAGGATGATGACAAAGACATCATCTAAGGATGCCCCAGCTAAAATGAGATGTGGAATTTTTTTGTCATTACCGTAACCTGATTCGATAAGCTTAATCATTTTAGGCACTATAATAGCTGGTGATACTGCTGCAAGAATGCCACCTAGAATGAGCGATTCAATGAGCGATAATGAAAAGAGCAAGGATGCAAGGACGACAATACCGATGATTTCAAAAGTTGCTGGAATGAATGCCATCAGTAAAGCTGGTCTACCTATTTTCTTTAGATCTTCTAACTTTAATGCTAATCCTGCTCTAAGCAAGATGACAATCAGTGCTATTTGTCTTAGTTCTGATGATAGATCTAAAATGCGACCATCAATGAGATTGAATCATATGGACCTAGTAGGATACCCGATAAGAGCATACCAATAATGGGAGGTAAGTTAACCCAACGACACACTTTTGCAAGCATTAAACTCATTAAAACAATCAAAGCAATCGATAATAACATGAATTCACCTCAAAAAAAAGACTCTACAACTTAAAAAAGTGTAGAAGTCATTAGCATTAGCAGTTTTAGTCGTAGACTATGGGAGACATTCATTCCCTTTTATAAGATAGCATAAGTTTATAAAAAATCAAGCATTTTTATAGGTTGCTTCCTGTTCTTCTTTTTCTTTTCTAAAAAATGGTATGAGCATGGATACACGTTTTTGATAGTCACGATACTCTGGACGTGTCTTGATAATTTTTCTTTCCATCCACGGAATACTGATAAATAAGAAAAGTGCAGTCATCAAGAGTGGTGAAATAATCCATAGATCTAACGTTTTTGCATAACTTAAGTACATGAGATAGAGTCCCCACCATACCATGACTTCACCAAAATAATTGGGATGTCTCGAGTATTGCCATAAGCCCTCTTCAATACACTTCTTTTCACCCAAATGCTTTTGCTTAAAGCGTTTCATCTGCTGATCAGATATCAATTGAATAATAGCAGCAGCTATGATGATTAAAGCTCCAATAAATGTTAACAGCGTTGATCTAGGACCTGCTTCAATCAAGTAGATAGCTCCAATCAGTTGAATAAAGACAATCGATGTTGGAAAGAGCTGTATACCAAAGAGGTTTGTGAGCAAGTAAAGTTTCGGTGCTTTTTCTTCCATGGCTTGATAACGCCAATCGATTTCATCAAATCCTGTCCACAAGCTTGCCCAGTTATAGGTTAAACGAATAGACCATATGAGGAGTGCTGCAATCATGAGAATGACTGAAAATCCAAACGAGTTGTAATAGAAAGCTGCTCCGATCAGTATGATAGGAGGAATCACACTCCAATAGGGATCATATAGAGATGCGTTTTTGATTATGACAGAAAACAGGTAAATCAGTAATGTAGAAACAATATCTGCTGCCAAAAACCTATAGATATCAGGCCACTGATTAAGATAGATAAATGTCAGGATTCCCAAAGTGATTGATAGAATGTAAAGAATAAAAATCACGATAAAACTCATGCCTCTTTTTTGCATCATACACCTCTTATTTTGTTTTGTTTCATTGTAACATGATTAAGTTGGAATGTATAGGTCAACCCTCAATATAGTTTGGATAAGACGCTACCAAGAGTTTTAAAAAGAGATTAAACACTTCTTTGAGATCGAAGGTGTGATGACTTTCTTTGGATAGTGAAGTTGCTTCAATTTTCTCAAACTCCGTTTGGTTGATATTGATACCGATTCCAATGATGAGGTGATCAAAGATAATATCACTCGATAGGGATTCTATCAATATACCCGCAATCTTTTGATGGTTAACATAGATATCGTTAGGTTCCTTAAAACTTGGCACCAACCCATAGTTTTCAAAAAAACGAATCAATGAAAGTAATACCCAACGTTTGATTTCATGTGACTGATGTGTCTTTATTTTTTTAAGTAGGATAGAGCATAGGATGTTTTCTGATGCGTTCGATTGCCATTTACGCTCAAATTGACCGCGACCTTTTGTCTGGTGATTTGCTCGAATAATTGTCATATGAGGAAAATACGAATGATTTTCTTTTAGAAAATCATTCGTCGATATGAGTTCTTCAAATTCGAGCAATGTATAATTCATCTTTTAATTTCCTACAGCAAATGAAATCTCAGTTTCACATGCTAACTCACCATTGACAAAAGCTTTTGCTTGACCAAATCCAAAACCACGGCGTATTTTTGTCAGTTCACAATGTAATTCAAGCATGTCTCCGGGTAAAACACTTTTTCGAAATTTAGCATTTGAAATACCTGTGAAATAAGCAATCTTTCCTGCATAATCAGGATGTGATAATAAGATGACAGCTCCAACCTGTGCTAAGGATTCAATAATAAGAACACCTGGCATCACCGGTTTTCCTGGAAAATGACCTTTAAAGAAAGCTTCATCTGGACGAACATATTTGATACCAACACCACGATGCAAGCTTTCAAGTTCAATCATTTCATCGATAAATAGAAAAGGGTCACGATGTGGAATAATCTTTTTAATTTCCTCTTGTGTCATTCTCATGATGACACCTTCTTAAAGATAATCGCTGCGTTTTGACCACCAAATCCGATATTGACATTCATCGCATATTCCATGTCACGATGCACACTCACGTTTGGTGTGTAATTTAAGTCACAATCT
>Ga0265293_10006320_pt1 | contig 19069 bp, 17 predicted proteins | sample Munlanlewell138R_FD_192505 | JGI IMG/M metagenome (GOLD analysis project Ga0265293, IMG submission 192505) | Leachate microbial communities from a municipal landfill in Southern Ontario, Canada - Leachate well 138R | ecosystem: Engineered > Solid waste > Landfill > Unclassified | place: Canada... | reverse complement strand
GTCTAAAATTTCGAGAAATAACTGTTTAATCTTGATTTCCGCTCAATTCGGGTCTAAATCCAAAATTCAAAAGGGGAAAATGGTGTGATTTGAAAGTAAATTGTAGGTTTGTGAATTAAACAGGTATTGTCTTGTCCGTATATGAATGTGGAGCAAACAATAAGAAAAACGAATGTTAAAAAATAATGTCTCAAGTTTATAATGTTTTAATAATTTATTTTATTTCGGTACTATTATAGATTTTACATTTACTTTGTTTAAAATTATATTTCATCTTTTATTTTCACTTTCAATTCTGCACTGCGCTTCATGCATGACCGCTAACGTCTTATTTACAACACAAATATAAACATTCGTAAATTCAAATCATATAACATTCGTAAAATAATTTTATAAAAAAAGGAAAAAGCTCTGTAAAAAACAGAAAAACAGCACTTTAACTTGTGAAATAACAAAACAATAAATTTGCGTTTACGAAAGTTTTGCTATTTTCACTGTTCTAATGAAGAACGAAGTAATGGATGTAAACAGCCTTGTTCAGAAATTTGAGAAAAAGCTGATTTTGCAACGATACAGCGCAAATGCGTTTTTGAATTATAAAAGGGTGGTTATGAGCTTTCTAAAACATGTCTTGACCGTGTAGTTCATAAATTCATCTACTTTGAATTAAAGGGTGACATATGAGAAAAAATATTAATTGTATCTACCTGAAAAATCTATAACAAGTAGGCCGAGTATCACCGGAATAGGTGTCCGAATATGCTCCGGAAAATATGCGTGCCGGAACTGTTTTTTTACCTTTTTTATAGTTGAACGAGCATCATTTTTTACCTCATTTGTCTTGATTTAGTGGCAGACTATGCTCAGGAATACCCACCCTATTGGTCAAAGATCCCGTTCAAGAGCTTTCGGCTCCTACGGATAAAACATCCAATGATGACAACGACTACCAACTGCATTTAGAGTTCAAATTTGATTCACATTTTTTTAATAGACACCAGTGAACCAATACTTGGTAGGCGTGAAGTTCTGAATAAGTGGAATATTGAATGTCGTCAAGTTTTTCGGCTTTGGGGTCAGCAACTCTTATCCATTCAAGTTTGCTGTTTGTTAAATTCAAAAAAAATAAACCATGCAAACTCGTCAAACTGAGGTAAATAACCTCCAATCGCTACCCGTTCCCCACTTGCTGATACTATTTCGTCATTCACACTACTCACTTATTTTATTTATCACATACACACTTCCTTTTCCTTTACCAATCATTGTAAGCACTTGTTCGTTTCTCAGATATTGTAAATCTTTTTTCAAAGTGCTTACCGGGAAATCAGGAAATCGCTTTGCTAAATCACCTATTTTAATAGGTTGATTATCAATGATAAAATCTCTGATTTGCTTCTGACGTTCGTTCAAATAACCGCCTTTAGATTTGAACATATCATATTTTTGTTCTAATTTTTGAGTAAGCATTTTAAGGCTTACCAAAAAGAATAGTAACCATTTGTCAATACGTTCGTTTTCTGCTCCTCTGTTTTTTTGTCCTGACATCAATGCTTCGTAATACTCCTTTTTGTTTTGTTCAATGTGGTTTTCAAAAGAAATATATTGAATGAAAACGTAGTTGCTCTGTAACAAACAAAGTGTTGTAAGCAATCTTGACAACCTGCCGTTCCCGTCTTGAAAAGGGTGTATACTCAAAAAATCATAAATGAAACTTCCGATTACTATTAACGGATGAATTTTTTTTTGTTCAAGTTGTTCGTTTGTCCAATCAATAAGAGCACGCATTTCGCCTTCAACTAGTGCAGGTTCGGTAGTTGCGAAAATGGTACGTTGTTCACCTGTCGGATAAGTAGCAATAACTTTGTTCGGTAGGTTTTTGTATGTTCCTCTGTGCCGCTCGTCTTTACTGCTGTATTTCAACAATAGTTGATGTAGTTGTTTGATGTAACTTTCAGAAAATTTAATAGTAGAGTAGTTGTCGTAAATAAGTTCCAACACTTCGTAATATCCAATTACTTCTTGCTCGTCACGGGTTTTTAGTGTAGTAATTTTAATGTTGTTTAAAAGTTCTTGCACTTCTTTGTCAGTAAGCGTTGCTCCCTCAATTCGTGTAGAAGAACCGATACTTTCGATTGTCGCAATTTTCCGCAATTCTTTCAAATAGCGGTTTTCTTTATTTTCTACAATATTCCACTTGCCTGTAAAGCCGTCAATGTAACCGATGAGTTGTAACACTCTTTGATTTGTAGCAAAGTCAAAATTGAGTTTCTGAATGAATCTATCCATAAGATGTTTGTATTTTATCCAAATAAGAGCGACACAAAGATAGGAGTTATCTGTATATTATCCATATTTTATTCGAAAAATATTGGGTGGTGGATGGGTCTGGGAATCAGCTTTCAGTAGTCCGCTTCAAAAAATAGTTGTCTTGTAAGAACGTAAATTTTGGGTGAGCCTGTCAATTTCGTAGGGTCGCCCATCGCTTGTTGCCAAGGGTTGGCAGCTACAAGAAGTTGGCGATTTGGGAGACGAAAACTCTCTGCCACCAATGAACTTGATGCGAAGCACAAATGTTTATGTAACCATTGAACCGCCAATTTCTTTTAGGTGCTGTTAGCGATTTGGCTTTCTTTTCAAGTTTCTTTGTATATCATTTCATCAAGTCATTATGTGATGATGTTTGTCATTTTTGCGGTATATAAGTTGTCGGACTGCATTGGGCAAACTTGGTTTTAGCAGTTAGCGAAAATTTATAGTCTGAAATAAACACATTAAGTAACCTTTGAAATTCCTTTTCAATATTTTCGGCAGGTTTGTCTTCAGTCTTGCCAAGAAAATTAAACAGGAAATAATCTATTGTCCCGTCTGAGTTAAAATATATTCTATTAAAGCATCTTGTCGGCTTTTCCCATTTGAAGTTGTTTTCAGAAAGGAAATTAGCAAAGTCTTGCAAAAGATTGAAATATGCTTGTTGCAATGCTTCTTGTTCTTTTTCTGTTTTAAAAACTGCTAATGAAGTGTCGGTATGTACTGCACTTGTATAAATACTGTCTAAGTGCTTTATTGAAATACCTTGTTTTTCTGCGTTCTGAAAAGTCAATCCAAGGTGCTGTCCAAATGTTTGCAAACAAGCTGTTAGCAAAATTGTAATTATTAAATTTGTTTTAGTCATATTCTTATTTTTTTTCGAATTATCTGTTAATGCGTGGTCTTTTAAGCTGACCGCTAACGTTTTGCGGCTTGCTGTCAGGCGGGGCATTAGAAGCTCTAACTTTCAACATAGCACAAATGTTTATTAGATGCACGAATGTTCAATTTAGCACTGTCGCCCCGCTTGCAGCAAACCGCTGTTAGTGCCAGTGCTATCTTGTCCATAGTCATGTCCGAAGATAAACTATTCCTTTTTGAATGTCGTTTCACTTGTATTAATTCCGACAAACAGTCCCCAAATGGTCAGTTCTTTTTTTCTTTTATTAATCAAAATCTTATGTTCAGTTGTTATGCCTGAAGGACTATTAACTAATTTGAGGGATAAGACTTCATTCTCCTTATTGAGATTATATATCAATGTATCAGTTTTTGATGGCTTAACAAAAAACAAAACAGCATCTTCAAAAATCAACGTATGTTTGAATGAATTGTTTGTCTGTTCAATCCAACTACCCTTCAACTCATTCATATCAGGAAATTTCTCCTTTTTGCAGGAAAAAAGAACAGTTAATAAAGTTATTATAATTAAAATTATCTTTTTCATCTTACAATAATTAGTTCGTTTGTTTTAAATTCGCTTTCTGTTTGCAAAATGCAGTAGTAAATACCTGCTGCAAGGTTAACACCTGTAAGTTTTATCTGATATTTTCCTGCTTTGTGAAGTGATTTGTTTTTGAGTTTATAAATAGGTCTTCCACAATTGTCATGTATTGTTATTTCTACAAATTCAGAGTTGTCAAGAGTGTATTCAATTGTAGCATCACCATTTGAAGGATTGGGGTATATTTTAAAAACTGTTTCGATAGGTTTTGAGTCAGTAGCAAAAAAATCTTCTTCTTTAAGCATGGTTACTCTATAATCATTTATAACAGCAGGGAAACCATTATTATTGTCGTCATTTAAAATCATTCCCATTGGATACTGTGTACAAGTGAAAAATGGCTCAATGTAAGCATGGAATGAACCGTTTGCACCGGGGGTAATTGATGTGCCGGGTCCTAATGTTATGCTATTGCCTGCATGTAAGGTGACGTTGGCATCGCCTTCAACAACATAATTTCCGTATGGAACGGCAGTTGTTACATCGTATCCCGCTTCAATTTTATTCATTGCGTTATGGGTGTAAGTTCCTGTTGAGACGGTTTGATTTTGCAAGTAAATATCTTGATCCAGAATACTCAATACATGATAGTTGAAGCGGATATTTTGTGGGGCAGTAGGAACCCACCCTAAGAATTGTCCCAAAACATTGTATGTTTCAAAAACATAAGTATAAAGAGTGGCACTGGTAGAAGTAACATTAGATGCCCCCATAAAATAGTTACCATTATTAGGACTAGAAAAAGAAAAACCGTTAGATGTTCCGATTACCGTTGCTCCCGAAGTGAAAGGATATGTAACATTTGCTTCAACACGATGCCAATAAACAAAGTAATTTGCTGCGGCTAATCCGGAGCATCCGCCTGAAATTAACTGCCAGGTACAAAGGTTGCCACTGCAATTGTTTGCTCCTTGGTCAGTACCGGAAACATTCGTATAAGAGTTTATTTGTGTGCTGAAAGCATAACGAACGGAATTGTACGCATTAATCCTTCCGTACCCCATTTGATTATTCCATGTTCCATTTGGACGACCAGAGGTTGAATTATAGCAATAAGTACCAACTTTGTTACAACTTAATTCAAGTATGCGTCTTGCTTCTGTTTGTGTAAGGCAGCGATTAACAGATAGAATTAAAGCCATTACACCTGCTGCATGAGGACAGGCACTCGATGTCCCGTTGAATGTGCTTGTATAATTTCCGCCATCGTAACCAGCACTTCCAGTAATATCGGTAGTATAAATTTTAACCCCTGGAGCTATAATATCAAGTTCACCTCCAAAATTACTCCCCCAATTAGTTTCTCCGTCACAACTTGAAGGTGTTTTTCTCTCATTACACATGCTCATTGCCCCAACAGCGATTACACTTGATAGTCTTGCAGGATAGGAAACAGAACCATTATTATTTCCAGATGCAAATAAAACAGGGCATCCCAATCCATCTCGACCATTACTAACCGCATTATTAATTGCATTCGTAATTAATGAAGATTCATCTCCACCACCCCAGGAATTACTCAAAATATCAGCTCCGTTTTGCCATGCCCAATTTATTCCATTTGCAATCCAAATATCTTCAGTAATCCAACCGCCAAAACCATCACCGTATGCTATTCTAATTGGTATTATTCTGCAATTTGGAGCGACACCTGAAATACCTTCATTATTATTACCTTGTGCTGCAATTATTCCGGCACATGCAGTACCATGTGCATCATCTCCTTGAGGAGCACCACTACTGCCTTGACCGGTTGCATCAAAGCCCGGTAATAAATTATGTATTAAATCGGGGTGGTTTAAGTCAACTCCTTCATCAAGTACTGCAACTGATATTACGTCTCTGCCGCGAGTTATTTCCCATGCCTGACATACATTTATGTCTGCCCCCGAAATTCCACTGTGTTGCCCTGTGTTTTTAAGCCCCCATTGCTGATTAAAAAATGGATCATTTGTGCATTGTTTTTTCAAGATTCGCATAAACGAAGGTGCAGCATATTCAAATATATTGGTTTCGTAAAAATAATTTGCCATTTCCAAAGCATTTCCATTGGAATTTTTATCTGCAACAAGAATATAAACACTTGGTTCAAACTCATTTTGCTTCAACAGGAATGTATTGGTTTCTTTCGCTAATCTTTCTAATTCTGTAAAGTCTGAAGGGGATTTTAGTTTAACATAAAACAGTTCCGTTAGCCCCATTAGAGTGCTATCTGTTTTAGATATAAAAAACGGATTTGCTACAACAACGCTCGTATCGCTGTTGAAATCTTTAATTCTTTCTTTAATTCCCGACATGGTTCTATCTGCCAGAATATCAAGAATGGCTACATCGTTTGGATGCTCTAAGTTTCTCTTTTCCGGGGTTTTTATGTTGGATATTCGTGCAATTACTTGTTTCTTTTCACTTTCAGCTTTCTCATCTTTAAATTTCACATATATCTTGTCTGTACTCCAGTCAATGGGAATCTTCTTTCCTTCATAATAATAAAATGCACTTTGCCCGAACAAAAAGTTCACGATAAATAAAGAAGTTAAAACTGTAAAAAGCTTCTTCATGTTAAACTGTTTTTCTTTGTTATTTTCCATTGTAATAAATGTTTAATTCTTCTGTCAATTTACCCACTGTGCAAATATAAGCATTGGCACTAACGTTTTGGCAGCTTGGCGAAGTGGCGGCTTCCACTAATGTTCTTGCGGGAGAATAACTTCCAATTTAGCGCTCGCTTTCTGCGGGGTTACTGCCGCCATTTAGCTAATATGCCTGTTAGCACCAGTTTTTCATTTTCGTCAAGTGTTTCTCAAATATATCAAAATAATTGCTGTCAATTTGTTTGCGATCAACGTAGTCGCTGTTCCAAAGTCCGGAGCCGATAATTTTTTGTTCATTAGAATGTAAGCCTAACCAATTTGCGGAATGTTTGTCAATTGGTTGTCTATCATAGTTTGAAAGAAGTGCGATAGTATTTTCTTCTATAAAGGCTCGATCGTTGTCCTTTGCTGAAGGTCCTGGGACTTCTAAAACTGTAAATGGTAAAGTATATAAATATTTTGATACAGATATTTCAAGGGATTTTTCTGATGACTTAACTAATCTGTCACTTTTTTTTGATTTGTCACCCCAATGAGGAAAATTCAAGTTGTCTTTGTAGAGCAAACTATATCCGATAAGTTTTCTAAAAACTGAACCTCTGTGGTTTCCAGTTAAGTCCTTTGAGCCTTTGTGATTATATAGTCTGTCATACAATGTTGCGTTGGATTTTGCAATAGCTGCGTGTGTTCCAATTCTAACAACCCTGTCTGAATTTGAATTCTCTCTAACTTCGTTTGGTTCAAAGAAAAAATAAACACCTTTTTCGGGAAGGTTATTTCTGGATATAGTGTCCAAAGTTCGTTTAGGGAACTTCTTAATGACCTCATCTAAGAGTTCGTAAAACTTGTCAATATTTTGTCTTCTCATAGTCGTCATATAATTGGTGCTAACGGATTGCAGCTATGTTGCGTGCCGCATTAGTACCTTTATGTTTGTTAATTTTCATGATATTCAAAGCTACGATTTATTGTCTTGATTACCACGAGGCGCGGCATGCAATATAGGTGCTGTTACAAGCTGGCCGTTCTTATCATTCATTATTCTGTATTTCATTTTTGCTGCATTTTCTACTACCATACCCGGTGTTGGGGCAGGCAAGCTCTTTGACAGGTTTTGGTTTGTGCGAGGGTTTTTCGAGCGACCTGGTAATGTGCTTGACTGCGAAGGGTTGGATTTCATTTCTGTTTGTTAAATAATGTCCTGATTGGTCCCATAATTCGGTCGAAAAGACTTATTTTGTCAGTTACAATTTCAGCATTTGCTTTTGTTTCTTTTTTGATGAAAAGTGATTTTCCGGTTTCAGTTTTAATTTTGTCCGATAGTATTATTTCTGCAGTGTAAAATCCTCCATCCTCTGTTATTTCAAGTGTGTTGGGTATGGTTTGTATTTCTGTCAAAATATTTTCATTATAGAGGTTTGGGATATTATTGAAATTCAATATTACCTTTTGTCCGGTTTTTATTTTGCTTATTTCGTTTGCCGGAATTTTCAGGTCAATGATTGAATTTTCAGTATGTTGGTTTATTGTAGCAGTTGTTTTGATGGTGTATTCAAATTTGAAAAACCAGGAACCGAAAAGTAAAATCAGGATGATAAAGAAAATGACCGTTATGCCTGCCCGGACAATAACGGGTGGTATTTGACCGATCAGGTTCCTTACTTTTTCACTTCTTAATTCTATGTTGTCCTTTTCACTCACCATTATCAAATTGATATGAATTTATATTTAGTTGCCAAGCTCCAGTTGATTTTTAACAAGATTGTAATATGCTCCCCTTTTGTCTGTAAGTTCCCAGTGATTACCGATTTCCACAATTTTCCCATCATCAAGTACAACAATCTGATCGGCATTTTTCACGGTGCTTAATCTGTGGGCTACAATAACAACCGTTTTGCCCCTGTAAAATTCCTGCAGATTTTCAACAATTGCTTTTTCGTTGTTGGCATCAAGGGCATTGGTTGCCTCATCGAAAAATAAAAAATCCGGGTTTTTGTAAACCGCCCGTGCTATTAATATCCTTTGTTTTTGCCCCTGGCTCAGGTTTTGTCCTTCGTTGCCAATTACGGTATTATATTTCAATGGCAATTCCATGATGAAGTTATGGATATTTGCAGTTTTTGCTGCATAAGCAAGTTTCTCCTTATCAATTTCATCTTCGCTGGTTGCAATATTGTGGGCTATACTTTCCGAGAAAATAAACCCATCCTGCATGACTGCACCACATTGGTTGCGCCACCAGGTTGAATTAAAGTCTTTTAAATCCTGGGCACCGACCCATACTTTACCTTCAATCGGATTATAAAACTGTAAGAGTAGCTTTATCAGTGTTGTTTTACCGCTACCACTGGCGCCTACAATTGCGGTTACTTCACCCGGGTTAATGGTTAAATTTATATTGTTTAGCACCTTTTTAGAGTGTGGTCCTTCGTATTGAAACACCAGGTTTTCAATTTTAATGGCTGTATTTTGTAGATTTTTTCTTTGAATGGGCCGCCCGGCATTTTCATCTTCTTTTTTATGGATTTCGTTAATGCGTTCCAAACTGATCTTCGTATCCTGTAAGTCATGGATGAAATCAACGGTTTGCTCAATGGGCATGGTTAACTGGCCAATAATGTATTGAGTTGCCAACATCATTCCAAGTGTCATTTCGTTGTTGATTACGGCCAGGGCAGCCACAACGGTGATAATAATATTTTTGGATTCATTAATAAAAATGTTACCGGCTTCCTGTGTTTGCTGTAGTTTTAGCGATGCTATATTAATATGAAATAAATCGGCTTGTACATCTTCCCACTCCCAGCGGTGGCGTTTCTCTGAATTTTGAAGCTTTATCTCCTGCATTCCCTGTATCAGTTGATAAGTTTTGTTTTGGTTTTTTGCCCTTACTTCAAAATATTTAAAGTCGAGTTCACGCCGCTTTTTTAGAAATATCAATATCCACAAAGCATAAATAATACTGCCAACAACAAAAATCGTAAATATCTTAATATCGTAAATCCATAAAACCATGCTGAAAATTACAAGCGTGAAAAGTGAAAATATCGTGTTAAGGGTGCGTGCGGTTAAAAATTGTTCAACCCTTGCATGGTCGTCTATACGTTGCAAAATGTCGCCTGTGAGTTTGGTGTCGAAATAGCTCATGGGCAGTTTCATGAGTTTTATAAAAAAGTCGGAAATGAGTGATATGTTTATCCTTGTGCTTATGTGCAGAAGTATCCACCGCCTGATAAATTCGACTGACATGCGGCTTATGATCAACACCATCTGTGCTAAAAGGATCAGGTAAATGAAGTGGATGTTTTTATTGGCAATCCCAAAATCCACTATGGCTTGTGTGAGGAAAGGGAAAATAAGCTGAAACAGACTGCCCAATAACAGCCCGATTGTAAGTTGCCCCAAAAAGCGTTTGTAACGCATAAAATAGCTGAACAGGAATTTCAGGCTGTTGCGGTTTATTTTATCACCTGCCTGCTTATAAAATTCCTGTGTTGGCTCCAGAAGCAAAACAATGCCTTTGTCTTCTCCTCCTGATTTTGTGCTTATCCAATGCTTTTTAAATTCTTCTTCGGTGTAATTAATATGAGCACGTGCTGGGTCGGAGATGTAAACTTTGGTTTGTTTTCGGAAAATGTTCTTTTGCTTTATTTTGTAAACAATCACAAAATGTTCCTGGTTCCAATGTACGATGCAAGGCAGGGGGGCTTCTTTTTCGAGCTTATCAAAGGTTATACGTCCGCCAATGGTTTTGAAGCCTATTTGTTCGGCGGCTTCACTGATGCCAAGTAATGAAACGCCTTCTTTAGAGATATGGCAAGACTTTCGCAAACTGTCTATGGAATATTCTTTTCCATAATGTTTTGCAATCATGCTTAAACAAGCAGGGCCACAGTCCATTGAATCAAGCTGTTTATTAAAAATTAGACCACACATTATTTTTCAATTCGGTTAATTTCGTCTGATATTCCAGATTTACCTTTAAATACATTTTTGAAATCGTTGAAATAATATTTAACGGTTATCTTTAAATATCTTGAATCAAGGTCAGGGATCTGGCCGTTTTCGATTGTACCATACCTGTCTGTCCAAGTTATGTCCGACGTTTTTAATATATCATTGACATCACAATTAAGTACAAATTTTTTATCGAAAAATTTTATTAGGAATCCTGCCGATAAATTACCTGAAGAATTATAATATGTCATTTGATCTTCCCCGGAACTCTGGTATAAATAATTAAGATAAACCGAAAATCTTTCAGATAAAGAATAATTATTATTGAGACTAAAATAGTAGATTGGATTTCTAATTTTTCTGATCGAGCCTAAATAGGGAATATCCAAATGTGGGAAATCAATCCCAGCACTTGAATAGAAAGTGAATTTTTTAAGAGAATAAACGTAGGATATGTCTAAAATAAAGTGTTTGCTGTTATTAATATTGATATTTGTATATCTTAAAATGTCAGGGTTGTTATCATCATTGAATGCAGCAAAAGCAATTTCATTGAGCCGATGTGAATATTCGGCTGAAAAAAGCAATGAATTGGATAAAGAAATACTCAACATTGTATTATGACTAATTATCGGCTTCAAAAGCGGATTACCTGTCATATATGCCAATGAGTCAATGTAAATATAATTTGGATTAATTTGTGAAAAAGAAGGTCTCTTTATTTTTTTTGTATAATTTAACATGACTCCAAATTTATCATTTACCGTATAATTCACATTAAAGGAGGGGAAAAAAATACTGTAGGTTGAGTCAAGAATATTGAGGTTGTTTTCTGAAATCCATGCGTCTGTTATCTCATTTCTTAGCCCTGCTTCAATATTAACTTTCCTGAAACTTTTACTAAGTAAACAAAACCAAGCTCCAATAAAATCATTGATATTGTCTTTTTCAACTTCAACATTGTTTATATACTCGCCATATTTAACACTTCCTTTACTTTTAGTGTAAGACATTTTAATCCCTGTTTTTAAATTTATGTTTTGATGCAGTTTGAGATTAAAGTCACCTTTTATGGCAAATATTTGATTGTTGCTGTTGTTTTCTATAGTTGAATGAGTAGTCATTGACTGGTTAATTTCTTTCAGGTCTGTATTGTCTGAATGATTAATCTCGGAATAATCAATAATTACTATATAGGTTTTATTTTTTCCTAAACTTTGGTTATAAGATGTAGTCAGATGATGTGTTTCACTCCTATCTTTAGAAACGTCTTGAATTGACCGAATGATAGAATAGGGTTTATTAGATATATTTATTACTTGACTAGCATAACTTTCCAGGTTGTATTTTTGTATGTTATACCTGTATTGGATACCTATGTTTTTAGTACTGTCTATTTCATAATTGCTGCCGATTAACAAATAATGGTTGTTTTGAAGGTCAGTGTTTTTTCTGACTGTATTATTAATGATCGTATAATTCTCCTGATAATTTTTATCAAAATCATTGTAATAGTTTTCTGATCGTACATTCTGGTATTGATAATTGATAAAACTGTTTATTTTCCCCTTTTTGCTATTTATTCTTATCCCTGAATTATTTGAAAATTTCCTTCCAAAGTAGGAGCGATTGTATATTTCGGCGTTCAATATGTCATTCTTAATTTTTTTTGTTGTAATCTTTATTATTGCATTTGCAGAGGCACTATATTCTGCAGAAGCATTTTTAATTATTTCTATTTTTACTATTTCATTCGACTGAAGCATTTGTAAATCCGAATTTGAGGTTACTTCTCTGTTATCAATAAATATTTGAGGAGCTCCTCTGCCAAAAATACGGATGTTGTTCATATTATCAAGGATCAATCCAGGTGTTCGCTTAAGAACATCTATTGCATTACCGGCTTCACTTAATGCCGTTGATTTAACAATTAAGGTGATGTTACCGTTGGTGCTTAAGAATTTAGGCATTTTAGCACTGATATTTACTTCTGACAAACCGTAGGCCTGAGCATAAAGTATGATACTATCAAATTTATAAAAAGGGTTTTTATTAAAATCGATAGTTTCAAATTTCGATTGTAACCCAAGAAAGGAAATCTTTAGAAGGCATTTTATTTTACTATTTATTTCTAACTTAAAGTCTCCGTTAATAAAGGTACCTGCTTCTATAAATGAGGTATCATTAACATTACAAATAATGGCATGAAAATAATCAAGTTTTTCTTTATTTTGGTTGAAAACTGTACCTTCTATCGTATATTGTGAGATACCTATTTTACAACAAAACGTCAGAAAACTAAGCAGTATGTAAATTTTTTTCATAATGCAACTCTAGTAATGTAGACAAATCTTGTAAATCAATCGGACAAACATCATAATCCTTTCCATACATTCGATTTTCGAACCTAAATAAATTACATCCTCCATCACAAATTGGCAACAAAATACAATTTTCACATTTTTTATCATTAAACATGCTACTGCCGATCATATATTCCGAAACAATCGTTAAATCAGTAATTCCTTCATCTAAATTTCCAATGATACGTTTCTTATTTCCGACATCAACCCAACATTTATATAATTCTCCAGCAGGACCTACAATAAAAGTATTTTGGTTTGTTGCTGCACATCCATAATCCTGAACTTTTGGGAAAAACTGAATATCACTAATACCCTCTTTTTGATATAGCTCTCTTAAAAAAACCACTTTCTCTTTCAATCTAATGCATTTCACCTTACAGTGTTCATTATCTGAAACATAAACCATATAAAGCCCTAGATTTTTCCCTTTCCATCTTGCTGAAAGTTCTTCATGCAATTTTGAAAAATCTTTCATGTTATATTGATGGATATTAATACGTATTTTTACATGACACTGTGGAAATTCATCTACAAATAAATCAACATTATCAATAATTTTATTATATGTCGGTTTACCAGATTTGAGAGGCCGACTTAGATTATGTGTTGCCTCAGTGCCATCAATTGTTATTTGTATTCCATCTAAATTAAACTTTTTAAGAGTATTAATTTTTTTCAAATCCAATAGATAGCCATTTGTAACTAAATCATGTTGGATTATAGTTATATTTTCCGATGAATAAAGTTTATCCAGTAAACTATTCATTACATCAAATGCAACTAAGGGTTCTCCTCCATGCCAACATATTGCGACATTGTTTTTGGCCTTTTCAAAACGATTGATAAATTCTACTATTTTATCTTGAACATTTGTAGTCATTTTATCTTTAGGCAAATTATGTTCATAACAATACGGACAAGCAAAATTGCAATCCATTGTTGGCACAATTACAAGACCTAAAACATCACTTGAGAAAGAATCTGAGTAAGCTATATATTGTTTTTTAGTTATGTAACTATTATCTTCATATTCACTAACTAAAATTTTGGCCTTAATCAACTGGTTAAGGACATCTTGATTTAACTCAGTTATCTTAGTTGGATTATCTTTAAGGTTATGAAATATCTGAAAGAGATCCTTATTTATTTTAAAAAAACTATTTGTTACAGAATTATAGATGAAATACCCATATTTCTTTGAATTGAACATGCAATTGTATTTTGAAAATAAAATGTCATTCGTTTCCATAAATCATCGATTTATTTTTATTATTAACATGATTCAGAATGTTTGCACAATGTGCAAAATAGAGAATTGCCGCTTAATTATTAAGCGGCAATTCTATCATTACCAAATAGAAATAATTGTACCTCCTTTATGAGGAGGCAATTGTCCGTCCTTACATTTAATTACACCATCCTTTTTGCACTTGATGTCAGCTGCTTGCATACCTCCTCTTATGCGTTTCAAATCTTCGCCTAAGAGATCTTTTGGAGGAACAATTGTTTCTAGAATTTGAATTTTCTTCATGATAATAAGTATTAAAGGTTTCTGGGCTGCATTTATAGTGGCTTCACCCTTATCACTTACTAAATTTTGGTACCTCAAAATAGTGGTTATAAAAGTACACACAAGTACCCTGCAAGTCAAGAAAAATTTAAGTTATCTAATAAGCGGCTCTTTTTCATAAATGAGCGGTATGTTTTTTCAAATGAGCGGTACTTTACTTGTCGAGATTTTTCCTAAAAACGCACCATTTTCGTCTTGAAACTTTCATTTTCACTTCTGTTGTGGTTTCGAAACATCTTTTTTTACCGGAAATATAGCTTTTGAAATATTTCAGGTTGACAATAGTTTTTCGGTTAATCCTGTAAAATCCATACCCCTCAACTTTTTCTTCTATTTCTTTGAGAAGAACAGAACAAGAAATCGGTTTCAGTTCATCATTCGTGTGGATTTTTGATACGTAACCATCACATTCAACATATACAATATTTTCAAAAAAAATCTGATGTACTTTTCCTTTTTCTCTCACAATTATTGTCTTGTCCTTTTGGTTGCTGTAGTCCATAATTCAATAATTTTGTTTTTAACATGTATTTAATGCTACTCATGTGTGCGTGCAAGAAAACAGCTCTTCCTGCAAAAAAATGATTTCGAGCGATGGCTTGTGAGTTTTTGCGGGATGTGCTGTTTTGAGCGTTGGCATTTCTATTTTTTTTTGTCTTTATGCAGCAAAAATTTCATTGTCAATCTGTCGTTTTTTTCTTCGGCTTGCTTGTAACGTCTTATTAACGCAATAAATATAAAACATTCGTTAATACAATCTATATAATATTCGCTAATGCATTTTATTAATTTGTGCATAAAATCTATATAAGACATTAAAACAAATAGATATAGTGAAAAAAAATATCTTAAAAAAAAATAGCATTAACGAATGTTTTATTATTTTCGTTGTCCCAATAAAATGTAAAGCAATGGATGTCGACAGCCTGATTCAAGAATTTGAGAAAAAGCTGATTTTGCGATAAAACAGTGCAAATTCGATTTAGAGTTATAAAAGGGTGGTTATGAGCTTTCTAAAGCATGCATTGACCGTGTAGTTCATACATCCATCTGCTTTGAATTAAGGGTGACAGTATGAGAAAAAATATTAATTGTATTTTCGTGAAAAATCTATAGCAAGTAGGCCGAGTATCACCGGAATAGGTGGCTGACTATCGACCGGAATATCCAAGCAAGATAATTTGATCTTTTCAAAGTGGCACGAATCAAACCGTAAAAAGTGGCACGGTTTGAACCGAAATCACTGGCACACATACACCGAAATCACTGGCACAAATCAAACCTGAATATCCATCGGTATCTTTTTTGTCACATCCAACCAAGAATGTCAATGTAGCCGTGATAGCGAAAAGGTGTAGGGTTCTCATAATTGCATCTGTTTTAAGTACAAAGTATCATCACATTCTAGTCTTTATTTGCTTGGGCATAACGGTCGAGTGTATGTGCCGTAAGGGATTTTGGAGTAGTATCCTGTCCACCGACACTATAGTTTGAGTGGGTTACAACGCTCGAATATCCACTGAAACCCTTATAGCATAAACACTTTGTTGGCGGGTCGTGCTTCTATCATCTCTTCATGTTTTAATCTCATTGGGCTATTAAATGATTTCTCCTTGTCTTATACATAAGCAAATACCCTCTCTTGTTAGCATCAGTTAAAAAAGAGCGACTGATTAATGTCTCCACAAAAGCTTGCTTTTCTAAAAACGGATTTAATAGTTTCTGAATTCGACTCTCAGTAACTCCAATTCTCAATGCAAATTCCGTGAAATCGCTTTTGGAGGGATGACCGCTTTTTTTGTATTGCTGACTTCTATAATCATCTGCAAACAGTCCTTTATCCAATGCAAAATCTGTATCGTCCACATGTATTTTTGTATTTACTAAATCATAGGCAGGACTTAGTAGATAATCTCCACTGGAAGATTCCAACAAAGCAAAATTCTTTAAATGAGCGTCTCCGTTTGAAAACAGAAAATTGAAAATAACTAAAGAAAAATATTTTTCTATTTCTATTCGCCATGCCGGGACAAATTTTTGTATCAACTGTCCCGCCTCTTCATAGCTGTACTCATATTTGTAATTTGTACCTGCATTGTCTTTTGTTTTTTCAGCGAGTGTTGCAAAATCTTCCACGCCCCATTTATTTCCATCTTCTTTCACGTCAAACCGTTTGGTGATATAGGCAGGTGAACCATTCTTAAAAAAAATCATAGCGTTTTCTGCAGTATTCAACCCATACACTTGTCTGGCTATTTGCATAGTCAGATGTTCGTTGGCAGGGACCTGATCAAGCTTTTTCAAATCTCTTGGTATCGGCTTGAGGATATATGTTCCCTGCTCCCCTTCTTTTGTTAATCGCAATGTATTTTTATCCAAAAGGAAGCTCAATTTTTCCTGCACACCCGATATGGATATGCGCTTACGATTTTCCATAAATTGTTCTGCAACTTCTTCGTTTTGTTCGGGCTGTGCATAAGGTAAAACATGGTTTACCTTTTTACCATCGAACAAATTCCGCAAACAGCTTGGACTGTAAGTAGAAAAATCTTCCGCTAAAGTTCCCGGACAATTTTTTAATTCATCAAAGTTCATTTTGTCACTATTGGTTTCACGGTTATTGCGCCGATTGTATCATATTGTGCTGTTGCTGCCAGCAAGCTGAAATTATCATTTTCGTCTATTCTCAAAAGTGTACTTTGTAATTTTCTGTTCACTCCTTCACTCAGCATATTGAAGAAAAATGGAAATAAAAAACCACTCCTATATTCCTGCTGTGTTTTAGGTAATGTCAAACTTATTGGCGGCATATTGGAATCATTAAAATAATTGTCATCATATCTGAAAACATACTGCTTACGATTTTCTTCTGTCAGCGTCCCCGCTAAAGTTCTATTGCGATATATTTCCATTGCTCTCATTTACTCAATGTATCTTTTTCACTTCTAGGATTAGTTCCATTCCCAACACTTCGGCTAATTTGTTCAGCACCTCTAAAGTAGGATTGCCTTGTCCACGCTCTATTTTATACAGGGTGTTGGTGCTGATATTTGCCAGTTCAGCCAAGTGAGGTTGGGTTATACTTAACTCCTTTCGTCTATTTTTTATGGTTTCACCAAAAGTCTTAACCAACATTATATTGTGATTTTGGGGTTAAAGATAGAATTTATTTTTTAATTAACAAGCGAAATCACATTATATTGTGATTTATGGCTTTATTTATTACGGAAACACAATATGTAACTAGTAAAATCACATTATATTGTGATTTTGTGCTTGTATTTTGTCCAACAATTCGATTTAGGCTATCTCAGCGGCATGGCCGCAAACGGTTTGCAGCTATGCCCAGTAGCCGTTTTGCGGGTTTCGTCATCATCCAAAGGTACATTGTTTCTGCGAGGTATGATGTTTCAAATTGCACTTTCATAGACTAGTGGGTATAGGTGCTGTTATAAGCTTCTTTTTATTCTTCGGCAAATAAAACTGTTTCTCGTTTTTCTTCCATTCATGTTTCATAATCTGTCCTTTTTTAATAAAAATTCATAAGTAACCCTATCTAATGATAACCCTCTATGTCAGCAGTACTTTTCTTTTTTCAGCATGCCCGCCAACGCCTCTGGCGGTTTGCGAAGTGATTTACATTTTGCAAATCGCTTGTTAGTGGACAGTCCCGTAGGGCTGGACACGGCAAACCACCAGAGGCGTTAGTGAAAAGCCCGAAGGGATTTTCACTAACGGTTGGCGGCTATGCACCGTTGCCATTTTTACCTTGTATTTACCTAAAAAAAAGAGCTCAAATTTAAAAGTAATTTTCTTATAAAACAATAAGCTGGCAATGGTGTATGAGCCGCTGTTAGCAACTGGGCTTCGTCTTTTCTTGGCGGAATGGCAGGCAAGCTCTTTGTCCAGGTTTTGGTTTGTGAGTGGGCTTTTCCGAGCGACCTGGCCATGTGCTTGGCTGCTAAGCACGGGCTTTTCATCCAGGCAGCCACATGCATAAGTATAGGTAAGTATCATTGTTCAATAAATTCCCATTAAACCTTTTTAGAATGTAAATCTTACGCCTAATAAAATTTGGGACGGCCGAAGCACCTGGACATATTCAGTAATGATGTACTGGCTGTATTGCTGATCAATAAAAGCTTTACTGTTCAGAACATTATTCCAGCGGACTTCAAGATCAATTTTGGATTCGCTAAATGAATAACTGTACATCAGATCGACAAAATTGTACCTGGTGCCATTATAAGCGTAATACTCAAAATTCAGATTAAATAAATGACTGGTAGCAAATACATTACAATTGAAATAATGCTTATTCATTTTCACTGTATTGCGTAGCTCATCATTGATTTTTGAATTTACAACATTTGCATAGAATTTATAAGAAAAATTTATCCACGAAGCTGCATACAGATAAATCTCAGGGCCAATCGAATACGACATGGTTCTTGTATCAAACAAGTCATCATTCACAAGTGTTTTGCCTGTTGATTGCAACAAAAAAGCATTCAAACTCAGTGATGATTTAAGTGCAGAAATGTATTTACTCGACCTGAAATCCAGGCTGTGAGAAATGGTAGAATTAGGGATTTCAACTGCGGTGACTATAAACGAACCATCATCCTGCAACTTATTACTATATAGTGTCTGTCTTTAATGTCCTCAATTTTTTCCTTAATCTGTCATCAATATAGTATTCATAGGCATAAGCACGGCTATGGTATGTGATTTTAGCCTGTACTATCTGTCAAAAATGTTTTGTATATGA
>Ga0265293_10006318_pt1 | contig 19082 bp, 36 predicted proteins | sample Munlanlewell138R_FD_192505 | JGI IMG/M metagenome (GOLD analysis project Ga0265293, IMG submission 192505) | Leachate microbial communities from a municipal landfill in Southern Ontario, Canada - Leachate well 138R | ecosystem: Engineered > Solid waste > Landfill > Unclassified | place: Canada... | reverse complement strand
TGGTCCTTATTTATTTTTTTACAAGTAAAGACATTTCCTTTTTTACTAATTACTTCACAAAAGATATTATCAACCAAAATATATTTACCATTTTGCCACGAAAATATAAAGTCCTTTGGTATGTTATTTATACGTTTAGAATTAAACCTTAAATATAAGTCTCCACCAACAATAGGATTAAATCCTTCTGGAATTGTGGTTAAATTGCTTAAATATAAATTCCATCCTACAGTTGGATTAAAACCTTCAGGTATAGAGGTTAAAGAGTTTAGATCTAAACATCCCCCAACAGTAGGATTAAATCCTTCAGGAATTAAGGTCAAAGAGCTTAATTCTAAATTCCACCCTACTGTTGGATTAAAACCCTTATGTATAGAAGTTACTGAGCTTAAATCTAAACTTCCTCCAACAGTAGGATTAAATCCTTTAGGTATGGTGATCAAAGAGTTTAGATATAAACCACCACATATTGTAGGCTTAAAGCCTTCAGGTATAGATGTTACTGATCTTAAATATAAACTACCACCTATTATAGGATTAAATTCTTCAATGATTGAGGTTAAAGAGTTTAAATATAAATTTCCACATACAGCAGGATTAAAACCTACTGGAATTGAAGTTAAAGAACTTAAATATAAATCTCCTTTAATTTCTTCATTTCCGTAAAATTGATTTTCTGTAATAGATATTTTTTTGCAAAAATCTATTATTTCTTTTTGATTTTTCATTTTATTATTGTTTTATCAATTAATTACAATGCAAAATTAATACTATTTCTCGATATAGAAAAAGAAAAAAAGAATATCTTAACACATAATTGTTACTTCAAGTAACAACTTCTGCTCATAGATTAAATTCTTGTAATTGTTCAATTAATTATTTTACTTTCATCTCTTTTATTTTGTAATTGTTAATATCCTATATAAACTAACATTTCATTTTCAAAATCAAATGTTTTTAATAGGTAGATATAATTGAAATGTGTATACTCTCTATTAGAGACATCCATTAATAAGTATTTAGACTTTGAAATTTCATTTGATATTTCAAGATAGTTACTATTAAAATTATATATCAAGTTATCAAAGTTATCATTATTCTTTTCATTATTAATTTTATCAAACCAACTCAATATAGTATTTTTATTATCTTGTATAAGTGCCTCTAAAAACAATTTATTATCTGTTACCTTAAATGTTGTATCACTATCTTTATAGTTTATAAAGAAATCCTCTGTATGATTACTTAAAATTTCTCTTTCATTATTAATGATGATTTCTGATATTTTTTCAAAAGAATCTAAACAATCCCAAAAAATAGAAACACTACCATCTTCATATTTTCTCCCTATTGATTTTTTTAATTCTTCAAAGGTCATATTATGATATTTATCATAATCTTTCTTAGATACTTTACCTAAATATGTTCTATAAGCCATCTTCTTTTCTTTTTTAGTTTATTTATATATAAGTTTCACATAATAATTCTGATATTTTATTATGTCCATTTTCTATTCTAATTTTTGCAAAAATACAACATTTTATTTAATTACCAAAATTTTGAAGAAAAGTTATCATATAAAGTAATTAAATATGTTCTTAATTAAGACTTGATAGAAAAGTTAAAATTATTAAATAATGTATAAATATAATAAAAATTTGTACTATATTTATTTTAACTTTAATCTATTTCTAATTCTCTATCTAATCTGTTTTTAATCCATTATTTAATTCTTATTATATCTGAGTATCTTCTAATCCACTATCTAATCTTTTTATTTTCTTTCTATTTTAATTTCTGTAAATATTAATGTTTTAATCATTTTTTCCATTTTAGTTGGATAATTAAAATTTTAATTATATCTTTGCAAATTGAATGAAGTTTTATTCAATAAAACAATAAAACAATAAAATATGGAATTAATAGATCAAGTATTAAGTTTATCACAATTATCAGAACTTTATAAATTAGGTTTTGATATAGTTGATAAATCAAGCATGTGTTGGATTAAACATCCTGACAATGATAAGATGGGTTTGACAATTTTCAATAAGGAATTATATGATAAAAAAGAAATAGAATGTATTCCTACTTTATCTATAGGTGATATAATAGATATATTACCAAATGAATTAAATATTAATACAAAATATCATAATGGTATATACACTTTACTGTTAAATAATAAAGAAGTATATTATTCCAACGAATCAAATTATTATGTATTTTTTACAGAAGATAAATTAATTGATACATTATATGAAACACTAATATTTATTATTACTTACTTTTAATATAAATTAATATGATAAATACACGTGAATTAAGAATTGGTAATGTAATAATTTTTACAGAAGATAATACAATTTCAAAAGTAATTGAAATTGATAATGAAGGGATTCAAGTAAAAATAGGTGATGAAATTACTTGGATTGAAAAGGAGACATTTAATCCTTTAATATTAGATGAGGAAATTTTATTAAAATTAAATTTCATTAAAAAAGATAATATATTTTCTATTAATATACCTAATAGTAATCATTATTTTGATATATTTATCTATGAACACAAATGGTATTGTAAATTAAATGGTTTTACTATTGAAATTAATTCTCTACATAAACTTCAAAACTTATATTTTATATTAATAGGAAAAGAATTAAATGTTGAAGGATTAATTATATAATGTATTATTAAACATAAAAATAACTTAATATGTGAAAAATAGTAGTATACAATATATAAGATTTTAGTTAATGAAAATACTAATTCTATTCAAATTCACCAGATTTTATATCTACTATATGTTATGGAGCAGAGGAATTAGAAATAGAAAAAGTATTATATAAATAAAATGGAAAAAATAAAATTATATGATCAATAATAATATAAAAGTAAATATATTTATTCTATTTCTGAAAGATAATAATATCTATGAAGAGTATATTATGGAATATAAAGCAAATGAAAGAAACACATTAAATGTTATGGAATTTTTATCATCTACATATGAGAGTATGTATTTATCAGATAGTTTTACATGGGTTTCCACAAGAAAAGGTTTTACATTTTGGCGTAAAATTGATGATGAATGGATGTTACTAAAAGATAATTATATACAAAATAGAAGAAATGAATTATTAAATAAAATATTATGATAGATAATAATGTAAAAGTTAATATGTTTATCCAATTTCTAAAGGATAATAGTATTTATGATAATTATATGAAAGCATATAAAGAACAAAATTATAGATCAAATATTATAGAAGATTTATTATCAACACACGATGGAGTTTATTTAATTCATCTATTTTCATGGGGTAAAACAAATAATGGTTATGATTTTTGGAGTATAATAAATAATAAATGGTTACTACAAAAAGAAAATTATTATAAGCAATATAAAAGAAATGAAATATTAAAAGAAATCATATGATGGATAATAATGTAAAAGTTGATATGTTTATCAAATTTCTAAAGGATAATAGTATTTATGATGATTTTATGAAAGCTTATAAAGAACAAAAATATAAATCAAATATTATAAAAAAATTATTATCAATACATGATGAACTTTATTTAATTTATCCATTTGTGTGGCATAAAACAAATAATGGTTATTATTTTTGGAGTATAATAAATAATAAATGGTTACTACAAAAAGAAAATTATTATAAGCAATATAAAAGAAATAAAATATTAAATAAAATTTTATGTTAGATAATAATGTAAAAGTTGATATGTTTATTCAATTTATAAAGGATAATAGTATTTATAATGATTATATGAAAGCTTATAAAGAACAAAATTATAGTTCAAATATTATAAAAGATTTATTATCAATACATGATGAACTTTATTTAGTTCATTCATTTGTGTGGTATAAAACAAATAATGGTTATGATTTTTGGAGTATAATAGATGATAAATGGTTACTACAAAAAGAAAATTATTATAAGCAATATAAAAGAAATAAAATATTAAAAGAAATTTTATGATGGATTATTTTATTGAATTTCTAAAAGATAATAATTATATAAAAACATGTAATATATCCAATATTAGAAGTTTATTATTAGTTGTGGAAGATAGAATTTATGTTGGTTGATTATTTAGTTAGAAAAACTCAAAAATAGATAGAGTATTTGAAAAATTATAATTTAATTATATTAATATAATTATTATAGTGATTATGTGTTCACTTTGTTTATTTAACATATAATTAACATTATTTATTTTTTTATATCAAATAATATTATTACTTTTGCATTGTAATTAAACAATATGGAAATTCATTACTAAGGATATGAATATTATAATTAAAATGATAATTGTTCTAATACTAATATCATAATTAGTGGAGAAATAAAGTAAAAATAATTTAATAAAATATAAAATGAAAAGAAAATTAATTAAAGCATTTGGAATTATTGTCATCACAATGTTGATAAACATTATATTAATAAGTTGTATAGATAATGCTAATAGTAAAATATCACATGATACTAAGGTCCAACAAAAAGTTACCACATCAAAGGTGATGAAATGTTTAGAGAGCAGTAGAGTTCCAACAACTGGAGCTTCTTCTTATTATGTTATTATGCAAGATACAAAAACATCTAAAAGATATTTTGTAGTATCTAATATTAATGGTGGTACAGAGATCCAACCTTTAGATTAATTTTATTATGCAAGAAAAACAAACTAAAATAATTAATCTATTTGGTGGACCTGGTTCTGGTAAATCCACTGGTGCTGCTTATATATTTGCTAAGCTTAAATTAGCTGGAGTAGATGCTGAATATGTATCTGAATTTGCAAAGGATAAAGTATGGGAAAATAATAAAGAGGTATTCAAATGTCAAATGTATGTTAGTGGTAAACAGATGTTTAAGATTACTCGTTGTTATGGTAAGGTAGATATAATAATTACTGACTCTCCTTTTGTATTGGGAGCTATATATTCACCAGAAAAAGTAAAACTAGTAGATGCTTTGATAGAAGAGTTTGATCAATATAAATGGGTGAATCACAATTTTTTTATAAAGCGTATAAAAAAATATAATCATAATGGCAGACACCAAACTGAAGAAGAAGCAAATGAAATTGATTATAAATTGAGAGATTTTTTAGAAAATAAAGTTCATAATCATTATATAGAAGTAGATGGAAATGTAGATGGTTATGATAAAATAGTAGAATATGTGTTAAATTTAATAAATTGAAAAATAAATAAAATAAATTATTATGGATAATAAAGGATGGATAGTTGCAATTATAATTATATTAAACTCAATAGTAATTATATTAAGTATATTAAGTCTCTATATTAAGTACCAAAAAAGTAAAATTGATGAAAATTTCAATACTAAATTCGAAATATTAAAAGACACTAAAATAGTATATAAAGGGGATACTGTATATGTGAAAGCAAAATCAGAAATCAATGATATGGTTATTTTATCAACATGGGAACCAATTCATATTGATAGTGTTGTGTTATTAATAAAAAATAAATAAATTATGAAAAAAGATAGTTATAAAGAATTTTTTTTATATTGGTTATTTAAGATATTTGTTATTACTGGAATGATAGGATCTATATATGTATTAATTAATTTTTTACATAAGATAAGATATCTTTTTGATGAGTATATGACATTTTCATCAATTTGTGTAATAACATTTATATTTTTTAATTATGTATATTTTGATCATTTGTCAAGTATATTTACATTTGGATATAAAATTAAAAAATATGAAGATAATGAATATTTTTTAGTATTTGAAAAAAAACTCGGTTTATTTGGTATACCTTATTGGATTGAGTGTTTTACTTATAGAAATATAAAAACCATAGAGGAAGTACAAAGTTTGATATCAAGTGAATATGATGATCAAAATGAAAGAAAAAAATATTATTATTCATTTAAGTCTAAAAAATTAAAAACTCAAATTTATTATATCAATAATAAAAATAAAAATTCTAAAATAGAAGAATAAAATGGATACAAATAAAAAATATATTAAAATGGAAATGATAGAAGAATTAGCATTAAATTATGTAAATTCTACTTGGATAACATTTCCTGAGGAAGCAGTAAAGAAAGCATTTAAGGCAGGTGCAGAAATTGTTCAAAAGTGGATAAGTATAGAAGATGAATCACCTCAATATTACCAAAGTGTATTAGCAGATAATGGAGAATACAAGGCAGTAGTTGCGAGAGTTTCGGATGGTAATGATGAATATTACTCTATATGTGGAACAGACATTATTATGTCTCCAGATCCTATTAAATGGAGACCTATCGAATTAAAATAAAATTATTATGGGAAAGTTATTAACTGAAATAAATAATCAAGTAAAAACATGTTATAAAAAAGAAGCAGAAGATTGCTTATTAATTTATAATACACTAATAGAAACAACTGGTCATGTGTGGGAAAGTGATTGGAGACCATTAACCTCAACTTGGTTTGAGGGTAGATATCCTAACTCCAAAAAATTTCATAAACCATCCCCATTAGGAGAAATATTATTAATAGGAATTATGAAATAAATAATCAAATACTCTATGTAAAAATGAATGGTCACAAACAAGAGAGTTATCAATCCCATTACAAAAAGAAATGAATAAAATTATGTCAAAAAAAATAAAATTAGAAAGGCATTTCGCAAAAACTTTAACAGAAAAAATATTACTTGAAATTCTTGACGATGATATAAAAAAAATTGAGTCTAATGGAATTAGTTTAGATGAATTTATAGATGATTATGCTTATAATTATAAATGTGAAATAATTGATGTAACCAGTAGTGATGTTATAGATAATGAAATTAACCATATTAAATAGAGAATAAAACAAATGGAATTAATAAAGAAAACACATCAATGTAGAAGAGATTTTGATGAAACCTTAAAATAGTTCTATGGATATAAAAAAGAATTGTAGAGATGAATTCAAATATAATTTACAAGTAACAATTGAAAAATAAAAATAATGAGTACAGAACAGCTTACAGAAGAGGACAAAAAAGAAATAGATGCTTTGAGTCATGAAGAAATGTGTAGCATTTGGAGGTTTGGAACAAGTAATCAAAAATGGCTTGATGGAAGACATCCAGCTGCAAAATATTTTTCAGATAGACTCTTTAAGCATTTTGGGGGTTTCACATCTGAAATTTCTAAAAGAATAGGATGGTAAAAATTATTAACAAATAAAAATAAACAAGACAAGGATATAAAACAAATAAAATTATGAATAAAATAACATTAAACCTTTCCATAGATGAAGCAAAACTACTTCATAAAGAAGCAACATTAGAAAGAAAATTAGAGTTAGAGGAATTATTTCCCGAACTTAAACCAATAAGCATTATAGATAGAGTGAAAACTTATGAAGATGCTCTTGAAGTATTAAGACGTGACCACTTTGATGAAAATAATTTATACCCTCGTGAAATTGCGAGAAGAAAACTTGAGATAATCATAGAAGCTCTTAATGAGGGGTGGAAACCTGATTTTAACAAAATTAAACAAAGCAAATGGTATTGTTGTTTTTACGAGTCAGAGACAGGTATCGGGTTCTCGTTTTCGAATAATTCACCTGCGAATGCGATTACGTATTTCGGTGTTCTCTTCTGTTTAAAAGATAAAAAACTTGCAGATTATATAGGAAAACAATTCATATATTTATATGAAGAAATGCTTTTAGGATAAATCAAATAATAATAAACAAAATGGAATTAATAGCAAAATATGTACACCATTAATCAATTAAGGATAATTTCTGCCTTAAAATGTAGAGTTTTTAAATATGGTGATATGTATTGTTGCCTTTATGGAGGAGATTTACAAGAAGGTATTGCAGGTTTTGGGAAAACTCCTTATCAAGCAATAATAGAGTTTAATAAAGAATTTGGTATTTTATGAAAACACAAAAATAAATAAAGATTATTTTCAAAAGCTTACATGATATAATGGTAATACTTCTGAACATGGGAGAGATGCTACAATGTTAGTTTTTGAGCATAACTGTTTGTATATTAATTAATTAATACAAAATAAAATGAGGAAAGTTATTTTTAAAACATGGATTCCTGTTGAGTTCAACATAACAGGTGAAGGAGAGTTCTTTGAAAAAAAAGAACGTATTGCGGGAACTGGTTGCTATTCAGAAGAATTTTCAGAGTCTGGGTTATTTCACCAATGGATTAATTCGAGCGAAGAATGCAACAGTGGTATTATTACTTCTGTTGTTGCTATTGTCGAGAAACTAAATGGAGAAATAGTTGAACTTCCGAGCAATGCAGTTCGATTCATAGACACTTCGTCTTTTTCTTGTAGCCTTGGCACATAACGTTGGTGGTATGGTTAGTTGCCGATTGCGGGCGACAATGCTTCACATACCCACGAAATGGCAATTAATTACACCACGTGTTGTGCGTATGTACTTTATTATCAAACTTAAAAAACAAAATAAAATGAAAAAAGAAGAATTAGAAAAAGGAGAACTAGAAGGTTTTCCAAAAGAAATAATAGCTCGCATTTTAGATTGTCAAGAAGAACAAGGCAATCAAAGAGATATTTCTATTTTTGAAAAACGAGTTGTTACAGGACGATTTAATGAAGGTTTTTCATGGGATAAAACTCAAGAAGGTGGTTTTTTCTGGCATGAAGTAATTAATAAAAAAGACTTTAACCTTTTCTTTGAAAAATATCCTAAAAAAGACAACACACAAGATTTTAGAATAAATGATAAAGTTTACGATATACTACAAAAAGAAGTAGGAGTAGTACAAGATATTGTATATTCATCAAATATTGTTTATGGATTATCAGTAGAGTTTAAGTCAGGATTAAAATCATACACAATTAATGGGTGTTATACTCATGAATGTAAAAATCCTCAACTACTCCATTACCAAGATGATTACAATTATGATGTAATCGATTTTAATAATTTACCTGAAAGACAAAAGCATAAGAGATGGAGAGCTGAAGAGGATAAGTTATATTACTTTGTAAATTTTAATATAAAGGATTGGTTTTTTTCCGATAAAAGTAAAGATGATCATGATTACCCTATGGATAATGATAATTACAATTCTGGTAATTACTTCCGTACTGAAGTAGAAGCTGAAATCATTTCCCAAAAATTAAATGAGTATTTTAAGCAACTAATTCAAAATTAATATGAATAATGATATAAATAAAGGATGTAGTATTATATTATTTATTATAATCATTATATTATTAATAGGAGCAATATATTTATTAAATAAAACATTTTTACAAGTAATATGAAAGTAGAATGTATTTATGTGAAAAGATTCATCTATTAAAATTGTAACAATATGAAAATAAAACCAAAACATTGTAAAGATTTAAGAGAGTTTAAGAAGATATTTAGAAAATATCATAAAGATTATTTTCGTAAATATCATAAACACAATGACTTGTTAAAAATATGGTTATCAGTAAGTATACCTTATGAAGATTTAGATAAATCATATTTTAAACAATTCAGTAAAAATAAAGATACTCTTGAATGCATCAGAAAAGAAATATTAGATAATAAAGATTATTCTAAAAAAATAGATGATGAGGTTTATTATCTTAAAGGTTTAGAAATAACAGATGAAGATTTTTATTTTATTTTTGAATCTGGAAATGGTAAAAAACATTATGATTCTTGCGTTTGGGGGCTAATACAAAAATAATATAAATTAATAAATTTAAGAATATGCAAATTATAAAAGATAAAGGAGAGTACTTAAAAATATTTAATACAGCAAACAAATATTGCTCTGAAAAAAAATTTAAGCAAGGTGATAACACTTTACCAATGAATTATTACCAATGTTTAGATAGACTTAGTAATTCCACTTTTGTTATGATGTGGTGGAAAACACCAAAGGGTTATGGTTTATCATTTCAAGAAGTTGTTGGTGATATTAGTGAAAGATATGTTATTGATTTTGAATTTTCAAGTGATGAAATGGCATCTTTATTAATTAAAGATTATGATTTACCAGTATTACAATATTCCTTTAATAAGGAAGAAGTTATTGAATATTTAAGATATTATCAAAAATGGAGAAGAAATAGTCATGGTGAATATTTAGCACCACCAGATTCAACAACATTAGGTTTAATAATTGATGAAGCAATTAGATTATTAATGTTAGGAGGTAATGAAGAAGATAACATTATGGTATAAACAAATAAAAATATTATGAAAACAAGACTTTTAATAAAACTTAGAGAAAGAGGAAGAAATGCTATTAATATTTATAGTGTTACAAAATCTTATGACACTATAACAGGTATGACTATTGGATATGATGATAATGAATATAGTGGTATTTTTCAATATGGCATGACAGAACAAGAAGTAAGGGATAGAGCATGTAAAATTTGGTTTAAACTAAATATTAATTATATTAGAAAACGATATGAAAAATATACACGTAAATATAAATTAAATAATTATGGAAATAAAAGAACAAATATTAAGTATAAAACAAATTAAAGAACTCGAAAAATTAGGGTTTGATGTTAACAAACATTCTTCGTTAAAATCAAATGGAGAACAAATAATAATAAAAGATGATTTTTATATAGGTGGTGCTCCTTTATTTCCAATGATGACTATTGGAGATATAATTAGTGTACTACCTGTAATAATAAAAGATGAATATTTTTTATCAGTAAATTCAGAATATTGTACATATTCTATGATTGAAGGACTCGACACTATATTTTATACTCAGGAAAAAGAACTTATTAATAATTTGTTTAAGACTTTAGTATGGTGTATAAAAAATAAATATATTGCCTTATGATAAATAGAAAAGAAGTAGAAAATTTTAAAAATCAAAAGAAATGGAACAAATAAAATTTAATTCAGTGAAAGAGTTTGTCAATTGGTTAATTGACAATGAAGGTAAAAGTCTATCCGATAGGTATGGTCGCCAATGGAAATATGAACGATGGGGGTTTAAATTTAAAGACATAGGGACAAATGATATTGTTCAAGATGGTTTGTTTTGTGTTCATTTATACGGAACTGAAATAGTGGTGCTTTCTTAATTGCACACAATGTAATATTTACGAAAGTTTCAATATAATACAGAATTAAAATTAAAACAAATACAACAATGGAATTAGAAAACCAAATATTAAATGTAGAGCAAATTAAAGAACTCCGAGAGTTAGGGTTTGATGTTAACAAACATGCAAGTGTAGAAATAAATACTACTATAAATAAGAAACAATATGTTGTTTCCTCGTCCTTTGTGCAATTATATCCAGAATTTGGAGATGATAATGTTATCGAAAGATATAGTACTATGACTATTGGGGATATAATTAGTGTACTACCTGTAATAATAAAAGAAGAATATTTTTTATCAGTAAATTCAGAGTATTGTACATACTCTATGATTGAAGGACTCGATACTATATTTTATACTTGGGAAAAAGAACCTATTAATAATTTATTTAAGACTTTAGTATGGTGTATAAAAAATAAATATATAACCTTATGATAATAGAAAATGAAAAATTCAAATTAGCACTAAACTCGGCATTGCACAAAACTGATGTTAGTGGCAGTGCTTTAATCAATGCAGATTGTATGGATATTTTACCTCTTATACCTGATAAATCGGTTTAGTTGATTTTGGCAGACTTGCCTTAAATAATTTGTATATCCCAACTATTATTTGTATATTTGCATAAATTCTAAATGTAAATGGTATGGATGAGAAAAAGATAATTGAACTGTATAACAGTGGGCATACATTAAGGCATATTTCAGATATTTTCAATTCTAATCATCACATGATTAGGCGTATTTTAGTCAGAAATGGTATTGAAATAACAAAAAGAAAAACATTAAAGCCTTATACTGAAGAGTGTAGGAAAAAGCAATCGGAATCCTCAAGAGGTAGAAAATGCTGGAATAAAGGGTTAAAAATGACAAGAGAGTATAATTTAAAAAACATGAAAGCTCATTTAAAATACGAGGTATCACTTGAATGGCTTTCTAAATTTGAAGACATTGAAAAACTCAAATATCTGAATAGGTCATTAAGTAGAAAAAGAGATTGCGAAGGGTTTAATACTGAAATTTATATCCAATTTATTGAGCGATTTTATGCTGATAGCAAATTTAATGAGTTGTATTATAAGTGGATTGAAACAAACGATAAATGGATTAAACCGTCACTTGACCATATAGAAGCAAAATGTAACGGTGGAAGTTTGTTAATTAATAATTTGCAATTTATTAGCTGGTTTGAAAATAGGGCAAAGATTGATATTGACCAAGAACTTTGGAGTAAAATGAAACAAAATATAAATTACTATTTATGATAATTTACGAAAATATTAAACAATTGGAATCCGTAGGGCAGTTGCACTCGAATACACTTGTCAATGCAGACTGTTTGGAAGCAATGAAATATATTGCTGACAAAAGCATTGATATGGTGTTGTGTGATTTGCCCTACTGGTAGTTTGGAACTACAACAAATAAATGGGAAGTGGAACAACATGTTTAGGAGCAAAAGAACTTAACCGTAAATTTATAGGTATCGAAAAAGAGCCTAAATATTATGATATTGCCTGTCAACGATGTGGTATTTAGTATTACCACCAACGTAGTATTTACGAAAGTTTCAATATAATAGAGATTAAAATACAAAACAAATACAACAATGGAAATAAAAGAACAAGTACTATAATAAACATATAGAATTATGATAAACAGAAAAGAAGTAGAAAATTTAAAAAAATCAAATGAAATGACAAAAAGAGAATTTATTGAAGCTGTTGCTTCTGGGTTGAGAAAAATGAACTACACACCCAATTATTTGCTAATTATAGCTGATAGATTTAATGATTGGGGGTGGGATGAGGAAACCTTGTGTGGTATTCAGGTAATAAAAAGTTATGTTTCAGTAAATTCTGGACATAGTGGTCATGATTACCCAGTAATTCCATGTTTTACAGATGTGTCAGAAAAAGATGTTTTTATGCTTGTCGACTATTTTCAACGAGGCTTTGAAGATAGTGCAGGGTCGTTTTAAAATTACACATAACGTAGTATTTACGAAAGTTTCAATATAATAGAGATTAAAATACAAAACAAATACAACAATGGAAATAAAAGAACAAGTATTAAGTTTAGAACAAATTAAAGAACTCCAAGAGTTGGGGTTCGATTAAAAAAGATAAATAATGAAAAGAACTAAAATTTTTATGGATTGTGAGTTTACAGGCTTACATCAGGATACTACATTGATTAGCATTGGAATGATTGCTGAAGATGGCAGAGAACTCTACTGCGAATTAAATGACTATGACAAAATACAAATTGACGACTGGTTAAAGGATAATGTGATAGCAAATTTACACAATACCAACCCGATAAACACCGAGCAATTACGAAAAGCGATTGAAGGGTTTATTGAGCCGTATGAAAATGTAGAAATTTGGAGCGACTGCCTATCTTATGATTGGGTTCTGTTTAATCAAATTTGGGGACACGCTTTCAATATACCGAAGGTAATCTACTACATACCGTTTGACCTATGTACTTTATTTAAGGTAAAAGGAATTGACCCCGATGTAAACAGTGAGGAGTATGCAGGAATGATTAAGAGAAGTCAAAAGCACAATGCTCTATGGGATGCCAAAGTAATACGAGAATGTTATTTAAAAGCGATTCAGTAGTGTTTGTGGCTAATGTAGTATTTACGAAAGTTTCAATATAATAGAGATTAAAATACAAAATAAAAAGAATTAAAAAAAGAAGAATGGAAGTAAATAAAATATATAACGAAAATTGCCTTGAAACAATGGCTAAAATGCCTGATAAGTTTGTGGACTTAGTGGTAACATCACCACCGTATAATATGCGATTACGTATAAGAAATGGACAATATACTACAAGGGAAAAAAGTGAACATTTTAGCAAAAAGTATAAGTATTTTGACGATGCCTTACCGATAAATGATTTTTACGAATTTCATAGCAGTGTATTGACTGAACTATTGAGAGTATCAAAAATTGTTTGCTACAACTTTCAAATAGTAACTGGAAGCAAAGAAGCGTTTTTTAAAATCATTGGTGACTTTAACAAGGATATTAAAGATATTATCATTTGGGATAAAGGAAATGGACAACCTGCAATGCATGGAATGGTTTTAAATAGCTGTTATGAAATAGTATTGATATTAGAGGATGATAAGAGAGCAGGCAGAGCAATACAAAATGCTAAATTCAAAAGAGGTGAAATGAATAATATTTTGAGAATTGGCAGGGGTAAAAAAGTATCTGATGTTCACGGTGCAATTTTCCCTGAACAATTACCTTTTGACTTGATAAACGCTTTTTCAGAAAAAGAAGCATTGATTTACGATCCCTTTATGGGAAGTGGAACTACTGGATTGGTAGCAAGTAAATTAGGTAGAAACTATATTGGAAGCGAAATAATCGAAGAGTATTGTAAAATAGCAGAAAATCGTATTAAAGAGTGTGGTGGGCTTTTTTAATTCTTTTCAAACAGAATTGTCAAACGAAGCGGGAACGTAGCATCTTACTTATAACATAGTATTTGCGAATGTTCCAATATAATAGAGATTGTAAATTAAAAAGTTGAAAGATGGATTATAGATTATCAGAAGATAGTAGAAGATTAATTGGAGTTAAATCATCTCTTATATATGCAAAAATACCTGATTCTGTGACTGAAATTAATGGATGGGCTTTTTTTGGTTGTGATATTATGGATACTTTAATAATGTCAAAAAATGTTGAGTATCTTCAAGGTTATATTTCATGTCCAAAGTTATCACATTTAAGTATGCCTAATGTATCTAAGATAAGTAAATGTGTCTTAGTTGATTGTAAGAATTTAATAGAAATTGAAACTAAACTTAGTAAACAAGAATTAATTTCAGCTTTTGGTAGTAAAGAAATTTATAATAAATATATACAAAGAAATAGAGATTATAAATTAAAAAAAATGAAAGATGGATTATAGATTATCAAAAAATGGTAGAAGATTAATTGGAGTTAAATCATCTCTTATATATGCAAAAATACCTGATTCTGTGACTGAAATTGATGGATGGGCTTTTTTGGGTTGCAATATTATGGATACTTTAATAATACCAAAAAATGTTGAGTATCTTCAAAGTTATATTTCATGTCCAAAGTTATCACATTTAAGTATACCTAATGTATCTAAGATAGGTAGATATATCTTAATTGATTGTAAGAATTTAATAGAAATTGAAACTAAACTTAGTAAACAAGAATTAATTTCAGCTTTTGGTAGTGAAGAAAATTATAATAAATATATACAAAGAAATAGAGAATATAAAATGAGAAAATTTAATATATTATAATATTTTTGAAACTTATATACTATTTGAATTAAAATTATAAATATATAAAAAAGAAAAGGAATAATGATTATAAAAAATAATAAGTGGATGCTTCCTAAAGAAGCACAAGAGTGGATTTTTACTAATATATCGGAAGGTTCTACTATACTTGAATTAGGTAGTGGATATGGAACAGAAGAACTTTCTAAAAAATATAAAATGTATAGTATTGAGCATGATCCTAATTGGATTGGTTGTTTCAATAGCACATATATAAAAGCTGAAATTAAAAATAGATTTTATAATATATCTGAAATATTAGATAAAATTCCAAAAAATATTGACTTATTAATCATAGATGGACCACCAAGTGCTTTAGGAAATAGATCTAAATTCTTAGATGTGATGTCTAATTTTTCATTAGATTTCCCTATTATAATTAATGATGCTAATCGAAATGATGAAATGTATTTATTAACAAGTTTAACAGGTAAAATTGGTAGAGAATCTTGGTTACATACAAGTAAAGATGGTAGAAAATTTGGGATTATAAAAGGAATTAAAAATAAACAAATAAATATTGAATCAAAAACAGAATCAATAAAAGAACCTTCTATTATAGATGGTATTAGTGTTATTATATCAGCTTATAATACACAAGATTTTATTGAAGAATGTTTAGATTCTGTTGCTAATCAAAAAACTAATTTGAAATATGAAGTTTTATTAGGCATTGATGGTTGTAAGGAGACATTAGATAAAGTTAAATCCATTATGAGTAAATATAATAATATAGATTTACATGTTTATTATTCAGTGGAAAATGTAGGTACTTATATATTGTGTAATTCTTTAATAGAAAAAAGTAAATTTAATTATTTTACTCGTTTTGATTCAGATGATATTATGAAAGAAAATCATATTGAATATAATATAAAATTCTTGAAAGATTATAATGTAGTATACCCCAAAGCTAATATATTAAATGAGAGTAGAGTTATTCCTACTATGGGTTTAGTATTTATGGATAAAAAAATATTTCTTGATATTAATGGATATGATAATTTTAGAATTTCAGGAGATAATGATTTGAAAGAAAGATTGAAAAGAAATAATAATAAAATAAAAGATTCAGATACACCCACTTTATTTAGAAGAATACTCCCTAATAGTTTAGAGCATAGTAAGGAAACTAATATGCAATCAGAATTAAGAAAAAAAATAAATAATGAAATTAGGACCAGAAAAGTTATAAAAATTGATAATTTACAAGTAACTAAATTAGATGAGATATATGAAGATCCAAAAATAGATGGTATTAGTGTTATTATATCAGCATATAAAAGTGTTGAATTTATTGAAGAATGTTTAGATTCTGTTGCGAATCAAAAAACAAATTTCGAATATGAAGTTTTATTAGGTATTGATGGTTGTGAAGAAACATTAGAAAAAGTTAAAACTATAATGTATAAATATAATAATATGGATTTTCATGTTTATTATTCAGAAGAAAATGTTGGTACTTATTTAATGTTTAATTCTTTAATTACTTATAGTAAATATAATTATTTTACTGTTTTTGGTGCTGATGATATTATGTTAGAAAATCATTTAGAAGAAAATATTAAATATTTAAAAGAATATAATTGTATTATTACCAAAGGAATTGATTTTGAGAATAATGTTGATAAGAATCGTGGGGTAAATCGTGATGGTATTATTTTATTAAATAAGAATATTTTTAATAAAATTAATGGTTATGATGTTTATAGATGTGGTATGGATACTGATTTATTAAAAAGATTAAAAAAAGAGAATATAAAAATATGTAGAAATAGAATTTGTACATATAAAAGGAGATTACATAATAATAATTTAACTAAAAATAATATATATGGTTATAATTCCCCTTATAGAATAAAAGTAAGAAATATTATTGATAATAGACAAGAATTTATATTGAATGATTATAAAAGTATTGAATTAAAGAAAATAATAAACTCATATAATATAGAATTTGGTTATGAATTATTATCAACAATTCCTAATGCATATGAATTATCATTAAAAAATGAATTAGGTGGTACTATTAGTGGGTTTGATACCGAATGTTTATATTATTTTTCCCCTAAACATAATATAAACAAAACAAATAGAAGTTGGGAAAATACCAAACAAAGTATTCTTAATAATCTTCCATATATAAAAATACATGCACCTGAACAACCTAACAAAGTATTTCCACCCTATAAAGAAATATATAAAAATAATATATATAAATACAAAAAACCAATATTATGTATTTGTAATAGATATAATATTGAATGGTCAACAAAACCTATTAATTTTTTTGATGAAAATTTATTAGATTGGTTATTTATAAATTTGAAAGATAAATATGAAATAATATATTTTAGTGTTGATATTCCAGAACAATTTGAAGATAGTGCACATAGTTTACCATTGAAAGATATTGAAATTGCTAAAAAATATGAAATAAAAATATTTAAAGATTTGTGTAAAAATAAGTCATGGAATAATACTATGTTAAATATTTTCGCAAATTGTGAAAATTTTATAACAATGAATGGTGGTTATAGTATAATGGCATCTATGTTTAAAGGAACTAATATTATCTATTCAAAACCAAGTATAAATAATTTACCAGAAGCACATGAAATTAAAAATAAATCATTTTGGAGGTGGTATTCTAATATAAATAATGTTAGAACTTTACATGTTGAATCATATGAGGAATTAAAATTAAAAGTTAAAAATCTATATATAGATAAATTACCCACATTAAATATCATCATTAGAACACATAGACCAAATTATTTAAAAAATTGTATGAAATCTATTGAAGAACAAACATATCCAAATATAAATATAATTTTTGTATGTGATAATGAAATTGGGGTTGAAGCAACAAGAAATTATAACGGAAGGATGATTAGGGTTAATAAGCAGGAAGAAATTAATGAAAAACCAAATAGTGAAGATTATGGTATTTTTTTCCCTTATAATTTATATATTAAAGATGTTCAAGAAAAAATTAATGATGGATATATTTTAATATTAGATGATGATGATATGTTTACTAATAAATATGCAGTTGAAATTATGATGAATAATGTTAAAGAAGATAAAGTTTTAATATGGAAAGTTGATTTTAAAAAATTTGGTATTAAACCTAATGAATCTTTTAATAAAACAGTTCAATTATTTGATATTGGTGCTATTGGTTTTTGTTATCATATTTCACAAATTAAGCATACTGATTGGAGTGAATGGAAAAGAGGTGATTATCGTACAGCAAAAAAATTAGAAGAAAATATTGGTATAATTTGGTTAGATGAAATTCTAACAGGAATACAAGATAAACCAGGCAAGGGGATTAAACAAGATATAATTAATTAAAATGGTACATAAGCAACAAATTTTAAATGAATATAAAAATCTCAAATTAACAGAAAAAAGATTTAAGGATTAATATATGAAAGATATAATTTTAGGAATGCGTTTAGAAACCCCAGATCATCAAAGGGGAAATCAAATATTAGATATAAATGATACACAAATGGAAAAAGAATTTGTTAAATCATGTACATTATATAATTATGAATATAAAATATTAAGGCAAGATATATCAACTATGTATGTAGGTTATAATCTT
>Ga0265293_10006317_pt1 | contig 19082 bp, 24 predicted proteins | sample Munlanlewell138R_FD_192505 | JGI IMG/M metagenome (GOLD analysis project Ga0265293, IMG submission 192505) | Leachate microbial communities from a municipal landfill in Southern Ontario, Canada - Leachate well 138R | ecosystem: Engineered > Solid waste > Landfill > Unclassified | place: Canada... | reverse complement strand
TGGCGCTCCCCAGCCGCAGGACGTGCCTCGGCAGAAGGAATCAACTGTTGCGTATCCCGAGGGTGCAGAGGGGCTTGGACGCCCCGGAGCACTTACTGAGGGTCGCAACACGCTTGCTGCGTAGAACGTAAGCTCTCAGCGGCCTCCTTTGAGGTCGCTTTTCATCTGTGCGCCGATAAAAAACCCTGCCGGAACGACAGGGTGAATAGAATATTTAACTCGCTACCTTCTAGGTCTTTAGTCCTTCCACTTGATACCGTATTCGGCATCTTTGGCACGCTCTTTTTCGCTAAGCGCCTGCCAGTCTTCTTGAGCCTTTTTTTCCGCAGCCGAATCATCGGGATCTTTTTCTATCAACGCGCGAACCTCCTGCTCGGTCATATCATGCTTTTCTGCATGGATATACATGAGTTTCTTCTTCGCAAAGAACTCGGTCAGCATAGCGGTTCTCTCTTCTGAGAACCGCTTGAGCAGGTTGGCGTGCCGCCGCCGCAAGGCAGCCAGGTCGGCCCGAGCGAAATCGCGCTCACGTTCTGCTGTGCGTGCGGCGTCGTGTGCATCCGCCAGCGCCGCACCGGCGAACGCACCACCAATCGAATCTCCGAATGCCATAAACTCTCTCCTTTACATAATTGCCAGAATATCTTGCTCCTATTGAAGCTCGCTGGGTGAGTGAGCTTCCAATATTATCGCCAGGTCCCTTGGCTGTAAATCTCAGAGTCTGCCTTGTAGATGGCAAGAGAATGACAGCCATGCTCTTCTAAGAAGGCTGCATGCTGCGAAAGAGCACCCTGCGTACCCGTCCAGTCGGTTTCGTGGTACAAACCATCATTTCCGGTGTAGCTCAGCCGATACTCTTGAATTTCATCCAACAACGGTGTTGCTTCCATCGTGTTTCCTCCAAAAAGTCCTGCTGAGTATAGCTACCCGGCGCCCTCTTCCCGCATACCGATCACAATCCCATCCAGCGGCGCAACCAGCCCCCCAGCCGGGAAAGACAACTCGAAGCATCCGACTCCAAGGTGCTTTCCTTCCAGTGATCACCCAGCAAGACCAGATAGCGGCCATCGTCGTAGAAGCGCACCTGGTAGCGAGTGAGCAACTGACAGGGTTCACACAAGCCCAAGGCTTCTACGCTAGCCATGCGTTCTCCGATGGGCCAAGTGATCTCGCCGCGGACGGCCGCCAGAGGAAGCTCGTTAGTGCATCCCTGACAGCGACCTATAAAGTTCTCAACAGAGACCCCGGTCTCGAACCGAATCGGGAATTGTTCGGCCAAGCTCGGGGCGCTGTAGATTTCCAGGTCTCGTTCGGTGGGGGTTTGGCGTTCAAAGCTCATGCGGTTCTCGCTGAGGTGGCGGCAATACCCCGTATAGGGTCACCGGGGTACGGCCGGTTCGCTACACCTTGCTTCAGGCCAAGGAAGGCCGGAAGCAGCGACTGCGCGTGTTGCCGATCCCGGGGATCGCCCGCCACGTCGCGGTGTTTCTGGCGTTCGCCCGGGAGCAACCACAGCTGCGGTTCCAGATCACTCGTATCGGTTGCGGGCTGGCCGGATACCGCGACGAACAGATCGGGCCGCTATTCGCCGGTGCTCCGGATAATTGTGATCTGCCGCCGAAATGGAAGCAGTACCGGTATCTATGAAAGCCCCGCCAGATCAGCTGGACTAAGAAGGATCTGCGGCGCGCTGGGCAACTTCTATGATCGATACTTGTTACTGATCTCGAGGCAGCGCCGCGCTGCGGCGAGATCAAACGCATCGTCGTCCGTGCGCAGTTTGGTCTCCATATCCACCCAGTACGCCCGAGACCCGGCGAGCCGGTGAATTTTAGCCAGTTCCTTCTTCAAGTTGTCCGGCCCCAACCCACCCGCATAGCCGCAGACCATTCCAGGCATAAGGTGGTCTTGTAGTAGGTTTTGTTGCTCATGTCTTTGCCATTTAATTGAGTGTTCAGTATAGCATTTGTATTAACACATGTAAAGCTCGAGTGCATCCACAAAGGCTTTCCCTTTTGCGTTGAAAGGGTGGACAATGCGGTGTCGCTTGTAGTAATATTTTAGGCTAGCTTCCGTACACCCCCAATTTGGAGAGTAAAGCATGCTGCGCCTCCTTCTTTCGGCCGTGATGATCCTTTTATGCCCCGTCACCTTGGCTGCTTCTCATTATTTTGATCCAGAGTCCGCAGGCTTTGGTGCTATGGCGCTGCCGAGCGGAGAGCAGTCCCTGGCCTGCGTCGGCTCCAAATCCGCCTCGGACTGCGCGCAAAGCCTGTTCGGCTTCGGGGTGTCCTTTACTGAAACGGGTGACAATGTATACACATGGAAGCTGACCAATTACGATGCGCAGGCGGTGATCACCCGGGTCTATCTCGAATTGACCGAGGAGGCGCGGGTGATCAACATGAAGGCGGCCGACGCAATCTTCACCTCCGGCAAAAAGGTGAAAGACTTGCCGGGCGGCAAAGGTATCAACTTTGAGACAAATTGGTTCTTTGAGGCCGACAAGCCCGCTCCTCACAATGGCGTTGCCGCGGGCGATAGCCTCTCCATCACCTTCACCTTGCCGGAGAACTACGGACTGACCTCGGACTCGCTGGGGCGTTTTGGCTTTTACGCACAAACAGGCAAGTACAGCGGAACCTTTGTGACCAACGGCAATGCCCTGACACCGGTACCGCTTCCCGGGTCCGGCGCCCTACTGGGCGCCGGTGCTCTGGGGCTGGGGCTGACCTCGATGCGGCATACCCGGCGCCGGCGGGGCTGACTCGGTCACGCAAAGAGGTCGTCGGTGGTTATGGCCAGCGCCGGGCGGCGTTGCGTACGATTGCCGCTGCCAACCACAAGGGGTCATTTATGCTTAGCCGTTTCCCACAGCTCATACAACTGAGTCGACGCGCAGAAGACCCGCGGGTTTCGTTGGCGGAGCTTTCTGCCGAGGTGCGCACCTTGGTTGCCGCAGAGTCGGAAACACCGTTCGCTGCCGCCTGGGCGGCCCTTACCTCGCCCGAGGCTCGCCTCCGACTGGGGTTGGCATTGGACGTCCTGTCTGAGAAGGTGCCGCTGGTTCCGGAAGGGCTTCCAGAACTCCAGTGGGTTGTTTGGGGCGCCCCTCAAACGCAGGAAACCAGTTTTACTATTCGAGCCATCCCTTTGCTGCTGAGTTCTACCGGCAATCTGTCCTCGGAACTGACCAAAACCCTGCTCGGCTTGCTCTGCACCCAAGGAGTCTTCCCGGCGGAATCCGGGTTCGCTATGCCGCAGCGTCTGTTCACCGCAGAAGAATTACCTCTCCCCGGATTGCAGGCGATATTTGCCCGCTCGTTAGTCACACAGCCACTTGCAACGCCGCCGGACGCAGCGCCCGGGCTAATGCTGCGCTACCTCCTGTTGGCGATCATCGCACCAGAACCCTCCGCTGTGGCCGAGTATCTGGCGGATCAGCTGGATCTTAAGTGGGCGAATCAAACCATCAAGTGCTTGGAGGCGGCTTTTGGCGGGTCCGCTGCGGTGCTCGCCCCTAAAGCACCGTTCGCTGCCACCTGCGATGGAGTAGCCTATCTGCGTCGGGTGCGCGTGGTCGTGCTGTTGGATAGCCTGCCTGACGATGAGATCCCGCCCTTGGCTCAAGTCAGCTTCCACGATGAAGGCACTGTGAACAGCGTTCGGCTTGGGTTTTTTGACGCGAAAGGTGTTATCCAGTACGGCCTGGATCTGCCTCAGGCGGCGTGGGAGACCCCGCAAGCGGTGGTGGAAGAGTTGGTTACCGACCTACGCCCGCGAGGGGTTGCGAGCCTGCTATTCATTGAGGACGTGCTGCCTGCGATGCGCCTACCGGACGGCGAGCCGGAATACCCCGAGCTGTCCGCCCCCGATCTGCTTCCGACCCAGTGGCCGCCTAGCGACCCACAGCGGTATTCGTGACTCCCCGAGTAGCGCCCCTGATCCGGTAAGCCCCCCTCAACGGCCCGTACCCCGTCGCCAGCGACCCCCCAAGCGAGATCTCTTAGTGCGCGCAGGCCAAGGCGGAGGCCAATCGCTCAAAATACAACCGTAATCGCTATACGGTCTTGAGAGTATAAAGTCGCAGAGGACTATTTATGAGCAAGACTGATTGGGATGCCCGCTTCTTAAGGCTGGCTCAGCATGTCGCTGACTGGTCGAAAGACCCGTCCACCAAGGTCGGGGCGGTCCTGGCCCGAGGAAAATTCATCATCTCACTAGGGTATAACGGATTTCCTCCGGGCGTAGAGGATTTGCCTGAGCGACTGAATAGCCGCGAGGTGAAGTACAAAATGACGCTGCACGCCGAGGAGAATGCCATTCTCACGGCCAGGCAGGACCTGACCGGATGCACGATGTACACTTGGCCGATGCAGCCCTGCGCCCCCTGCACCGCCAAGATCATCCAAGCCGGCATCAAGCGGATCGTCGCACCACCGCCGTCCGAGGACCATCTGTCCCGCTGGGGCGAGGATTTCAAACTGTCTCAGGAAATGCGCCAAGAAGCCGGAATCGAGCTACTCCTCCGGAATCCGTGAGCCAACCGTAAATTACTTCCTGCCCCGATCTTCGGGGCTTTTCTTTTGTGACCCCGGGAATCCACCGGTGCATTGGAGTTCCCAGCTAAACCCCTCGCCCCGGTTACAGACCAAGGCTCGGCGTTTGCCGTGATTCGCGGCTCACAGGCGTCCTGAAACGACGCTGCCGTCAGGCAGCAATGGTTTCAGGGGTTTGTACGCCTCCACGCGCATAACATCCCGGACTCCCTCCGGTAGTGATGTCTTGGTTTTCGACATCGAGATATGCAGCGATGCTGCATGTGTATATTTATCCAGTAGCTTCCGTGCTGTGTCAACGGCCGCCGGGAACGGAAGGAGTCAATGGCGGCTGAGCGCCCGCAAACTGCGCAGTGATTGCGAAAGCGGTTTGGCATGACTCAAGTCAGCCGGGCTTCCGGCCTTCCTTGGCCGAAGCGAGGATCTTCAGCACAACGAAAAGCCGCCTCACAAAGAGGCGGCATGAGTTAAGCGTGGGATGGCCGAGACGGTCAGAGTCGCGGCGACTTCAGGGTGCAGAAATCACCACAAGCGATGCTATAGACCCCGTCAACAAGCAGATCCTGATACAGGTCCAGATTCTTCTCCGGATGCGCATCGCCTTGTGCGTAACCGTGCGCCATGAGTACCGCCTCACGCGGCGGTGCATCCACTCGCTGTACGGTCCCGGTGAGCAAATCAAACACTTCGGTCATAACTAGGCCCTCTCTTTGTGTGCCTGATAGGTATAGCGAACGACCTGTCTCAGGTTTCGTCGCCTTCCAGCTCCGATTGTTTGAGCAATAGAGCCATCCAGACCGAAGGGGGTAGGGTCGAGGGCGCTTTGCGGGCGCGTTTTTGCTGCCAAAAGCGACCATCGCTGCGCTCGACCAGCAGGCCGCAGCCATCCGGGATTTCACCAGGATCCAGCATCCCTTCCGGCGCGACATAGTGTACATAGTCGGATAAGGCCCGGTAACCGGCACGTTTTTCGGTCTTGCGAACATCGGCTTGGAAGTCGGCGCGCGATATCTTGATCTCGTGGACCATCGGGCAGATCTTGTCCGGATTGAGCGTTCCTTGCAGCGAATACACGTCCGGGCGCACCCGCAACGACCCGCCCTCCCCTTCCGTTTTTAGTTCCTTGTTCAGCCAGACCAGGCGGCCCTTGCCGCGCAAGTGCTCTGCGAGGCGCTCCGCCAAGTCGTCATGCGCATTCTGGCGCTGCTTGTTCTCCTGACGAAACTCGCACAAAGCCGCCACGCCCGCATCGGTGAGCCGATGGTAATCGTGCGCATCCAGCCGCAGCCAGCCCAGATGCAGCAGGTCCAAGTCCATCCCGTCGCGCAGACCCCATTGAGGCCTCGGACGGGCGCGCCCGGTGTAGTACTGGCGCAGCCTCGCCAGCAATTGCCGGCGATAGGCGGGGTTTCCCAGATCAGTGGTATTCATCGGTGTGCCTGTGCTAAGATTATATAACAGTGTAGCACTGGTATCTATGTTTACTCAACCGCTCCCGCAATCGACGCCTCGTTCCCTATACCCCGAGATTCCACCCTCGGGAGCGATCACCGTGTCGAATTACATCCTGTTGCCTGTCCACGACAGGGACATCCAGGCAGCCAAGCAGCAGCGCAAAGAGCGCGACGCTCTCTATGGCAATCGGTATGCCGAGCGCAAGGGCCATGAGCGCTGGGTTGGTGATTTAGGGGAAATTCTGTTTGATCGCTGGGCCAGAGGGCAGATCACTGACCTTCAGTACCACAACGAACTGGAGGCGGCCGGCAAGGCGGATTTTACCCTGACGGGCCGTACGGTGGGGGTGAAAACCGTCAAACGCCAAGTTGGAATGCGCCCGTACTACACAGCTCAAGTAACCGCGGCCCACGCAAGCGCGGAGCCAGTGGATCAATTTTTCTTTTGCTCTTACGAATACCCCAAACAAGTGGTTTGGCTGCTGGGCGGGGCTACGGTAGCTCGTTACCTCCGACATGCCACCCATTACGGTCCGGGCGAAAAGGTGCATGCAGGCTACACCGTGCCGAAGGATCATTCGATCTACAACGCACCCGTGAACATCCTTGTACCCCCGGATTTATGGATCCACACCCTCAGCTGGCCCTGTGATCCGGTGCTGGATACCGCCCTCGACTTCTGACCCCGCCACCCGACTGTCCGAAATCCGAAAACGTCCTGGTTGTCGCTATATGTAGACCAATGTCAAGGAGTTTGGTGGTCAGTTCTTTGCCAAAACCGTCCTTCTTGCGCCCCCTATTAACCATTGAACTTGACCGCCCCGGTTGCGCCCGAGGGTCAAAACCTAAGAGGATAGACTTCGTGCGTACAGTACTTTCCGCGTCATTGGCGGCCCTGCTGACCCTGTCCGTCAATGCCCAAGCCACGCCGATTCTGGATTTCGGTACGGCCTTCCCCTACCAAGGGCAGGTAAGTTGGGCAGGCGGCAGCGCACCTTTGACAGGTGTCGATATCGCGTTGGCCGATTTCGTGAGTACAGGTACTGCGGCACATGCTGGAGAGGTGCAGACTTGCCTCAACTGCACCGTATCCTTCGAGACCGGCGACTACCTCGGCTCTACAGCGAACTCCTGGAATTTCGCTGGCGGAGGGCAGATTACCGTCTCTGGGCAGCTAGACCTCGATGGGGATTTGATTGCAGACGGCGCCTGCGGCACCTTGCTGTCGGGGACGCTCGATAACGTATCCGTTTTCAGTCTCGGCGGCGGCCTCTACAAGATCGAGATGCTCGGAACCACCTTCAGCGGGCTGCTCGCCCCGGAGCTGGCGAACCACTACCTGGCCCAAGAGGAAGTGGTTGGCGGCATCACTCTGAGCTTTTCCACCGAGGTGCTCCCCGGCCAACCAATCACCACCACGACCCTGCACTCAGGGGGCGTGACGGTCGAACTGACCACGGTAGCGGTCCCTCCAGCTGCTTGGCTGTTTGGCAGCGGTCTGGTCGGCATGGTGGTGGTGGCCCGGCGGCGCAACCCAGGCGCCTGAGGGCCGGCGCAGGCCGCTTTAGTAGAGCCTTGTTTCGGACCCGATCCGTGGCGACACCTGTCACCCACCCTCAATCCTTCAGCCACACATCCCCAATCAGACAGGACGCATTGATCGGCACGCCATAAGGCATGCAGAAGTGATTGCCTGCCTGGCTCATCACCTCGGCAATGATCTCTCCGTAGCTTTTCGCCTTCGCATCCGGCAACTCGAACACCAGCTCGTCGTGCACTTGGTTGATGCAGCAGTCGAACACGGTTGGATGCTCTTTGCGCAACAACTCCAGTGCCCGTCCAATAATGTCGGCGCCGGTCCCCTGGTCCGGGAAGGCTAGCGCCGCATTCAACCCAAACGCGATCAACCGACGACCACCCAAGGTTTCCACGGTAAACCAGTCCTTAGGGACATTGCCGTGCTTACCCGGCTCAGGCACCCAGACCTTGCCACCCGGGGTGAGCGCCGTCCAGCAGTGCCAGAGGTCCACCTCCGGATAGGCATCCAGCCACTGATTGCGCACCTGTTCGGCGAATGCGTAATCCCACCCCATATTGAACTGCTTGTTGGCGTAATCACAGAAGCCGGCAACCATCATGCCGTAGAGCAGCCCCAGGTTGGCAACCTTGCCGGATTTGCGCACCTCTCCCAATTCTTCCTTCAAGACCTCCTGCAAGGCGGCAATGCCTTCCTTGTCAAGCCCCGCGAAAAGCCTCTCCGGGTCCTTGCCGGTCATCTTCAAGGCGGTGTAGGTGTGGATGTCGAGATCGAGACGGAAGGCTTCCCGCAGCGCACTCCATTCCGGCTCATTGAGCTTGCGGGCTTCCGCCATGACTTCGGCCAAGCGGCGCCCCAGCCGTACCGCGGACCGATAGAGCATCAAGACTTCGCGCAAGCGCCACTGGCGGTTGTCGGCCGCCGTCCGGATCTGCTCCCCCAGCTCCTGCTCGCGCCGTACGGCGTGGACGCGCACCCGTGCCGGGTCATTGTTCAGGGACTTCCGTATGATCTCCTGCAAGTCCACCCGGACATCAACGGAGCCTTCCCGGTGGTGGAATGAAGGCAGTGTGCCGGCCGCAAAATGCTGCATGATTTCGCGTTGTGCACGAATGGCGATGGCCGCCCCCACACGCACATCAAGCGCCGAGTAGTCGCTGGCCGCAATCTTATGACCGACGGTCGCCTCCACGATCGCTCGGAACAAGGGGTCGCCGGGGAACTGCTGAGAATTCGGTTCGGACGAGGACAGGCGTCCGGTTACCGGGCCGTGCGAGAGAATCGGGTGTACTCGCCCATCCGGTGAGCGTTCCGCAAAGGCCGCCACATCCAAGGCCATGTTGCCTGCCTTCTGGGCCTTGTTGAGTCCCACCCAGACGTCAAACAGAGGCTTGGCCGCAGGGATACGCTCAGCGCCGGCCAGACGCAGGTCTTTTTCGCCGACCTGCGGTTCGCCAGCTTTATCGGTATAGCGCAACGGGACGTCGCGCGACAGGAATGCCTGCGCGATGGCAGCTTTGAGTTCTTGACTCAGGCCCGTAAGGGGGTCTGCAAGGGCAGTCTGATGGATGGCGAGGGACGGCTCGAGAGCGGCCATCTTCGCGGCCTCATCCACCGCATCAGCGAAGCGCTTTTCGGCGTATTGGCGGGCCGTGCCTCGGTTAACCGGAATCCCTTTCTCACGAATCCTTAAGACATCCAAGACCTGAGGCTCAACCACCTTCAGGTCGGGCCGTTCTTTGGCCTTCGCATGGTACGCCGCCACAAGATCATCGCCTTCGTCAAGCCCGAACAAGGCACAAACGAGGCGATAGGTGATGAGGACATCAGAAGTCGCATACTTGTAGTGCTCCTCCGACAAGACCGAACGCGTCCAGTGGCGCGGCTTTTGGTAGCCCTTGTCCATCTGCTCATCAAGCAGCACGGCGGCCAAGGTCTCCAAGGTCCAAGTGCCGGCCCCTTTCTTCAAAAAGATGGTGCGGGCCTCGTTGTAGTAGAAATGGCGTTCCTGAGGTTTGCGGCCGCGGTCGATTATATCGGCCAGCAACAGCGGCACATCGGGGCGCAGCAGACGCGCCAGCAGCAAGGTGTCAAGCACCAGGCTTGGGCGTTGCTTTGAGTGCTGGGTGAGCCAGCCCAAGTCAAACCCCGCATTGTGACCGACAAAACAGCCACTTAAGGCGGCTTCGCAAATGTGAGATACCGCAGATGCACCACCGTGCCAGCGACGCACCTGATCAAGATCGAAGGCGGCCAGCTGGGGACCGTTATCCCACCACTGTGCCGTTACGATCCGCAGCCGCAGCCCGGCGTTATCTCCTGCCTTGAGTTCTTTGTTGCTCAGCCGCACCTCTTCGGAGGCGAGCGTCAGTCCGGTGGTTTCGACATCCACCACCTTCCAGGGGGCTTGGGCCAGAGACAGAATTCGAGATTCATCAGGGAGGGACCACTGACTGAATTCCGGGCAATCGATCTGCAATAATCCTTGCATCTTTGAGGCTTCCAGGGGCTTCGTTTGTTCTTCTTTCAGTATAGCATTAGCTTCGTGTCGCCTCAATGAGGTTGCCGGCTCTGTATCCGCCCTTTGCGGTAAGGGTGGCGGACGATCCAGCCCGTCCAGCAAGGAATCCAGCAGGCCAGGGGAAGTGCAATCAGGCGGGGAGGAAGACATAGAAAGGCATGGCTGTGTCGGCAAGGGTCTAGATGTATAGATCCCTGGACGACGAATAGCGGAGGGGCTGCCTTCCAGCAACCCCTCTGCTGAGGATACGATTAGGCGGGCGGCAAAGACTGTAGCCGCTTTGCGTGCAACAGCAGCCCCGACGCCGGGCCACTGTGCCGTTCCGCCAGCCGTTCCAATTTGGCGACGAACGGTTCCCAGCGAAAGCGTCGGGCAGCCAAGTCGCCCAGCAGGGACTCGGCTAACTCACTGAATTCCGTGATGAGGTCGTGCTGCTCCGTGACCAGCGCCGGACGAATCCAACCTAAAATCTGGATCGCCAGACCTTGCAGTCCGGAATACTGTGCCGGGGTCAGCCCACAGAACCAGCCGAGCGTGTCACCAGGCTCGGCTTCCAGATGCAGATCCACGCCATCGTAACTGGGGATCAACTGGAAATTCTGATCCAAGGCCGGGATATAGAAGCTCAAGGGCGATGCGTCACTGCCTTCGGCTTGACTGTGAGCCTCCAGCGACTGCCGCAGGGCTTGGGTGTTGAGTGAAGGGGTCTGTTGCGGTTCCATAATGGGCCTCGGTAGTAAACGCTGCGGTCAGGCGGCTAAGGGTTCGTAATCGTTGATGCGCACCTGCGACGGCAGATCGGTGCTTAACTGAACGAGGTGCGCCAATTCGGCCTCTGCGGCGGTCAGCGATGCGTCGTCTCGGATCAGCGGCAGGATAAAATCGCCGCTCTCATAGTAAAGACCGTGGCTGTTGGTGATCCGGTAATAGACCCGGTATCGTTGGGTTCCGCTCATGACTCGAGTTCTCGCCACTAATGACAATAGAAATAGTGTAGCATCAGTGTATGTTGAAACTCAAGCCTTGGGGACTAAAATACCCCCTGGGATCCCAGGGGGTAAGGAAGGTCACGGGGCCAATGCCTCGGACACCGCTGCATAGTCCAGCTCCCGATCATCGTCACCGACATCGTAGTAGAAGGATTCCAGCGTCTGAAAGTCCTTTTCGTAGATCATTTCGCCATCCGCGAAATCACTGCGTCCGGCGCAGTCCACGCCGGGTTCGATCCACTCCAGCGAAAATCCGAGTTCCGGCCAGTCGGTAGCGACCTCTGCGAGCCACGGCAGCGGCGGTGACCAAGCCGTGCTGAAGGCGTAGCGCAGGTGCGCGGTCTCGCCCTCCTCCGTGAGTTCGTAGTCGGTACCGTCGTCCAGATCCCACTTGGTACCCCAGTGCGCAATGCGCCACTCGTACCAACTCGGCGCACCGTGCTTCTCGCGATTGGCGATATACTGCCGGCCGAGCGCCAGATCCCCCGGGTGCTCGCGCTCGAAATACGCCAGCGCTGCGGCCGGTTCTGACGAACCGATCTTTTCGACCCAGCCCGGACCCAGCGGCTCCCCGCGCAACACCTTCTCCCCGATAATGCCGTCGGAACCCGAGCTGATCTTGAGTTCCGGAGGCGTGGGAAACAGCGCGTCGAATGACAGCGGAAGCTGTTTGCCGTTGAGTTCGCCGGTAGCGGCCTGCTGGAAGCGCAGTACCGCCTCGCGCGGGCCGTGGACCATCATGATATTACTGCACCAATTGGGCATTGATTTCTCCTCTTCAGTTGTCCTACAGTCTATATAGCTAACGCTCACAGCTCCTTGTAGTCCTCCAGTACCACCGGCCGGCAGTCGGCCTGCGCCCGCACCGCGGCCCGCAGTCGTTCCAGCCAAGGGCCGCGGGGATGATCTTCCAAGCGAATCAGGCACCAGCGATGGACGCGGCGCCCGCGCGCGCCACAGAAATGGTAATGCACGACGAAGGTCCGCATTTGTCGCACCTGCAAGGGTTTCGGGGAGGGATCCTGCATATAGCGAATCCGGCGCAGGCCCCAGGGCTCGCTATATGTCACAGGTCATTCGACGCCTGCCGTCCTCGCCGGATTTTCCGGTATGGCGAAGCGCGAAGTGAGGTCACTCAACGCATTCAACCCCTGACATGAGCAGGGCGCGACTGCCGGAAACGAGGACATCCCCGCAACACATCGCGCCCTGCGCGCATGTTTGGAGGTTATTCATGGTACGCAAACCAACGCCGCAATCCGCGGCCAAGCTGTTACGCGCCTATCTGAAGGAACTGGGTCTGACGCTCAAGCACCAGCAGGCGCTGGAAGTGATCGCCCGGATCGAAGGCTACACGAACTGGGCGACAATGAAGCCCGCGCTGGAGGCGCAGGCGCAGTTGGGTCCTGCTCCGCTGCGGCGTGACGACAACGGTGATTACACCTTCGTCAATCCGCGCGGAACGGGCGCCTGGATCACGGTCGAGAACCTGTCCGTCTACCTCAAGCGCGAGCACGAGGGCGTGGTGGTCGATGTCTGGCCGCTCGGCGCTGAAGACGATGAATCCTTGGCCTCGACCTACGCGTTCTACGCCGACGCGGTCGTGGGCCAGGATGACGAGGAGGCCAAGCCGGATTACCTGCCGTGCACCTTCGTGTCGGTCTGGGACGGCGGGCTGGAAGTGCGCAGCAACGCACGAGTGGACGCGGCGACCGGCGAGGTCGTCGACATCGAAACCGTTGATGAGGTGCAGGTAGATATCCTCGAGCGAGAATACATCGAGATGTGCGCCACGGAGTCCTCCGTCCCTCTGGAATTTCCGGCGGAGTCCGGGGACAACGACTATGAGGTCATTGCGGAGTATCGAGACAAGCTGAAGGGCTTCTGAGTTACCGGCCTTCAGCGTAACGCCTGCAAACGCTTCAATTGCCTGCATGTCAGGGCAGTCGGAAACAGCACCAATCCGGTCACCGTGCCAGGGGCCACCAGATTATACCCTGAATCCACGATTTCGAAGCTGATAAACCCCTCAGCATCAAGCTCCTCGCGCAGCTTGAGCAGTTGCGACTCCCCCTTTATTCGCAGCAGGACCTTGCGCCGATCTCCTTGGCTGCGATCAAGCCAAGCGGCAAACGCCTCAATGTCGCACGCGGCATTTTGCCAGATCCGGTCCACGCCGTGACCGACTTGCACCGCCAGCTTGGGCGCAGGCAGCGCCAGATCTTCCCGGAAGATAAAGTACGCCTTTGGCGTCGGGTGCTGAGTCTCAGGCTTGCTTGTCATGTGTCGACCCTCGGGTTCTTTGAAATTCAGCCCGTCGGGTCTTCCGGGAAGCGCAGGTAGTCCAGCAGCGCGCTGCTCAACCGGCTCCAGTCAGCAAACCCCGACAAAGGCCAGCGTGGCACCCCTGTGTACGGTTCAGCGTGCGCCAGCCAGCTACGAGCAATCTGGTAAAGGGCGCGACGATAACTGCCCCCTACTCCCGCACGCAGCCGTCGCGACCACCCATCCGCGGCGCGGATCGTCAGGCTGCGGGCCTTGAGTCCGTCGTTTAACACCAGCTGCTCACCGTCCAGCACCATCACGCTACGGCGATGCGGCGCATCCGCAAAGCGGGTCAAAGCATAGTCGGTCACCGCCAACAGGTCTTCCGTCCGCGCCCCGTCGATCAGTACGCCATCCGGAGTATCCTTAAGTGCCGCGCTCAGTTGCGCATGCAACTCCCCTGCCTCATAGGCAACTACCGGCCATGGCCCCCACGGGCTGATCAGGGCTTCGCCCAGAGTGGCCTGCCCGGCGATCGGCAGCGGCGCATCGCACACGAACAGCGGAGTTGCTGCGCATTCGCGAAGCAGCGGCGCAAACAACGCGGCGGCGGCAATGCTCGCAGCCCCCTCGGCAAAGACGAGACGCCCGAACAGCTTCTGCATGATCTGCTCAAACAGCTGCTGCGCTTGAGGTTGCGTCAAAACCTCCGAACTGACCCACAGCACCTCTTCGCTGCTAGCCAGACTCAAGCCCAGCCCGGTTGGCGTGTCGACACCGCTGGTCTCCACGGCGCGCAAACTGAGCGCCCCGTCGATGCGCTCAGGCTCAGCGACTGGCACCAGGACTGGACGGGCGATGATCCGGGCGATGATTTTGCCCTCGGCAGTCAGCTGCTTTTCGATATTTCGATGCAGCGAGGGGCGCGCCCACCACTTGCGCACCAACTCCAAGGATAGTGGCTGATATCCCTGTTTCGTCAAGAACACGCGACGCGATTCCAGTAGCGTCGCCAGTTCCTCGGGCGGCGGCACACGGACGCTCCCGCGATAAACCCCCACCACCTGGCCGTTCTGGATGGCCCAGTTACGCGGAAGCTTGATGAACAGGGCTTCATCCAAAGAGGCATACAGCTCCGTTGGCGTAAGCTGCCGCAGATCAATTTCCTTGGCCGACGATACGCCGTACCGACGGGGGCGCTCGCGCAAAGCGGATGTCGGCTCAGGACAATACAGGGCCTGCTCCGTCACCGGCACAGCAGCCGCAAAGGACTCCAATATCGCATCAACCCCCTCTTCGACCAATACATCCAGAAAATCTCGTCTCGGATTCCCCTTGGCTTCCGGCACCGCTACCAGCACTTGATGCGCCCCCTCCAGTAAGGGGCCGCCACGCCGTGCGGCTTGCTTGAAAAAAGGTTGAAACATGTCGGCGTCGGAGCCCACCAGCACGCAAGTAACGCCCTCCGGCACGTTTTGCGCCAGTTGCGTGGCCGCGCCGCCACCCAACGTGGCGCGAATCATAGGGTCCAGCCCAATACTGCGAAACGCATGCCGCACCGCCAACCCGGTCTCCATGCCCTCGAGCACGATCAGCACAGAACCCTGGGTCGCCCCCAGGTCAGCGTAGCCGCCCGACAGCGCACGGCGCTCGCCAAGGCCTGCCGTGCGCTTGACGTGATCCTTGGGGATGTCCTTCGCCTTTTGGCGGTCAGCCGTGAGCACGATCATCTGATAGGTGACAGGCACCCCTTCGCTGTTGCGAATCAACGTAAGCGCCACCGGCCGCCTACCATAATCCTCGCCTTTTGGCCCCCAGACCTTGAAGTCGTGTGCACCACGCACCGCCATCGGCAGACTGTCTTGTGAGATCGGAATGCCACGATTACGCAGGTATTGAACCACCGTCGCAGCGTGATTGGCGGTATGCCAGGCCCATAGTCGCTGTGGCGCTTTCTCCGGCAGATCGGGTAACCGGCGCTCCTGAACATAGCGCTCTACCCATGCAAACACTTGTTCCGGGTCGTAAACCTGGTTCAGCAGCGCGATCCCGTGACTGAAGGGGCCGCAGGTGTTACAAACCGAGCCGCCGTTGAGCCAAGCATCCTCAAAGAAATGCCACGCCTCGCCAGAATCTCCGCTGTGGACGGGGCAGAAATCCAACTCGGCATCCAGCCCCCCGTCGCTGTGCGTCTTCATCGGCTCGCTGTCAAACCCCTCTTGCCCCCCTAGCCAGGCAAAGAAATCTTCCCAGCGACCCAGCAGGCGAGCGAAGGCCTGCCGTTCAGCACGCCAGTGTTCGCGGCCGGAGACGGTCAAAGAGGGGGTAGGTTGAGCAGACATGAAAAACTCCGAAAAGGGCATCCGTAGACTTGGCAACAAATCAACGGAGTGTTAGTGTAGCATCTGTGGCGTGACCGTTTCAATCAAGAGAATGCTTCGATATTGGTATTTATTGGCAAATCAAACGGTTACTAAATACACCAGATGTAAGCCGGCGAGCGCCGTGTAGCTCAGGCAGACGAGCAGTAACAAGGAGTCCATCACCGGACCTCGGCAGGCGCGCGCGCCGCAGGTCAGTAGGGTCGCGAAGATCAGCTTGAGCAGCAGCAACCCTGAGAAGCCCGCATTGATGATAAGCCACAAGGCTACTGGATTGGCTTCTGGGATACCCCGAGCCATCGCCTGCTGCGTACCCACGACATCAAACAGGTTGGCGACCGCCAGCAGCAGCACCAGCGCCAGCCAGGCCGTTGGCGTCAGCAGGGGGTCTCGCCGAGTGTCCAGAAGAGAGGTATTCATTTCCCGTATAGGGACCGGACGATCCTGTATTTAGCCACAAGGTCGCTATACGAAGGCGAGGCTACTCACATCATAGAGGAAATTGTATGTCAGAACTGAAGCAACAGATGTTGGCCGCCATACTCGTCGTTTTCGAAGGCGATTTCTATAAAGTTGGTTCGCAGGGCGATGAGATCCTTCTGAAAGACCCGGGACTGGATCCAAATGCCGACCGCCGCCCGCTGAGGACGCTCAAGTTCAGCGCAGCTGATCTTAAGAGCTATACGGCAAAGGAAGACTGTCCAGGCGTCTGGGTGAACGATGTCGGGGAGGTCTTGCGCGTCGTATCGACTGTACCTGGGGAGCAGTTCTTTGCTCTCACTGTCGACACCATGAGCGATGAGGACGGGCTGAACGAACCCGTAAAAGCGACTGCCTCACTGTCCGCAGGCTTGATTGCACGTATTCGGCGCCTTGCAGCAGCTGCGGTTGATCTCAACTGCGCCTGCATCGAGGACTACGACTATACGCCAGACTATTACGGCCTGCGCGAAGAGGCGCCGCGTATCGATACCCATCGGCTTGTGGTTGCTGCCCAAGAGTTTTGGTGGGAAGGACTGCTCAAGAATACGACGGTACGGATACAAACCAGCCGCATCCCATTGAGTGAATTGAATAGCTAACCATTCATGACCCCGTCCTTGCGGCGGGGTCTTTTAGTCCGCGGCCTCCGCCGCCGGCCGCAACACTCCGCGGCACTTACGGCAAACGAAGCGCGCCCCCTTCTGTGCGCGGTGATGCCGCACGGTCGTCAATTGGTGTGCTTGGCAGTCACAGACGTACGCGTGGCGGCGCTGCCGGCGCACCTCAACACCCTCTAAGGAATACATCCCGGTCGCTTTGGGCGTAGCCCCCAGCAGGCGCGCAATCCGTTTCCACTCCCGCCCATGCCCCTTGGCAGTCGGATACAGCATCCGCGTCACATAATGAGCTACTTCGTGCGGCACGGTGTCGGCGCAATGATGGGCAAAGTCGGCGGCGAACACCTGCGGGTTATAGCGTATCCAGCAGCGACGCTCAGGCCTGATGCGATGACAATACATGCCCGCTCCACGCCCTTTCAGGTCAAAATATACCGGGATGTTTGGAAGCAGACAGCCGAGGATTTGGGCGGCTTTCTGCACCGTTTCCCGGGTCAATCGACGCACCTGCTCGCACTGGTCGTCCGTTAACTCTCGGCAAACTGGACGCTTCTGAGGGTTGTGCTTGTAATTGAGCATTTAAATCGATCATTTCTTGACGATGTGTACAGTATAGCGTTAGTATTTACATCTGTAAAGGCGGTGGCGCCAGCGCAGTCGCTATATAGAGGGGGATAGGCAATAGCCTAAACAAGAGGAACGAGAAATGGGAGCATATTTCATTACAGAGGCTGTCAAGCCTATGACCAAGGAAGCTCTGGCGACGTGGTTTGCTGAACGGATCGAAGAACTGCGGTTCGAGTACGGAAATGATGGGTACAACGGGACGCTCACCACCAATAATGGCCTGGTTTTCACAGGTCAGGCATTCTCGACTGAGAGCGCGGCGATTCGCTGGCTCGAAGAGAGCGTCGAGAAATGGGGTCCGGTGCTGGCCGTTCGCTACGGCGACTGGCCCGAACTGTTCGAGGACTCCCCGAAGGGGCGTGTCTTGGTCACTAAGCGCAAGGAGTTGGAGAGTGCCCGCCAAACCTTCGAGGTTGACGTGATTCGCCGGACCAAGTCGGGCAAGTCCAGGACGAAAGGATGCAAATGCTGCGGCTCCAGTATTGCGGTTTCGCACATTCACGAGACCCCTCGCCGAGATCAACAATCCGCGATGGAGTGCCCGGTGTGTGGGCATGAGTATCTGCTGACGGAGACTGATGTAAAGCGGCGCAAGTCCCTTGAGACACGCCTGAGAGACGCGCTTCAGAAGGAGCGTGATGAGCGGGCGCGGCATGAGGCAAGGCAGGTCCGGGCCGAGGCAGGCTGGCTGATCGGGGCGCTCTGCGCCTCCTGACGAGAACACGAATAGCACAAAACTTCACTCTGCCGGGGCTTGTCTCCGGCAGTTTTTATTAGAACGTCTCTCCCGGGGCGAACTTGCCCTTAGGGATCACCAGTCCGATCTCACTCAGTGTTGCTTGCCGGGTCGTCGGACCTCGCAGCGACGCTAAATCCAACCCCTCTGGGGCGCCCCAGCGGCCGTTCGGCGCGCGGTACTCCAATGCCAGGTATTCGACAGGGATCGGCGCCAAGGTCCCGTACCACTCCCCAGGGAGCGCCCCGCACTCCCGTGCCCGCTCGACTAGCCGGCGGCGAAGCTTCTCCGGCATCCTGGCGCGACTTTTCAACAGCTCCCATGGCAGTACCGTCTCACCCGGCGGGGACTCGACCAGTCGGAAGCGATACACGCCACGCCCGACGGCCGCCATAGCCTCCAGAGTAAGGGCCGCTGCCAAGCCATCCGGGCGCACCCCGATCTTCAGGGCGGAGCGCTCGTACTCCGGATTTGAGGACAGCCATACAACAGGGCGCTCCGGATAGCGCGGCTCTCGCGGCGAGGTGCGCAAGAACCCGTCTTGGAAGATATCGGGCAGTTTTATACCGATCGTATAGTGGTAGTAGTCCATGGTGAAAGTATGCCTTGACCCCGGTGGCGAGACAAATATTTTGCGTCGCTTCAGGCCAAGGAAGGCCGGAAGCCCGGCCGACTTGAGTCATGCCAAACCGCTTTCGCAATCACTGCGCGGTTTGCGGGCGCTCAGCCGCCATTGACTCCTTCCGTTCCCGGCGGCTGTTGACACAGCACGCACGCTACGGTATAAATATACACATGCAGCATCGCTGCATATCTCGATGTCGAAAACCAAGACATCACTACCGGAGGGAGTCCGGGACGTTATGCGCGTGGAGGCGTACAAACCCCTGAAACCATCGCTGCTTGACGGCAG
>Ga0265293_10006316_pt1 | contig 19083 bp, 16 predicted proteins | sample Munlanlewell138R_FD_192505 | JGI IMG/M metagenome (GOLD analysis project Ga0265293, IMG submission 192505) | Leachate microbial communities from a municipal landfill in Southern Ontario, Canada - Leachate well 138R | ecosystem: Engineered > Solid waste > Landfill > Unclassified | place: Canada... | reverse complement strand
CTATTTCAGGGATTTCGTTCGCTGGGCGCCCTGATAGTCGATCCCACCTCCACTCGCCATGTTAATCGAACTGGCCTGTGCGCAACAGTACCAGAGTGCAGGCCTGCTCAACGTCAATGCCATTGTTTTGGAGTTGTTGCATTGCTGCGGCGGACTCTGTTCCTGGGTTGAAAATAACCCTTCGCGGCTTGAGAGCGAGAATATCCTTTACACAGGCATCCACCTTGTCTGGACTCAGGTACAGCGTGAGGGTGTCGACGGGTTCGTGAATATCGTTGATTGTCGCCAGGGCTGGCAGCCCGCCAATTTCTTTTTCTTTTAGGGAAACGGGCAGTACCCTGTAGTTTTTCTCCATTAACATTTTCTGAGCCAGCCAGCCATGCATAGCGATCAGGGTTGCTGGAGGCGCCCAATATGGCAACTGTTGAGGTCATTGCTGAAATTCTCTGTCTGTAAATACTTCAAAGTGATTGCAGTATTTTGTCCAAATGCCAGTCTAACCTATAAAGTCCATGGGCAATAACCAGTAGCAACGAGAGGCATGACATGAAGCTGATCCCTATCAACCTATTGCTGATGGCGTCTCTGCTGACAGCCTGCGTCAGCTCTTCTAATTCCGATGCCCAATTGGCCGGGACAGGGGATTCCCAGGGCGAACAAGTGACAACCTTTACTCGCGAAGAGCGCCAGGGGAATGTGGTTATTCACTCCAATTTTGGTTCTTCGGATATTAAAAATTGGCGAGTGATTGACAGCACCACCATGATTATTGAAACCTATACCCACGGTGATTTTATCGCCATCTTTGCACAGCGTTGCAGTGGCATTCGCTTTGCCGAAACTATCGGTTTTCAGACCATGGGGCCGTTTCAGCTCGATCGCTCCACAAAAATCATTCTTCCCGATGGCCGGCGCTGCTTTTTTAAACAGTTAAAACCATACACTGAGACGGAGCAAAGCCAGGGAAAAAATGGTGACGATATACAGGCTGACGAAACCGCAACAGAGAAGCAGTAAAATTTTTTAGTCGCACCCAGGTTAACTCCGGAAATTAGATTGATGCAGATTCGAATTCCGGTTAGGGTCAGGCCGCACGCTGGGCTTTGATGAGATCATAGGCGGTCTGAATTTCCTGTGACCGCTCTGTGGCGAGCTTGATCATATCCTCAGGTACGCCCTGCCCCATGAGTTTGTCTGGGTGGTTTTCACTCATGAGTTTTCGGTACGCTTTTTTTAACTCTGCATCGGAAATGTCTGCGCTCACGCCAAGGGCTTCGTAGGCTAGGGCAAGCTCATTTTTGCTTGGCGCACCGTTGTTGCGATTGCCGTAACCCTGGCTTCGGGAATACCTCCTGTGGTCGCCACTGTGACGAAAATGGGTTTGCGCGCGCACCATGCGCATCAGCTGCTCAAAAATCAGTGAAGAAACCCCCAGTCCAGTGGCAACCTGGCGAAGAAACGCCTCTTCCTGGGCTGACAGCATGCCGTCGGCGAGAGAAAGCGATAGCAGGTAGTTAAGCAATTGCTGGGACAAAACCGGGTGGCGGGCGCAGAGGGTTTTGAATCTGGCGAGTTCCCCATCCAGATCAAAATCGCCAGTTGCACCCTCTTTGAAAATATCTATAGCCTGGCGGCGGTGCTCCGAGTGCAGCGCCATATGTGACATCAGTTCCTCTGTATGGGCGATTTCTGCCTCTGAAATACGGCCATCAGTTTTGGCGAGTTTGCCCATTAACAGAAAGACGGTTCTGAAAAAGGTTTCTTCGATTTGCTGGCGTTCCTGTGGAGAAACTTTCCTCGCGTGCCCTGACAATGCTTTATCGAAATAGTGGCCGGCGATGACACCGATCACCAGGCCGACAAAGCCGCCCGCACTGAGACCGATAATCCCGCCGATGATTTTTCCGTACCACATGAGTCCAGGTCTTTTGGGTTGGGGGAGTTAATGGTTTATGCCTGCATTGAGGGGCAGGCATAAACCGTGGAAGCAGGTTGATTCAGGAAGCGCTGTCGTGGTTCCTGCAGCTGAGGAGAAAAGCGGTGTTCAGGTATCACCCTGTCGTTTGACAAGATCCATCGGCGAGTGATCGACCGTGCCATCCGCTTCAACGATGGAATGTTTACCCGTTTGCGGGTTGCGGACAATGACGCGGGGTTCCTGAAAAAGCGGGCGGCGGACGTATTCGACTTCCCAGCCAAAGCTCTCAAGTTCCTTGAGGGCAATTTTCTGTGCGAGACTAAGAATTTGCCGCAGATCATCCGGGACGGGAGGCAATCCTTTTCTTTTCTCTCTTGACATAGCGCTATCTCCTATCTGGCAGCTATTATCCAGATTCGCCTGCTCTGCGTCTATCCCGGTTGCTGGCAAATCATCGGAAGATGGGTTTATCAGCATAAAAATCGGGCATAATGCGCGGCCATGATCAGCCTAGAAAATATTACCTTACAGCGGGGCGCGAAATTGCTCCTCGAAAGCGCCAGCGCCCGTATCCATGCGGGGCAAAAAGTCGCGCTTATCGGTGCCAATGGTGTCGGCAAGTCCTCTCTTTTCCAGCTTTTTCTTCACCATCTTCATACCGATGGCGGCGATTTGCGCATTACGGCAGACTGGCGCGTCGCCCACATGGCTCAGGAGGTGGCGGCTTCAAATGCCAGCGCTCTCGACTATGTCCTCGATGGCGACCGCCTACTGCGCGACACTGAAAAAGCCATTGCCGAGGCGGAGGGCAGGGACAATCACCCCGAGCTTGCCGAACTTTACCAGCGCTATGATGAGCTCGGCGGTTACTCGGCGGCGGTGCGCGCGGAAAAACTCCTTCACGGCCTCGGCTTTAGCAGTGACGAATTTTCCAGGTCGGTGAAAAGCTTTTCCGGTGGCTGGCGCATTCGCTTGAATCTCGCCCAGGCGTTGATGTGCCCCTCGGATTTGCTGTTGCTGGATGAGCCCACCAATCACTTGGATATAGATGCCAGTTTATGGCTTGAAGACTGGCTGAAGCAGTATTCGGGCACCTTGATTCTGATTTCCCATGACCGCGATTTTATCGACAGCGTCTGCGATCTCATTGTCCAGATTGAGCACCGGCAGCTGTGGACTTACCGGGGCAATTACTCCGCCTTTGAGCGCCAGCGGGCAGAGCGGCTTGCCAGGGATCAGGCCACTTTTGAAAAACAACAGCGTCGGGTTGCCGAAATTCACCAGTTTGTGCGCCGCTTTAAGGCCAAAGCGAGCAAGGCGCGGCAGGCGCAGAGCCGGGTCAAGGAACTCGAACGCATGGAGTTGCTGGCTCCCGCCCATGTCGATTCGCCCTTCGACTTCAGTTTTCCAGTGCCTGAACGCTTTTCCGATCCCCTGCTGAGTATTGCCAATGGCGTTCTCGGTTACGCCGATAAAGCCATTCTCGAAAAAGTGAGCCTCAGCATTCACCCCGGTTCCCGTATTGGCCTGCTCGGCGCCAATGGTGCGGGCAAGTCGACCCTCATGGCCACATTGGTTGGTGATTTGCCCCTGTTGGCGGGGCAGCGCACGGCGGGGGAGCATCTCAAGATTGGCTATTTCAGTCAGCACCAGGTGGATGCCCTGGACATGGACGCCAGTCCAATACTCCACCTGCAACGGCTCAGCCCCCAGGCAACGGAACAAAGTATTCGCAACTTTCTCGGCAGCTTCAATTTTCGCGGCGATATGGCCAAGGAGACCATTGTCCGCTTTTCCGGAGGTGAAAAAGCGCGGCTGGCGCTTGCCGTTATCGTTTGGCAGAACCCGAACCTGCTCCTTCTTGATGAACCCACTAACCACCTGGATTTGGAGATGCGCCACGCCCTGACGATAGCCTTGCAGGGTTTTGAGGGCGCTATGGTACTGGTGTCTCACGACCGTCACCTCATTCGCAATACCGTTGACCAGCTGTTGCTGGTTAGTGATGGCCGGGTCAGCCCCTATGAAGGTGATCTCGAAGAATACAGCCGGTGGTTGTTGTCGACGTTGAAAGCGGCAAAGACCAGAGACGATGGCGATTGCAGTCCTAGCCAGGGAAATACTCAGGATAAAAAACGGTTGCGCCAGCAGACAGCGGATATACGCAAGCAGTTGGCCCCCCTTAAAAAGATAATTTCAGGGCTTGAGGCCAAGGTGGACAAGCTGGGTGAAAAGCTCGCTGCCATTGATCATCAGCTGGCTGACGTCAGTCTCTATGAAGAGGGCTGCAAGGAGCGCCTACAAGCGCTGCTTGTGGAAAAAGGTGCTTTAAGCCAGGAAAAAGAAAAACTGGAAGAGCACTGGATGGCTCAGCTGGAACAGTTGGAAGCCATGGAAACAGAGCTGGGGCTGTGACGAATCGGTCGCGGCAGCGATTAGTTTCCCTTAGCCATTGGAGATCAACCCGGTGGGGGGGTAGAATAGTGCCCCTTGAAAATCAAGTCCCTTTATACAGCCCCTAAAAATTCGACCACAACTCTGGATAGACAGGAACAAGCCCCATGTCCGATGACTCATTTAAAGAGAGTGCACTGCGTTATCACCGGGAACCCACGCCGGGCAAGCTGGCGATTCGGCCAACGAAGCCGCTGGCCAACAAGCGGGATCTGTCCCGTGCTTATTCCCCCGGGGTTGCCTACCCCTGTGAACTGATCGCTGAGGATCCCAGGGAAGCGGCCAATCTCACCGCCAGGGGCAATTTGGTGGCGGTAATCACCAACGGTACAGCGGTGCTGGGATTGGGGGATATAGGTCCTCTGGCGTCCAAGCCGGTTATGGAAGGCAAGGCGGTTCTCTTTAAAAAGTTCGCCAACATCGATGTTTTCGACATTGAGATGGATGAAAAAGACGTCGACAAACTGGTGGATATTATCGCGGCTCTTGAACCCACCTTTGGCGGCATTAACCTGGAAGATATCAAGGCGCCCGAGTGCTTTGAGGTTGAGCGCAAGCTGCGGGAAAGAATGAAAATCCCCGTATTCCATGACGATCAGCACGGCACTGCCATTGTTGCGGCGGCGGCGGTTTATAACGGGCTTCGTCACGTCAACAAAAAATTTGAAGATATCAAACTGGTGGTGTCCGGGGCTGGCGCAGCCAGTATCGCCTGTGTTGATCTGCTGGTTAGCATGGGGTTGCGCAAAGAAAATGTGCGCATGATCGACCGCAATGGTGTTATTTACAAGGGGCGTACCGAAGGCATGAATCCCTGGAAGGAAGCCTATGCGGTTGAAACCACAGACCGCACCATTGAAGACGCCATCGTCGATGCTGACCTGTTTATGGGGCTGTCCGGCCCCGGCGTCCTCAATGGCGACATGGTCAAGAAAATGGCCAGAGATCCGCTGATCCTCGCCATGTCCAACCCCATGCCGGAAATCATGCCTGAAGAGGCCAAGGCTGCCCGCCCCGACGCCATTCTCGCTACAGGACGTTCCGACTATCCCAACCAGGTTAACAATGTTCTCTGTTTTCCCTTTATTTTCCGTGGTGCCCTCGACTGTGGCGCCACCACAATCAACGAGGCCATGAAGCAAGCTGCAGTGAAAGCCATTGCCGATCTTGCCCACCGCGAAATTACCGAAGTGGTTGCCCAGGCCTATGCCGGTGAAGACCTCAAGTTTGGGGCCGAATACCTGATCCCAAAACCCTTTGATCCCCGCCTGATTGAAGAAGTCCCCCTCGCGGTTGTCAGAGCGGCGATGGAAAGCGGCGTTGCCGCCAGACCCATTGATGACCTGGATGCCTACAGAACCAAGTTGCACTCCTATATCAGTGGTAGTCGCCTGTTTATGCAGCCGACGATAGAGCTCGCGCGCAAGCATCCCGCCAAAATTGCCTACGTGGAAGGCGAAAACGATGATGTTCTCATGGCCATGCAGGCCATCGTCGATGAAAAAATTGCCCGCCCTCTGCTGATAGGTCGGCCTTCGGTGATTGAAGCAAAAATCAACAAACTGGGTCTGCGTCTTCGCGTCGGAGAAGACATTGAAATATTCAACGTTGAAGCGGGTGACGTCAACGAAAAATACTGGCAGCACTACCACCGCCAGGTGGGGCGCTCCGGGGTTTCCGTTGAGGCGGCAAAAATCGCAGTGCACACCAATAACACGGTTCTGGCCAGTCTTCTTGTCGATCTCGGTGAAGCTGACGGCCTCATCTGTGGCAAAGTGGGTCGCTTTGACGAGCATTTAAAGACCCTGACAGAACTTTTTAAACCCCGCCGCGCCAATGGCCTGTTGTCTTCCATCTGTGTATTGCTGCTGGAAGATGGCCCCCTGTTTTTGGCGGATCCCTTTGTCAATGTGGATCCCAGCGAAGACGAAATTTTTGACATATCCAGAGACGCCATCGATTTTGTCAAAAATTCCTTCAATATCGTACCCAAGGTCGCGCTGCTTTCCCATTCCAATTTTGGCACCTACGAAGATGCTTCTGCGCTGAAAATGAAAGGCGCTGCTCGCCGTCTTCGCGACGCTTTGCCGAATGTGCAGATCGATGGTGAAATGCACTCGCTGTCAGCCTTGAATCCGGTATTGCGCTCGACGATCTACCAGGACAACAGAATCGAAGGTTCTGCCAATTTGTTGATAATGCCCAATATGGATGCTGCCAGTATTGCCTTGGGATTGATCCGTTCAATCACCGACGCGCGTCTGGTCGGCCCCTTCCTTATCGGCCTGGAAAAGTCTGCCCATATTTTGATCCCTTCCGTATCTGGTCGGGGCATTCTCAATATGACGGCGCTGACTGCGGTGGATATTCATAACCGCAGAAAGTAAGGGCTGCGGCTAGGAAAAAGCAGCCTGCTCGGGCTGCTTTTTTATTGGCAAAGAGAATTTTCCTAAACGTCAGCGTTGATAGATTTGCATAAAACGCTCTTCGCTAAATCCATTTAGGCGCTGTTTGCCAACAAGAATAATAGGAACGCCGCGGCCATTGAGTTTTTGATAGTCCCGTCGACCTTTGGCGGTGGTTTCGACATCGTACTCTTTGAAAGCAATGTTGTTTTTTCGAAAAAACGCTCGCGCTTTTTTACAGTAGCCGCAGCGGGCTGTACTGTACATAATAATTTGACGAGATGCCGTTGGCGAAGAGGCTGGCACAGACCTGTTGTGCAATAGGTTGGTTTCAATTTTGGGGAAACTGTAGCTGTTCACCTGAATATCTAGGGTTTCAGCCTGGGTATCCTCAGGTTTTTTATCACTGAAATGAACCTTGCCATTATCATCGACCCATTTATAAACCTCAGCAAAGCAGGCCGCTGAAGTAGCAATGATGGGCAACAGCCACAGTAGCAATAAATGACGATGGTATTGGGTTTTGTTCGTTGCCATGCTTGTACCTTTCCCTTTGTACATATTGTGATTTTTACTGTTGATAGGTCGGGAAAACTTTAACAAACCATTATGTTTTAGGCAAAAAAATTGGCTGCGCCAATAAAAGGTAGCTATAAAAACAGTGCTTTTTAGAGATACCTTTTATTGGCGCAGCCAACGAAAATATGTTCAGAAAACTCAGCGCATTTGCAAGATGATTCGTCTGGCAGGTGCCAGGTCACTCGCACATCTAGGTTCGACAGCCATTTAGTTTGTTTTAGCCGGTTTGAGATTGATCAGTTCGCCAAAACCCACATGCACCTTGGCGAGAAAAAGCAGTTCATCGAATAGCAGGCTCGTTGGATTTTCATAGCGCAGAATCCCGGAATAAATCACAGGTTTTGCTGGCGGTTCGAGATAATTCAATAGTTGATCAAACAGCTCCTGATCATTCATTTCCTTTGCCAACACCAGCGTGAAAATCGAGGCGGCGCCGACGCCACCATCAACATCCGTGGTGTGGGCGGTTTCGCGTACCCTGGCTTTGGTGCCGTTGTCAAAAACCTCAACAAAGGTTTCCTTAAAATTAGGGTAGTACTTTTTGGCAAATTCCGGATTCAGACCATGAATCATGGTCAGCGCCCAGGCCGTGGTGTAGGCGGAAACCCAGGGTTTAACGGCGTGAGATGTTGGATGATAGGCAACATGAAATGTGCCGGTTTCAGGATCTATGAGTTTTTTCTGTAAAAAATCAAGCCAGGGTTTTGTCACTGCTTTGTAGTCGGTGTCGTAGAGACGGTCATAAACCCACAGGCTGAGATAGGCGACGGAGTTGCACTGCGGAAAGTAATTGTTCGGCTCGCAAGCAATACCTGCATAAGGGTTTTCCTTGATTTCGCTATAGATGATATTAGAGAGGTCGATGAATTCCTCTTCATACTGAGTATTGCCCGTTAACAGCTGATAAAGGCCATACATCAGATTCAAGTGTCCTTTGTACATAATATTTTGGTGGGCAATAGGGTCGGAGCCAAAGCCGTCCTCTTCCCAGTCTCCCCAAACCTGCTTACATTTCATTTTTGCGATGGCAACATCAATATTGTGACCGGCATATCGGCGCAGATTGGGATCAATGACAGCGACACTGGCAAGGCCATAGGCATACCAGGCAAGGGAGTATTTGATAATTCTCTGGGGAGCCTGTTTCAGTTCCCAAGCCTCAAAGGCGCAACCTCGGCTATAGAAAGGTGAAATAAAATCAGTGTAGGACATATAGGCTCCTGGGCATCCATATCCGGCGTCAGTTTTTGGTTGCGTTGCTGTGAAAAATACGCCTCCGTAGTGGCTAATCGCCCCGGCAGTAATGTCTCTGTCAACCCGAATTTGGGTACAACAATAAAAATTGCACTTAAAATCGCCGCCAGGCAGGGTGTTGATAACCATTGTGTCATTTTTATTCTCCATGTAGACCTAATCCGGAAATTGAACCAGTACACTCGAAAATCCGGATTTTGTATTGTTATCTCACACAAACTTAAAGGGAATTACAGTTCAGTAATAGTTTACTACCAGCTACTCTGGCCTGTTTTTTACTGCATCTCGCGCGATTCCGGTGGGAAAATTCAAATAACGGGTGCAGTTTTCGGGCTAATCCAGCCGCCAATGGCAGGGTGCAGATTTACGCAACACCCTGCGATCAGCAGTGGTATTAATCAGATTTTACAGCTTCAGGTCGTTATTTTTGATTGTTTCTCCGTCGGCCATTTGCCGCGCTGGCGATTGAGCATTTGGAGCGCGTAATTTTCCTGGGAGACGCCATAGCCGACGCGGCCATCCTCCAGGGTCCAGCGCACCATGGCAATATAGACCATGGTGCTGACATAGCACACCCAGGGTGCGCCAACTTCCGCTGCGCCATATAAACGCCAAACTTTTCCCCGTACATCCTTGGCTTCAACCTCATGGGTGCAAGTGACGACGCCGCTGCGAATGGTGCGCATTTTGACGTCGGTTAAACCATAGGCCTTGCCGTTTTCCATGACGTAACCGTGGGCAAAAGTCTGCTGGTCGCCGACGGGTTTTTCGTAATCGCAGAGGACGATCCAGTGAATGGCGAGATCCTGACTGAAATGGGCGTGAATCCAACCGATGGCGGGCATATGGGTTTCCGGGCGCGGTCCCCAGCTGTGATCCATGGTTTCAACGCAATCAATTTTGTAGTCCTTGCCCCGCAGTTTCAGGGTTCCCGTTATATGGCCGGTGAGATCAAAATGTCCTCCGTAGCCCGAGCCGAAACCCGAACCCTCTTCCTGGGCTTTTTTGTCGTGGGCGGCTTTGGGGCTGTGATTGGGGTCGTGAATATCAAAGGGCTCCATTAAACCCTTAAAATCAAAGTGGAGTTCGGTATCATCAAACCCCGTGTAATCAATGCGATAAGCTTTCGGGCTTGTCACCTTGATAGACAATCCCGTCGGTGTCGTGATATCGGACATTTTTTGGGGTGCTGGCAGGTGCTGATGATTGTCCACATAAAGGCATTCCGCGCGATTGTCGGTTAGAGCGCCGTGGATGGCAACATCCATCGACATCACGCCAAGGCCTTCACGGACGACAACGTACACTGTGCCGAATAATTTTTCTTCTGGAATGATAAAGCTGAAATAATTGGTTTCAGCCCAGAGATAGTCGGCATTGGCGGGGGTGTGAAATTCAATATCCTGTTGTTTGATCATAATAAAATCCTCATTATTGAAATGATTCAGGTTGGTGGTGTGGGGTCGGTTCTGAGTGCCTAGGGAGGAGAGGGAAAGCCCCTTGATGAGCCAGGGTTTTACCAATGTCAGCTAGGGTTTCACCCTCTGGAATAAAGCCGGTCTTGCGCAGCAAGGATTTTTCCCTTTCAAGCTGGCGGCAAATATAGGCGTGGAGCATTTTGTGCAGGACTGATTCGGCCTGTGGCATGGCGCTGTCCATAAGCGCTCTCAGCCCCGCTTTGAGGCGCGGCATGGTCGCCTTTATGTCCTGAATTTCGTCGAACTCAAGATCTTCGCAGCGTATTCCGGAAATATCTTCCCAGCTGTCGCAACTGCCGCCGTGGCAATAACCAAAAGCCCAGTGTTTGAGTAGAGCGCAAATGTCCTTATATTCCTGTCTAAGATAGCAAGGTTCAAATTGCTGAATTTCGATAAGCAGTGACAGGGATGACAGCACCATGGAGGCCTGTTCCCTGGCAAAGGGTTTGTCCGTCAATTCCGGCAAAATCACGGTCTGCAGTGCTTTGTGAATACTGCGAAGATATTGGTTTGTATCCGGTGTCATTGGCTTGCCTCCTCTGCGTTCAGTATCTGATAGAGTTCACAAAGTGCGGAATACCCTAGACCTGTGCTCAGATTCATCATCACATCGAGGTGAGTTTGGCGATCTGCAGCTGCTCTGGCGTTGGTGGCTGAACCCAGAATGGCCAGCTTGTAGAGGTTGAGTACGGTGTAGTAATGGAGTTTTTTTTCGTCGACGCTACGACCACTCTGTTCTTCATAGCGCTTAATAAACTCATCGCGGGGTGCCAGGCCGCAGACCAGGGGAGTGCCGTTTTCATCGGGGGAGGCAAAACCCTGGAAAAGAATCCAGGCGAGATCTTCGTGATAATCGCCCAGCCGCGCCAGCTCCCAGTCGAGGATTGCAGTAATTTCGGCGGTATCTTCGTTGTAGAGAAAATTGCCATTGCGGTAGTCGTTGTGTACCAGGCAAATATCGTTGGCGATTGGCAAATGGTTTGTCAGCCATTGTGCTGCCAGGGTGATGACGGGGTGTTCCTCGAAACAATCCTCCTCCCATACCCGGCTCCATTGGTTGAGGCTGAGGCTGGCAGCTTCTACGGTCCCCGCCCGAGGTACGTCAAAAGCTGACAAATCCGCTATCTGCCAGCGGAAGTTTTGAATGGCCACCAGATGGGCGATGAATTGCGCAAGCAGTGGTTCACGCTGTTCCTTTGGGAAACCGGCGCCGATGCCACTGACGCTACCACTCTTGCCCTGGGGTTTGCTGGGTTTGGCAATACCAGTGACAAAGCCGCAGACCATGGCGGAATTGCCCAGAACGGCGCCGTCCGCATCGACCCAGTAGGTGTCTGGTACCGGCACCACACCTTTCATGGCCTTCATTACCTGGAATTCCCGCAGCCGGTGGGTTTCAGCAATGGATTCGCCCGGGTTCATGCGCAGGATAAGATTTTCGGCGCTATCTCCGGTCGCCGCTTGGCGGTGCAGAGTAAAGCGAAACATTTCTTTTGAGCCGCCACCGGGCAGGCGCGTCAGCGCTGTGATATGAAAAGGTTCTGTCACCTGGTCGGCGATAAACCGGCTGAGGCGAACACTGAGTTCGTCCATGTCGGTAAGCCTGTAGTCGCAACCGCGGCGGCGCTGTAATTTCCATGTCAAGGCTTCGTCCACTGTGCGCTCCACAGGGTATTTTGCCCGGATAGCGGCAATCGCCTGATCGCTAAAATAACGCTTATCGTTAATATTCATTATGTCTATACCTTGGCTGGCTAGTCTGAACCTGCCTGTGGGCAGGACAATCTCAGCGAGAATGGCGCATTTATATTTTGTTTAGACATTATGTCTAATTTATTGCGTGGCTGTCAACAATTATTTTTTATTGACGCGCGCAGGAAGAGCCGCGAAAGTGGCTTTTTGTGTAAATTGTCGGGTTTTTTTGACGTTTTTTCGACTTTTTAGAAGAGGGAGCGGCGACAGATATGGGTAAATGTGTCGATCAGTTCTGTCAGTTCGCTGTCGCTAGTATTGGCGATACTGTGCGCACAATAGAGCGCTATAACGCGGGTGAGAGTGTCTGCAAGCATATCGGAAGACACTCCAGGGGGAAATTGTTGATGATTGGATGCGCGCACGGCGCGCCGACTTTGTGCGCACAGTTGAGTCAGCATCTGTTCGTGAAGGCGGGCGACATTGTCATCGTGCTGAGCCGTGGAAACGATAGCTTCAAGAATGGCGTGGTGTTTTTTAAAGGTGGTGAAAATCCCTGTTAAGGTGGTTTTAAGGTCAACTTTGTCTTTGGAAAGCTGGTTTTCCTGAAACCATACACCGGCACTGCCAACAATATCCTGGGTTAATCTTGTGGTTAACTTGGCAACCAGCTCGCCTTTGTCTGAAAAATGAAGGTAAAACGTGGCTCTGGAAATTCCGGCTTCTTTTGCCAGTTGTTCAACGGAAACTGAACCAAAATTGCGCCCCTGTTCCAGGAGGCGCTCCATGGCGCTGAGTAATCTGTCTTCAACAGTGGATTTTTTGTTTTTACGGTTGGGTTTAATGGTGGTCGGCTGAGGTGTTTCAGGTACTGGCAAAGCAGTAGCCTGAGTATCGGGTTGCACTTGGCCGAATTTTAGTGGTTGATTGGCGGCGTCTTGGTTCCAGCATTCGTCAATTATGCCGGTTTCAGGCTGAGCTCTGTTCAACTGTTGCTGGATGGCTTCTTTAATCATCACGCCTGGGGATTTTCCGCGCGCTTTACAGTATTCCAGCCACTGGGCTTTCATGTCTGAACCGAGGTGAACATTAATTGCGCGGCTGGGTTTCACAGAATTTCTCTTTGCTGGCGTTGGTGGTGACCAATGTAAAACTGGCAGGGAAAGACCAATATAGCTGGTCTTCAACTGTGGCTCAATAAATAGAGTCGGTCGTCATTTTTTTCTGGTGGCGAGCGATTTTGTCGGCTTTCCCGCGCCTGCTAACGCCGGAACACCAGGCTGGCCATTTGCCCGCAACTGCTTTAGGGTTACGGCTGTTTCCCATCAGGCAAAGGTTATGGGTCAATCGGCAAAGAAAATTTCCGCCAGCTTGTCCGGTATTGCTATCAGGGCGAAATCCCGTGCGCCGATGATTTCCCTGGAACAGGCGCGAGTCAGTGTTGAAAAAGGTGTTATGACAACCGCGGGGATGAAAGGTGTTCCCCTCCAGGACTTCAGGGGGCGTCCGGGTAAGCGCCAGGTTACGGTACTCAGTGCAGAATCATGGCGCCATGCCTGTGGGCAGCTGGGTTCCGACTTGCCATGGCTGGCGCGGCGAGCCAATCTGCTGGTGGCTGGCATTGAGTTTGGCGCCGAGGATGTGGGTAAATTACTTGCCATTGGCGAGGTTCAGCTACTCATCACCAGGGAGACAGATCCCTGCGGAAGGATGGAGGAAGTTTGCCCCGGTTTGAAGGCTGCCCTGACTCCCCGATGGCGGGGCGGCGTCTGCTGTAGAGTTGTCAGGGCGGGTGATATTTCTCTCGGTGATCAGGTTGCCATTATCAGTCCTCTTGGGGATAGTTAACGGCTAACTGCCTGCCACAAGATTGAGGGACGCCACAGCAAGCACGAGGACTGCGGTGGCGGCCGCTGGCCACAGTACTTTCCAACCCAGTTCCGGGCCGGCAATCACTCGGCAGTAAATGCCTTTCATCAGGGTATTGGTGGCGGCTGCCAGGGATATACAGAGAATGACAACGCTGGTGTCAAGGCTTTCACCTCCTTTGGGTGCCAGCGATAACACAATGGCATCCACATCTGCCAGCCCGGTAAATACTGAAAGCAAATACAGGCCACTTTCGCCAAAACCTTGTTGAAGCGCTTCTGCTGCAAACATAACCACGGCCAACAGCCCGGCAAATTGTAAAGCGGGAATAAGCTGAAACGGGTTGCGTATTTCCGGTCTGTTGCCGTCTGTGGCGGTGATGCCATTGCGCCACAGCCACCACGCCACCGCCAATAACACCAGTGTGCCGCTACCCAGGGGCAGAACCAGGGCGGGTACTAATGAGTTGTTAATAATGGCAACGACCAGGAGAATTCTGGCAAACATGGTGCTGCAGGCGAGTAAAATTCCCGCAGCGACAATCTGACTGTTGCCCACTTCCCGGTGAAGCCGCGACAGGCTCATGGTGACGGCGGTGGAGGACACCAGTCCTCCGGTGAGGGATGTGGCCACCACACCTTTGCGGGAGCCGACGATGCGCATGGCGAAATAACCCACCAGCGACAGGCCGGATATAAGCACCACCATCCACCACAAATGATAGGGATTAAAAGATTGCCAGGGGCCAAAGCCGCGGTTGGGAAGTAAGGGCAGCAGCACCACAGACGCCAGCAAAAATTGCAGGGTTCCCAGCAACTCCGCTTCATCGAGAACCTGAAGCCAGCGGTGCAGGCTGTTCTTGAGGTGAAGCACTAGGGCGATGACCACGGCGCAGGCAACGGCGGGCAGAGCGAGGCCAAAGGCGGGCAATACTCCCAGCCAGTAGACAAGCATGGCGGCAACCTGGGTGGTGATGCTGATATTGCCATCCTGGCGGGCGGAGAGAATATAACCGGACGTCAGCACGGCAACCACGGGCAGAAAAATCAGGGCGCAAACCAGCCAGCGGTGAAAATCCTCCATGGCTCCGGTTGCAGCGGCAATGACTCCGCCGAACAGGGCAATCAGGGCGAAGGTGCGGATGCCCGCAACCCGCGCGCCTTCCTGTCGCGCCCTCACCATCCAGCCTCTTTCACTGCCCACCAGCAGACCAATTGCCAGGGCAATGGCAATATTTGTAAAGTGTGTGACCAGCAGGGGGTAGGAGGGAATCATAATGGATCGCGGCAGTGGCTCTTTTCAAGGATTATGCCATGTTTCATTGCAGGCTGGTGTACCTGCTTTTAACCCTGTTATAGCTGCCCAAAACTTGGGTTTGAGCCTGGGGTTAATCCCATGGCAATGGGCTGACGGATCGAGGCGGTCGGCACAAAATTGGTGATGGAAAAAACTATTGGCAATCCGATGTAAAAATTTTACTGTAAAAGTGCCAAAATCTGATTGTCGCGGGCATCGGTTGATGTTGCCACCCCTGTTGGGTGAAAGGACGCGCTAACCTTTGCAAGCAAAGCCATGATGAAAGAGGTCTTCATGAAGCCAAAAAACAATATGATTCAATACTTCGAGAATATTGCTCGAGCACTGCTGGGCATGAAGTACGGCGATTTGTCTGAGGAAGAGCGCGAGGTCATTGAGCGCATTGCCCGCAGGGAGCCTGTTGCTGAAAACATCAACATTACCTTCCACGAAAGCCTCACCTTCGGCCAGCGCATGGCGGACAGGGTGGCGGCTTTTGGCGGCTCCTGGAGCTTTATTCTGCTGTTTACAGGGATTATGGTGGCCTGGATGCTACTCAACTCCTACGTGCTGATCGACGACAAGGCGTTTGATCCCTATCCCTACATTCTTCTCAACCTCACACTGTCCTCCCTGGCGGCGCTTCAGGCGCCTATTATCATGATGTCGCAAAATCGCCAGGCCGCCAAAGACCGGCTCGACATCAGCGCCGATTACCAGGTCAACCTGAAAGCGGAACTGGAAATTATGCGCCTTCATGAAAAAATTGATGATCTGACCCAGTTGTTGCTGGCGCAAAAATCAAAGGAGCTGTGATATTTAACCCGGAAAAATTGCACCAGCACAGATTCAAGTTCACCGATCTCGGCGGGAAAATTCAGGCAAATGGTGCAATATGCCGGTTAAATTATCCACACTTCCACGCGGCGGTTGCGGTTGCGCCCCTCTTCGTTATTGTTGGAGGCAACAGGAGCGGCGTCGCCAAATCCTTCTACCTTATAGGGGAAGATGCCAAATTTCATCAATTCCTCGCTGACCAGCGCGGCGCGTTTTTTTGACAGATTGAGATTCACGTCGGGGTCACCAATGCTGTCCGTGAAGCCGAGTAACAGTACTTTTCGACCAGGATTGGCTTCCAGGTAATTGGTCAGACGAAAAAGGTCGCGCTGCGCCTTGTTGTCGATATTGTCGCTGCCCAGGGCGAAGCGAACATTGATGGACAGACGCTCCGCCTTTTCGGTGAGTTGCAAATAGTCGTCAGGCAGGTCGTCGGTGAGCACGGGTCTAGTGGTGGAGAGATTTTGGGAAATAAAACCAATATCCGCTACCACCGCCTGCCCTTGTTGCGCGTGGACGTGGTCGATAAAAGCGCGGGCTTCGGCATTGGTCGAAGTGGCTGATAAATAGAGATAGAGGCGCCGGGACAGAGCATAATCCTCGGTGCTGACGGTGAAATTGTTGGGGAAGAGGGCGAGGGCGTTGTCGTCGCCGGCAATGGCCAGCAATTTGGCCTTGCGCACATAGGGCAGACCGATAAAGCCTATGGCTCCGGGCGTGCTGGCAACACCATCAGACAGCTCTTGGCTGGATTCAAAGCGGCGGGCATGAGCGGCCAGGGTTTTGCTGTTGGGTTTAAGCACCATGTTGTCGAAACTGTCCCAGGTGCCGGAGACATCGTCCCGAGAAAACAGCTCAATAGCCAGATCAGGACCGCCCAGTTGCTGCCAGTTGCTGATTTCGCCAGTAAAAATTTTCGCTACAGTGGCAACGCTGGTTTCGCGGATGCCCAGGTTGGGGTTGACCACCACAGCAAGGCCGTCGAGGGCGATGATATGTTCGGCTTCGACTCTCGACAGGTCGCCCTGGGTTGTCGCCAGATTGGTGACCTCTTCTGTCTTGATTTTTCTGGATGACATGCCGATATCCGTGGTGCCTGACTCCATATCCATAAAGGCGGTGCTGGAACCATGGGCATGAATTTCCACCGCCACCCGCTGTCCGTCGACGGTCGCTTCAATATTGGTTTCCAACGGCACATCTGTAGTTTTTACCGCAATATCAGTGCCGCCCCGTGCGGTGAGATAATTTTTTACCAGCGCCGGTGCCAGCTCTTCGCCCACCGTGTTGGAGCCGTGGATGCGGAACAGGGTTTGTGCGGGCTTGCTGGTTTTGGCTGGGGTTTCAGCGCGCTCTGGCGCGGCTGTGGCAGTTACCGGCACCGCTGTAGGCTGCGGCGTTGCCGAGAAAATAAACATACCAATGGCGGCAAGCACGGCCGCCGCGCCCGCCAGCCAGTAGGCGTACTTATTTTTACTGCTGGCGGCGTTTTCCTCGCCAATTGTCTGGTTGAGTTCCTTGAGTCTCTGGCGAATGGCGGCGCTGAGGCTGTTCAGTTCCTGATTGTCTGAATCTGCGGCATGGCGCAGCCATTTTTCCCGGTAGGCGGCATCTTTGCGCAGTTGATGAATATCAATGTCCTGCTGGCCTTCGGCCTCAAGGCGGAGCCGAAGTTTCCAGAACAGATCGGCGAGAACACCGTCAGTGAGTGCTTTTTGTTCCTGTACCATAGGGATTCTTCCACGTCTAACAATGTGAGCAGAAGCATAGTCAGGCTTTGTGACATTGAGGTTACATCGGTTATTTTGGAATTTGGCAGAGATAGTCTGCCACCGAAATCTCATAATTGGACGGAAATCCGTCTATTTCACCACAATTTTTTAACGGTTAATCTAAGGATGCTCACTAGTTGGTTGAGGTCGTTTGTCATGCTTGTGTGTTTTTAAGTTGCCAATAACAGGTTTGAAAAACAATTAAGACCTCTTTCCCGGTATTTATTCGTAGGTACAGCAAGGTGTGAAAGCCTATTTAGATAATCAAAATCAATTGATTTAAAAGGAGAAAAAAATGCAATTAAAGAAGATAAGTAAGGCTACAGCTTTAGTCTCTGCAACCATATTTGCCAATTCAGCATTTGCAGGTATAGAAGAGATTGTGGTTACTGCAAATAAAAGGACGGAAAATATCAATGATGTCGGTTTGTCTATTTCCGCCATTTCGGGTGACAAAATTAAGGAGAATAAGTTAACTTCTCTTGAAGATATAGCCAGTGTTGTTCCTGGTTTGGTATTTTCTCCCAGCACAACGAATACCCCTATTTTTACTTTGCGTGGTGTTGGTTTTAATGAAAGCTCCCTGGGTGTATATCCCGCGACAAGTCTTTATATTGATGAGGCGCCATTGCCGTTCCCGGTTATGGCGAGCCATGCTGCCTACGACCTGGAACGTGCTGAAGTTCTCAAGGGTCCCCAGGGAATTTTGTTTGGGCAAAACTCTACAGCGGGTGCGATTAATTTTATTTCCGCCAAGCCGACAGATGTTTTTGCTGCGGGTGGCGACATCAGTTATAGCCGTTTCAACAAGAAAGAAATTAATGGTTTTGTCAGTGGCCCACTGACGGATAATCTATTGGGTAGAGTAGCTCTTACAGGCGTTAAAGCAGACGAATGGCAGAAGAGTTACACTCGCGACGATGAAAACGGCAAAGAAGACTATTTTGCCGCACGTCTGCTGCTTGACTACCAACCCTCAGATACAATGCGCTTAAAGCTTAATCTGAATGGCTGGAAAGACGAATCGGATCCACAAGCTCAGCAACTGATTGGCTTCCATCCTACCATTGCAGCAGCTTTTGATGAGCCTGACGCCAGAGCCCAGGCTCAATTGACGACGCCTTTCTCACCGGAGGATCCCCGTGCCGCGGATTGGACACCAGAGGCAGAGCCTAAGGGTGACCGCACGTTCTTCCAAAGTGTCCTGCGCGGTGATTTTGATTTGAACGAAGATCTTACCCTCACGTTGATGACGTCTTATGCTGATTTTGAGCAGGATCAGGTAACAGATGGTGACGGTTCATTCCTTTCCCTGTTTGACTTGCGTAAAAATGAGGGTGAACTTGATTCGTGGAATACGGAAATACGTTTGGCCAACTCCCCGGACAACGAAGTTCGCTGGCTGGTGGGGGCTAATTACGAGAAGAGTAACACCTTTGAAGATCAGGTATTGTATTTTGACGACAATACTAATAATAGTGCTGGCAACAGGTATATCAACAACAATAGCAATGTGCTGATTGACCAGT
>Ga0265293_10006315_pt1 | contig 19083 bp, 11 predicted proteins | sample Munlanlewell138R_FD_192505 | JGI IMG/M metagenome (GOLD analysis project Ga0265293, IMG submission 192505) | Leachate microbial communities from a municipal landfill in Southern Ontario, Canada - Leachate well 138R | ecosystem: Engineered > Solid waste > Landfill > Unclassified | place: Canada... | reverse complement strand
TTAAAGTTTAATTCAAAATTTCAGATTTAAATGCGCTGGAGTGGGGGGGGGAATGGATTGGGTCAAAACAATTGACTCAAAATATTTGGGTCAAAATATTTGACCCAAAACAATTGACCCAAAAAGTACTTCTCCCTTCCGTCTACCGCTATTCTTCCCTGTCCGGATCCCCGATGATCACATCGTCGACCCGGGTAAAGCGCAGCATGCGGCGCTTGCCGTTATCCAGGATATAGAGCACATCCTGATAATAGCACAGTGCCATAGGATTGTTCATCAGGTCCGGATATTGCTGCAGGATCAATGTATCGCGGACGACAAGCGAATCGCTGACGTAGACGGAGTCGCTTAAACGGATCCATTCCTCACGTACGGCGACGGATTTTACAAAAGCACCGTCGGGATCATACATCTTGACGTCACGGTCAAGGGTGTCCAGCACAAAGATATTTCCCTCGGAGGACACGGCGATATCACGGGCATAGCCGAAGGCGTTCAATTCCATGATATCATCAATTCCAACAAGGAATTCTGAAGCGTAACTGCCGGCTCTCAGCTTATGTACCGCAAAATATTCACCGGTTTGCGTATAATACACATTTCCGGTTCTGTCAGAGCATAAGGATACCGGCTCGGATACGGTTCCGGCTCCGGTACCGGGCGTGGCGATAAAATCCTCGAGAATGCCGGTATATTGCCAGACATTCTGTCCGTTTGCCAGTCGTACCAGTACGGAGGGGATCAGGGTGATCTTGAGCATATAATTATTGATGGCATCTGCGGCATAGATCGATAGATCATTGGGCGATGCAGGTGCGAGGGATACAAAGGATTTATTCTGCGAAGCATAGATCGGATTGCCTTTGTGGATCAGTTCTCCGGTCTCGCTGTTGTACAAGCCGTTCCGGTTCATTTCCGATGCGGGATCATAAAATACCCGGGGTCGCATAAGCGAATCGATCACGGCTGTCTGAGTGCTGTCCACGATATCCGAATTTTCCTTTGCCGTCAGTCCCAGCGCCAATCCCGAAAGCGGATTCAGAAGGGTGTCCTTGCCGTCGATCCTGTATTCGCGTTGCGTTACGATCCCTGCAATGCCGATGCTTGCGGTAAATTGCGGCCAGAAATACACGACTTTTCCGTCATTGGCAAAATAGACGTTCATTCTTTCGTCCATGCAGACGGATGTGGGATTGACGGGCAGGCCATTAATGTTAAGATTGCTCAGCGTATCGTAAAAGGCCGCTTCGATTTCACCGGAGGGCCGGATGACACGGATGCGGTTTGCTTCGGGCTCGGCAAGATAAAGACGGCCGTCCCTGGAAGCAAAGATATCCACGGGATCGTTAAGCAATAGTTCCTCAAAAGTCCAGTTGGGCGTGATCTGCGAAAATTTGTTCGGATCGGTATTGATCCCGCCGCTGTTGCCGTTATTCGTCGGTAAGGGTATGAGCTCGGAGCAGCCGCTCAGCAGGAAAACGCCCGCCACTATGATTATGGGTATTTTCATTCGTCTTTTCATTAAAAATTATAACTCACTTGAATTTGGTTAACGATCCCCAGATAGCGGTGCGGGCGGAAAGCGTAATCGATCTTCAGTCCGGAGTTCCATTTTTCGGTACTGATTCCGAAACCCAGGGTAAAAGGCATATCGGTACCGATGCTGTAACCCGCTCTGATCTGGATGACGTCAAAGAATCCGGCATTTATGCCCAATACATAATTCTCGTCATTGTCGACAGGATGGTTCAGCTGGGCGGTCAGCAGCAGGTCCATAAAAGCATTTTCGTACACCGTCATCGAAGACCCGATATGGAAGGTGGTCGGCGGAGCAAAGGAGGCATAATCGCGCATATCGCCTTCCGGGGATTCGTATTGCCCGGCCGGACCTGCAGGCGTGCCGAAATTCAGCAGGGCGACACCCAGGGTCAGGTCCCTGAAGCCCGTCTTGTAATAGGTCCCAAGATCCATGACGATGCTGGTGCTGGCAAGGTCAAGATATTCTTCCCGGACCAGGCGCGCAGTAAAGCCGAAAGAAAAACGGTCACTCATTTTTCGGGAGACATTCAGTCCGAAGTAATAATCCGCATAGCTAAAATATTCGCCGGAGCCGTAGGGTTTGTATTCGGTGGTGATCTCCATGGCGTCCATGTGCAGGGTGCCGATCTCGAAGCCGACAGCCCAGGAAGCGAAAGTATGGCTAAGAGCAAGATATTCGTATCCGATGCCGTCAAACCAGTCCAGATGCGAAATGGCCACCGAAGTCCCTCCCAGCTGCACGGTATTGGCGGGATTCCAGTGAATGACGGAGGCGTCCGAAACCAGGGAGCTAAAGGCGCCGCCCATGCCCCCGGATGTCGCGGAGGGATCGATCTTGAGAAAATTGAATATCGAAGTGCCGGCACGCTGCCCGCCCAGTCCGGCCAGGGCTGCTGAAAAACTCAGCAGCAGCAAAAAAGCAGATTTTATCGTAATGTGCTTCATAATCAAAACCTTAAAAAGAGACCGAGCATGATCTGTCGGGGTGCATAATAGCGCGAGGGATCCTCGTTGGGATTCCGGCCGCCGTAATAGCTGTAAGAAATGATCTCGCCGGGATCATAGGGCTTGCCGGTAAAGGGATTGATCCTCCTGGGCACTTTGTGGTTAAAAATGTTCTGTACATCAACATAAAAACCGTAAGTCAGGTTCTTATAGTAAAAATCCTTCGTAAATTTCAGATCGACCGTCAGGTAGGGATCCGAGATCTCTGCGTAGGGATTGTCCGAACGGGAAGTCCCAATATACCAGACCGTTCCGTCGCCGGTGACAACCGTATCGAGGATCACACTTTCCGTGTAGCGTCTGCCGGATTGCGCCTCAATATGGGCGTTCAGCGACCAGTTGTTGTACCACCAGGGCAAATCGTCCTCCCTTAAATGGAAACGCAGGTTGGCGATCAGCCGGAAAGGTTCGTCCCAGCTCAGGTAATTTTCCGAGAGCGGTTTTTCCGGGATCATACCGGCCTCGACCAGCACGTTATCGTCCGGACTGGAACTTTTACCGGTGGTGACCGAGTAGCTGAAGGAAGCATCGCCGCTGAAGAAACGGCCGGCGGTTTGCCGGAACATGAATTCCAGTCCATAGGAGCGCGCATAGTCCATGTTCAGGTACATCATCATGCTGTAATTGCCTACCAGCGGATTGAAGGAAGTGATGGTCTGCGCGGTCTCGTAATCGAACATGTCTTTGTAATACGCCTTGAATTCGATGGCCGATGCGGCGGAAAATTTATGTTTCAGACCGATCTCGTAGGCAACGGTGGTTTTGGGATTCAGGTTCGGGTTGCCGATCAGGCTGTAAGGATTGTCCGAGATGGTGTTCAGTTTGGCATAAACGTAATTGTAGGTTGGCAGCTGTGAAAAATGCCCGTAGTTGAAATACAGTACGTCGTTGTCGGTCACCGGATGGCTGATGCCAAGGCGCGGACTGAGATGCCCCTTGAAACGTGCGCCGAAAAGACTGCTCGTTTCGTTAAAGTAGCGTTCACGGCCGGCCTGCGTAATGGTCAGGATGTCGGGATTCAGCATGGCCTGCGTGACCTCGTCGCCGATGAACCAGTAATCGTAGCGCATGCCGATATTGGCGATCATGCCTTCAAAGGTGATCATGTCCTGGATGTAAAAAGAACCGTCGGAAGGCTTGACCCGGTAATAGTCGTAGCTTTCTCCCAGTCCGGAACCCAGCCAGGGCTTGTAAATGTCGATGACCTGCATTTCCGTAAAGCGGTGTTCGAATCCCGCTTTCATTTTATGCCGGGTGCTGGGATGGTAGGTTAAATTCGTGGAAAGCGTCAGGTTCTTGCTCCAGTAATCGTACCAGTAGGGCGCGTCGCCGTGATCCCAGAACTCGTCGCCGGTAAAGACCACTACATTGCCGAATTCGTCGCGCGTCTGATACTCCGTCGGATCAATGTCAAGCACCTCGTCATATTCGCTCCAGTGCTTGTTCTGTACCGCCTTGTGGAAAGAAGTGAAAAAATGTCCCAGATTGACCGTATAAAAGAGCCGGGGATTGACGGTATGCGTCCAGACAGCGTTCAACACCTTGGATTCCCGGGTAAAGGTAGGATAATTATCAAGGATTTCGATGAAAGCATAGGGAAAGGACGAGGAAGTAAAGTAGCCCTGATTTACGTTGGCGGACTGGTTGTAGGAGAGTGAGAATTTATATTTCTGCATATAATTCCAGGAAAGCTTGGCCATGGCGGAGAGATTGTTTTCCTGGCGATTGCTGAAAACGTTCATCCATTCACGGTAGGGGAAGAGCTGTTCGGCGCCGGGCAGGTAGGAATCCGAAAGGTAAAGATATCCGCTGACAAAATACGAAAGGTATCCCGGTAGCAACTTGCTTTCGCCTTTGCTCAGGGGGCCGCCGACCGTAAATTCGATATTGTCGGTATTGACACCGTGACTGCCGAAGATCTGGTCGGTCTTATACCGGAACGAGCCCTCAAAATTGGCGGCGCCTTCCTTGAGTTTGACATCAATAATGCCGGACATGGCCTGGCCGTATTCGGCGTTGAAACCGCCGGTAATGATCTCCAGCTCCTTAATGGCATTCGGGTTCACATACAGGCTGGAGGTCTCGCCGGTCAGCGGGTCCTTGATGGAAAGCCCGTCCACGATGAACTGGCTTTCGTCCACGCGCCCGCCGCGGATATGGATCTCGTTATTCGATGTGCTGACGCCGGCCTGCTGGCCCACGATATCCGCCACGCTTTCCACGATCTTGCCCATGAGATCATCGGCGCTGACGGAAACGGAAGAGGCGGTAGAGGTCGCATCGATCAGGGGCTTGTCGCCAATGACCACCACATCCTCGCCCAGGGAAAGGACGGTGGTTTCCAGCGTGATGTCGATACGCCGCGTCTCTCCCTCTTTGAGCTCGATTCCGCCGTAGATATACTGCTTGTAGCCGATCATGGATGCGACAAGATCATAGGTGCCCTGTCCCATGCCGCTGATCAGATAGGAGCCGTCGGCGCCCGTTGCGGCGCCGTAATAGGTGCCGCGCAGAATAATGTTCACGCCAATCATGGGCTCGCCGCTTTTGGCGTCGCTTACCACACCGCGGATCACGGCGGCATCTGCAAACGCGGACAGCAGCAGGAAAGAAAAAACAATATATTTCAGTTTCTTCATCGTTATTCTTCGATCTCAAAGACATGCCGGAACAGGTCGTCAAGGTTATCGTTGCCGTTCAGATAATACAAAGGGATAGACATGTAATAGCAGATGCCGGTTCCGATGGGCGTTTCGATCATCACCGGCGGCGTGCCGCTGTAATCGCTGGTGTTCAGCGAGTCGTGTTCAAAGTAATATCGCAAAGTGGAGCTTGGTCCGGGTTCAATGGCATAAAGCTTGTCCGCCAGTGTCGAAGACAGTGTAAGCCGCAGTTCATTATTAAGGGTTTCATTCCCCCAGTTTGCCTCCACATTGACACCCGTAAACACCCGCCCGGTCGCGCTGTACTGATAAACCGTATCAATATCGGTAAATGTCCAGATCGTATCCGGCCTGCTGTTCGTAGCGACCTTTTGCGCATTGTTCATAAAAAGGATTCCGCCGTCGGCGACAAAGCGGGTCAGGGCCAGTGATGCTTCATTCAAACTGTTAAAGCCACGGAAGGTAAACCAGAACACCTTGGAAAAAGCACTGAGATTCTTTTCAATGTCCGCCGGAGAATAGGGAATGGGATTGGCCGTATTTGTGCTTGTTCCGCCGATTTCCCATACCGAATAAGCGTTTGAACCCGCAAGGTCATCAAAAATACCCGTGTAAAGGTTTTGGTGACTGTACAATAATTGATCGTTTTGATAATCATTGACGATCAAAATATCCCCAATCGCTTTATGGACATCCCAGCGCGTAATATAGGATTCTTCATCAGCAGGATCGGGAAAAGAGATGGTATTGCTCTCGGCTCCCGCAATATCGCGGACTTTAATAAAAATGCGGTGCGTTCCGGTATCGAGATTTGAAAGCATTATTTCTCTTTGACTGCCCGAAAGCAGGCTCCAGGAACTTGTGTCGTCCAAAGCATAGAAGACCTCGGTCACGGTTTCCGTTCCGTCAATATCCTGTACATCCCAGAAGAAGGAGTGATGCTGAAAGGAATAATGAACGGAATCTTCGGGGAAATAGCTCTGGGGGATGGAATTTAACTTCCACTCGATTGAAGGCGGGGAATTGTACACGGGGAAGGAGCATACCGCCGGCGAGGGGTCTGCCAGACTGTCGTTGTCGACTGCGCTCACAAAAAGACTGTAAATGTCAAACTGTGTCCGCAGCGGCAGGTAGAAGATCGCCGATTCTTCCCGGGTAAAGACAGCTGAGTCCATATAGGACCAGCGGTAATAGTATCCGATCACATTCCCATCGGGATCATCGCCCCACCAATGGACTTCCTGCACCGAAATATTGGTATCCAGTCCCGTTATCAGCGTATCCTGTACCCAAACGGTATCGCCGTTGTTGATCCAGTAATCGCCCGGGCCCAGTGCGGTATCGGGATTGAAGAAAAAGGAAATATAGGTTTCCGGCGGCAGATTTTCATAGGTAGAGGGCGGAAGTTTGGGATGGAACAATCCGCAGGCTGCCGGGATCAGCAGGATGAACAGAAGCAGAGCAGAGTAACGGAAACGGCTTGTAATGTGCATTTTCTTTCATGAAAGGGATCCCGCGGTTCTATGCGAAGCACGGGATCCCGTGTTATCGGATTTACTTCAAGAGCAGCATTTTCCGGGATGCCGTGTATTCGGGTGTGATCATCCGATAGATGTAAACACCCGAGCTGTGGCGGGAGGCATTCCATTTCAGTTCGTAGCTGCCGGCGCTGAAGTTCGCGTTGGCCAATTCTTCCACCAGGCGTCCGTTCAGGTCATAGACCTGCAAACGGACCTGAGTGGCATACGGCAACTCGAAGCACAGCGTGGTTAGGGGATTGAAGGGGTTCGGATAGTTTGCACTCAGCTTAAACGCGGAGGGGAAGGGATCGATCGCGGTTTCCGGTGTCGTAAGCTTAGTGTAAGTAACGTCTGAAGATTTCCGGAGTTCGAGTTTGGCAGAACCGTAGCTGTAAAAAGCCAGACCGGTGAATGTGTTGATGCTGTCTCCGACAAGCAGCGTATCCCGCGCATTGAAAACCGCATTTTCCATGTAATTAATATCCAGAACGGAATCTGCAACAAAGTCGTCATCAAGCAGGAAACTGTTCAGGCCGTCGGTGACGGTAATATCATATTCGTTTACGGCGCTTATTTTAGCAGGAGCCGTCAGCGATACCAGAACACCTTCATACGCTTCAAAATTGTTTTCGAGTTCATCAAGGGTGACCGGCAGGGGAGCGGGCGGGAATTCACCGGCAAGATCGATTCTAACGGTACCGACAATATACGTGTTCTTCTGCCATTTGTCGTAACTGTCATGATCGTCATCCACTTTGCCGCTTACGGTAACCAGGTCTCCAATGTGCAGTTTTTTCAAGGTCAGGGTATCCGTCAGGACCCAAACGGCATTCCAGGGGTCCGATGTTGCCGCAACGGAAACAATTCCGCGGCCGTTGTTGTCGGTAAACCCGACGCCCTGACTGCCTTCCATTGTGACATAAGCGACGATTTCCACACTGCAGCCGTGCAGAGGGCTGAGGCCGCTCTGCGCATGGGTGTATTGGATGTCGTAGATTGTGGGTGCATTATCAAGAACTTTGTAGGCAAAGAGACGTTCGTTGTATTTCTCGGGAAGCGCCGAGACATCACTGGAATCATCGGTAAAATAATAGTAGTATTCGACAATAGCGTTATTGCTTTGTTCCGGTATAACCGCCGACCATATGTCGTTTCCGGTGTCGACCATGTCAAGTTCCGTGAACGCAGCGCCATCGACTTTGTAATAGAGTTTTGCTGTTTCGATTTTTCGCGCGGTAAATGCATGGATGGAAACGGTAACACTCTGGTCCGAAGCCGGTATACCCGAGGGGGAACGCGTTGCATCCATCAGCATAACAGGGCCATCGCCCAGGACAATATCGTGCTTGTACAATGGATTGATATTGTAAGTCGTAGAGTCGTCATAAGATCCGTAATGGTGGTAAACCCAGCCGTTAATCGATTCAATGTTGGTACCGACAGGTGCACGCATAAAGGCGTTCCCGGCTCTTGAAGCAAGGCTGTCGGAATCGTAACCGATCAGGCAGGAACCACTGCCGTCGTCAACCTCAAATATATAATACTGGACATCATTGTCTTTAATGACGGCATTTTCAATCTTTACAAAGCAATTGCCCCATTGTTCTGCTGTAACAGGATGTCTAAGATCGCCTGTTTTAATAAGTGAGGTATCCGGCAGATCGACATCAAAATCCAGTACGACGATATCCCCGCGCAGGAAAAATTCGGTCATATTTGCAGGAGCTCTCGTAAATTCATCGATATAGCCGCTCATTTCGATCAGATCGCCGGCAAAGAGGTCGGGATATATGGAGGCATCGGCGTTATAAGAAAGAATGGCGCTCCAGGGGCCGCTGTGTACATCGGACAGGATGAATTTAACGCCGTCGCCGGCAAAAGAAATACCGGTAGGCATGGTTACGATACCTTTTACGTGAATTACGTTATTGGTATCGCCGACAAAATAGGACATATCCGACATTTCATCATCCGGGGTTTTCATCAGGTCGGATACGCGTACCTGCTGGATACGCTGAATACGGGTGTATGTCGTGGTTTCACCGATCTTGGGCCCTTCAACAATATCCCAGGCAAGTCTCGGGAGTACTTTAAAAGCGGCATTGCCGTAATATAGCAGGCCGCTAATTGAAAGGCAGTTCTGGTACTCTTCGGGCCAGAAATAGTAAGGGGCCATGTCCTGATTAGCGATCTTTAAAACACCGCTGCCATCATTCACTTCCCATTCGCCGTTCCCGGTATTCCCGCTGCTGATAGCGGCATTGTTCACCCGGATCAAACAGGCTTCATACTGTTCGTCTCCTGCCGTACCGGTTGTTAGCGCTGTTGGAGCAAAACATCCTACGCCGGCTTTTTCGTGCACCAGCGATGTTACGCTCGCGATCTGGGTCATGCCGTTGGTTTCGACGACCGTTCCGCTGACCGTGACGGAATCGCCTTGGGCGACAATGACGCCTTCTGCGACCAGGTCTTCAACGGGAACGCCCAGATCGACCATGATCCCGTTCCAGGGACCTTCCGCATCGTGAATGAACATGATATTTCCGCCAAAAGCGTAAGGTTCGCCGGATACAATACCGGAAACCGTCACCGTCTGCCCTTTCAGGGGCGAGTCTCCGCTGGCGGCTGTTGTATACTGTATGTCTCTGATGCTCGTCGCAAAGGCGGCGGCGCCCAACAGGACGGACATAAGCATGAGCAGTATTTTTTTCATTAGGATCTCCTTTATTTATTTTATGACAAGGAATCTGCCTGTTTTAACAAATCCAGTTTGTTTGTTTTCCACGGCGAACAGGTACATGCCGGTCGCCAGCGCCTGGTCATGATCCGTGATCAGGTCCCAGGCATGTTCGCCGCCGGCATAGACGGTCTCTGTACCCAGCGCCGCTTCCAGCCGCCGGGTTCCGGCTCCGGAATAACCAGGGGCGTCGTGTTCGATGGTCTTTACCAGTTCCCCCGAGATCGTGAAAACGCGGATGGTCGACTGTTGCGGCAAGCCGGTGAACCAGACCATGCGGTCGCGCACGCCCAAACCGTCCCAGCTTGCACCGATCCGGTACGGATTGGGATAAACACCGACTTTCGTCATTTCATCGTCAATGGCCATTTTGCCGGTAACGACCGTGACCCTGTTTTCGAGCTGCGAAGATTCCAGCGATTCCAGACCTGTGCGCGGATCGCCCCGGTCATAGGATGTAACGGCAAAAATATTTTTGTCCGGCCAGCCGTTCAGCAGGTTGCGGTTCTCGAATTTATAGTGGAAGGTGTCCTGTCCGAAAACTTCGTAAGAAGGATTGCCGAGTTCGTCCTTGATGCGGATATAATCAAACCCGGTATTGTAACCGAATTCGTTGATCAGGTCAAAGTTGGCCAGCAGGGTCCATTCGGCGCTGACGCCGGATGTTTTTCTGCGGGCATAGATTTTATAGCCCTCAAAATCCCGCTCACGGGAAATGGGATCTTCGGCAAATTCCGGAAGATTGTTCCAATACAGCGTTACTTTTCCCTCTTCGGGTACGGCTTGCAGTTTAGGGGAGGGGGGCGGAGCGGGCAGCACAAAACGGTCGAGTATGCCGTTGCCGTTCTGATCTTCGTTGATGTCGTGGTCAAGTCTGCCGTTTCCGTTGATATCTTCGCCGTTAAAGGCCTTTTGCGCCCAGTCGGCATTGATGCGCAGGAGTTCTCTGCGTGCCGGACTGTCATTCTCGTCCTCATTGGCCCAGCGGCCGCAAACCACGGCAAATGCGACGTCGATGGATTCGCCGGCCGGGATCTGCCAGGATGAACTGTCCGAAGACGCCGGAAAGGTCCCAAAAGGTCCTGCAGAGACCAGAAGCATCCAGCTGGCGGGCGTCGAAGGATAGCCCTCGTCAGTGTACAATTCATTGCCCGGATGCCGGGGCGCTGAAGTTCTCAGTTTTTCGTAGCGTTCCTCGTCCGTCAGCGGCATAAAATATTCCGGATAATCCCGGTCCGCGGAATTGTTCCACTTCCATTGATTGTAGTAAGTGTCCCAGAAAGCGCGGGGAACCGTTTCGGTCCCGAGAAAGGTGAATCCCACATAACTCTGCGCATAGCCGTTATCGCCGTCGGCATCGAACTGATAGGCGATATCCCTGTCAAGTCCTTCAAAAGCATCATCGGGCACAGGGTCAAAAACCGATTCATCAAAGCCGTTCTGGTTATCGTACCAGCTCCATCCGCCGCCGGGTTCGTAAATACTGGTATAGTTCATGTTGCCCACCGCGGCGTCCGCCCAGATGCCCACATAGACATCCTTGATGGTGTTGGAACCGATGTTGGTGATATGGTAATTAAGAATGACAAAGGCATCCGTAAAGGAATAGTTCCAGGTATAGGTCTTCATTTCCACCTGAATGTGCAGGGGCTTGTGATCGACGACATCTTTCTCATCATGAAAGATCGCCGTATAGTCCTGATGGGAGATGGCATAGGGCGAGTAGACTTTGGAGGTGGGAATGGAGGAACGCTCAAAGACGGAATCGCCGTTGTTGGTAAATTCAAATCCCTGGGCGCCATAATCGAAAACACCGTCGACCACGCCGGTACTGACGCGTTTTTCCCCGTTGATCATACCGCCGACCCAGAGACCGCCATAGGACATATGCTCGACCTGTTCCTTGATGTTGTCGGGATACTGCCGGTACATGCAGCTGGGTTGATTCGGATTGTTGTAGCCTTCGCCGATCACGCCGAAGTTTGTAATGGTCAGGCCCAGCTGACCGACGGTGGTATAATGCGTGTAGTCGGCAAACAAATCCGTGGTTTTTTGCAAAGATTGAGGATAGCGTTCATTCGCCGGCAAAAAAGCCGGAAGCGTCATAACAGCAACGATCAGGAAACGCAAAATGAATTTCACTAAATCCTCGAATACCTGTTGCAAAGATAACGGCATTTTCGATAAAAGTCAAAATGAAAAAAGGAATTTTTACATCAATATATTGCGGTATTCGTCTGCAAACAGATACAAGATATCCGAAATCCGGAAAAAACTCCGCCTCCCCGGCTCTTAAATCTTAAATCTTAAATCTTGAGTCTTGAATCTTGCATCTTTTAGCCTGCCTGTCAGCGGCGAGCCATGCCGAAGCCCTGATCGTTCGGGATGAAGGCTGGATGCTCGAAGAGCGTAGGAGCATGCTCACCCTAAGTGCTCCGAAAAGGAGCGAACCGCGGCTGGATTGAAAAGATTATTTCTGCTAATTCAAAATTTAAAATTCCAGATTCAATTCGCGTGAGGAATACATTGACACAATGCGACTATTTTAAGAGCAGCGGGCACGGCGGCAGGGCTGGGTTTTGAAGAGAATTTTGGCGTTTATTAACCGTTTGTCTTATCTGTATGCAGATATAATTTTATTCCCAAAACGGATGCTTATCCCAGCTCTTTGTAAAACCTAACTTATGTATTGGCAATCCGGGATATTCGCAGAATAATCTAAGAATCTCTTTTCGAATTTAATGTTCACTGCTTAAACTTTTACACAGATAGATCAATTTGCTTCTTAACGATATTTCAATGATCTCAGCTGCTTTAAAAAGAAGCGATCGTAACTTTTGATCAAATTCATAACGAATAATAACATTTTCAAAACAAGCGTTTTTGCCAAAAATATGTAAGGTTTTATTTATCTGTATATCCCACCAATAAACCTCCAGACGATAATAACTGATCCTGGAAAACATATTATTGGCGTTATTCTTATCTTTCATTATCATTCCTCTGCTTTTGAGCAGGGTAATTTGTTTATCAATGGTCTTTGTATTATTTTCAGCCATAATAAAAAAGGACCCGCGAGCAGTTCTTATGGTATGCCGCGCGGGTACTGTTGATATGGTGTGTGATTTAAGTTTATACCATGCAAATTATTTTTACTCCAGCTTGTTTATGATCCCTGTAAAATTTATACTTAAACCTGTTTCTTTCAAACAGGCAATTCCGGAGTGTGATTACCGACACAATATTCATCTCCACATTAGCGCTATCATCGCTATGCATTTGGTGCAGGATTCAATGTTCAAAGAACAAGCTTATTCCGCTGACCAATCTTCCCAACTTCCGACTTCTGTCTTCTGAATTATCTTGTACCCCGAACAGGAATCGAACCTGTAGCCTACGGTTTAGAAGACCGTTGCTCTATCCAATTGAGCTATCGGGGCATTCTGCCTTCTGACTTCTGTCTTCCGGCTTCTGCCGGTCGTCGGGGCGAGAAGATTTGAACTTCCGACTTCCTGCTCCCAAAGCAGGCGCGCTAACCGGGCTGCGCTACGCCCCGAATGGTTTTGGCAGATAAACCTTGTCAAGTGAAATCGGGGCGCGAGGCCCCGGGTGGGTGAATGATGGGACTTGAACCCACGACCACTTGGGCCACAACCAAGCGCTCTGCCAACTGAGCTACATCCACCATAGAAAGCGCGTTAATATAAGTCAAAGCTTTTAAAAATGGCAATAGTTTTTTGGTGATGCGCTTCCTTATTCCGCCAGCATCTCGGGCCGGACGCAGACCACGCCGGGCAGTGCACAAACAGCCGCTGCGGCACGGTTTGCAAATTCCGCAGCCCTTTCCAGGGGAAGGCCCGCGCTGTATAGCGCCGCCAGCACCGCGATCACCGTATCGCCGGCGCCGGTAATGTCCGCCGTCTGAAGCTTGCGTGCCGGATAATAATGCCGGGCTTCCGGCGTTTGCAGCAGCATGCCTTCGTGACCCAAGGTGATCAAAAGATTTTCGCAGCGCAGTTTTTCGCGCAGCTCCGTCGAAAGCGCTTCGGCATCTTCGTACGCGGCAATGCGCTTAGCGCTCATACGTTCGGTCTCCGTTCGGTTGGGCTTGATCAAAAAGGCTCCGCCATAAGAAAAAACATGATCAAATTTGGGATCCACAAAGACCGGAACGTCCGCATCGGCAGCCAGGCGCAGGATCTCCGGGATCAGGCGCGGGGTCAGAACGCCCTTGTTGTAATCCTGGACGATGCAAGCGTCCGAGGTCTTCAGCGCACGGCGGACCTCCTGCAGCATTTTGTCTTCCAGATGCGGGGGCAGGGGGTCGCGCTGTTCCATATCCGAGCGCAAAAGCGCTTTGGCGCCGTCGAAAAAACGCGTCTTGGATGTCGTGACGCGCCGCAGGTCCCGCAGCAGCCCCGTTTTTTTAATGCCCGCCTTCTCGCAGAGGTATTCCAGCCGGAAAGCCTCGTAATCGTCTCCCAGAACGCCGATGATCTCCACCGATGCGTCCAGGGAACGCAGATTGTTGCAGACGTTCAGAGCGCCGCCCGGGACTTCGTTCCGCTTTTTTACATCCAGAACGGGAACGGGAGCTTCGGGAGACATCCGGGTGACGCCGCCGTAGCTGAAAATATCCAGAATGACATCGCCGATCACACAAAAATGCCGGTTCCGTAATTTATGCAGCGCGTTTTCAATCATGCTCCAATTTATGCTAAAGCCAAATGAAAAAAAAGCGAAAAGCGGGGATAAAAGCATTTATAAGCCGGCAAAAATTGATTATATTCGGGCATAAAAAACTTGGCAAACGAGGTGCTGTCTTGCTGAACCGAAAGATCGACCGATACAATACGGACTGTCTGAAATACGACGCAGTTGAAAAAGTCTTTGGAACCCGCGATATCATTCCACTCTGGGTAGCGGATATGGACATTCCCGCTCCCCGGGAAGTGCAGAAAGCCCTGATACGCCGCGTGCGGCATCCCGTCTATGGTTACTCCCTGCACAACAAATGTTTTTTCGAATCCATTATCAAATGGCTGAAACGCTTCGACTACAGCGTCGAAAAAGAATGGATCACCTGCACGCCGGGCATCGTGCCCGCCATCAATATTGCCGTTATGGCCCTGAGCGAGCCCGGCGATGAGATCATTGTCCAACCGCCGGTGTATCCGCCCTTTTTCTACGCCGTCACCGATCAGAAACGAACCCTGGTCACCAATCCGCTCAGGGAAGAGGAGGGCCGTTACCGCATCGATTTCGACGACCTGGAGCGTAAGATCAGCGTTAAAACGCGCATGCTGATTCTCTGTAATCCGCATAATCCGGTGGGCAGGGTCTTTAGCCGCGAAGAACTGAGCCGGCTCGGGGACATTTGCCTGAAGAACAATATTGTCATCGTTTCGGACGAGATCCATGCGGATATCGTCTACGCGCCTTTTAAGCATGTTCCCATCGCCTCCATCGACAAGAAGTATTCCGATATTACCATTACCTGTATGGCGCCCAGTAAGACCTTTAATATTGCCGGATTCGCGACCTCAGAGATTATCATTTCGAATGAGGAGATCCGGAAAAAATTCCGCCACATCACCGAAACTCTGCACATCTGCAACGGGAATATCCTGGGTGATGCGGCCCTGATCGCCGCCTACAAATACGGCGAAAAATGGTTGAAGGAACTGATGCGCCTGCTTGAACACAACATCGATTTCGTGATCTCCTATGCCGAAGCGAATATTCCCTCCCTGAAGATCCGGCGGCCGGAGAGCACCTTTCTGCTTTGGCTGGATTGCAGGGAATGGGGGATGACGCAGGAAGCGTTGAACCGTTTTTTTATTCAGGAAGCAAAGATGGGACTCAATGACGGCAGCACATTCGGAGAATGCGGTACCGGCTTTATGCGCATGAACATCGGCACCTGCACCTGCACGCTGAAAAAGGCCATGGAACAGCTGCGCAGCGCAGCAGAAAAACGCGGACTGATCTGATCCGCGGATCTCCGCGGAATTTCAGTCCGCAAATTCACACGAAATTTCACTCTACAGCCTGCCCCGCAAAGCGGGGAATTTTCACGAATTATCACGAAGATTTTTATGGCTTATGGAATTAGGTAAAAAGACTTGAGTCAAGTTTCCTTCAGAAGGAAGACAGGAAGATAAGAACCTTGGTCAGCGGAAAACCCTGAAACATGTGCTGGGCGCGGAAGAGACAAAGAGAGGGAAGTTTGGAAGTTAGGAAGATAAAAACCCCTGCTTCGTCCCGGTCAATCGGGACTACGAAGGGTATGTTTCGTCAGTGGAATGACATTGAATTTTAAATCTTAAATGTTGAATCAAAGCGGATATCAACTAATCAACCCGCCTTCGCCCCGATCCATCGGGGCGAAGGCGGGCAGGCACCACAGCAACTCGTCACTTTGGCTTTTTCGTTCCATTCGGGACTTATTATACTTACATTCCGCTATGAAGAAAATTCCCGAACTGCTGGCGCCAGCCGGTGATCTGAACGCGGCCTTGACGGCTTTTAACAACGGTGCGGATGCCGTGTACGCCGGACTTTCAAAGTTCAACGCCCGCGAGCGGACGCAGAATTTTAGTCCGGAAGATTACGGAAAACTGATGGCGGCCGCGGCCGCAGACGGCAAAAAGGTCTATCTCACCTTCAATACGCTGATCAAGGAGAATGAACTTGTCGAAGCGCTTGAAAATCTCGACCGTGTCTGCCGGCTTCTGCCTGATGCGGTGATCGTACAGGACGTCGGCGTGCTGAGCATGATGCGGAAGTATTTTCCGCATATTCCCCTTCACGCCTCGACCCAGATGGGCATTCACAACAGCGCGGGCATGGAAGTGGCGCAGCGGCTCGGCATCAGCCGGGTCATTCTGGAACGCCAGGTAACACTGGATGAACTACGGGCCATACGCAGCAAAACACAGATCGAAATGGAAGTCTTTATCCACGGCGCGCTCTGCTGCAGCCTCTCGGGCGTCTGCCTCTTTTCCTCCTGGATGGGCGGACACAGCGGCAACCGCGGGAAATGCAAGCAGCCCTGTCGCCGCCGCTATTACAGTCCGGACGGCAACGGCTTTTTCTTTTCCACGAACGATCTGTATACCCTGGAACATATACCCGAACTGAAAAGGATGGGCATCGAATCGCTCAAGATCGAAGGCCGTCTTCGCAAATCCGATTATGTGGCTTCCACGGTTAAGGCCTACCGCATGATCCTGGACGCGGAGGGCAAGGATGTTCCGGCGCTGCTGCCCGAAGCCCGGGCTGTCCTGAGTTCCGCACTGGGCCGTAAATGGTCCGCCGGTTTTTTTGAAAAGAACGATTTTGACAAGATCGTGGAACCCGCGCAGCTGGGAGTGTCCGGGAAATCCTGCGGCAAAGTGATCCGCAGCAGCAGGGGCGGATTTGAAATATTACTCACGCAAAATCTGTATATCGGGGACAAGATCCGCATTCAGCCGGAGAGCGGGGATGAGGGTCCGGCGCTGACACTGACTAAAATGCGCCAGGGGGATAAACCGGTTTACCGGGCAGCCGCCGGGGAAGAAGTTTTTGTGTACTGCGACAAGAAAGTGCCGCTGAACGGACGCGTTTTCAAGATCGGGACCTCCGTGAAGGACCTGCGGGGACGCATCGAAAGTCTGCCGGCCTGGCAGGACCGTATTGATCTCGAGATCCGGGTAAGTGCCGGACAGGTCACGGTGCAGGTCGAAACGCACCCGCATCTGAATCCTTTGCGCATCGAAACGGATCTGCCTCCGGCGGAAAAACATGCCGTTTCCGTGGGAAATTTTACGGAGGAATTCCGAAAAACCGGTAATGAAAAGCTGGGTGTCCGGCGAGTTAGCGTCGATATCAAGGGCGCATATTTTCTTTCACAGCGAGATCTGCGCCACCTTCGCCAGCGCACGAACGCCTGGCTGGCGGAACAATTCCTTCCCAATCCCCGGGCGGAATTCCGGACGGAAACACGGATTCTCTCGGAGGGGAAGCCCCTGCACACCCTGGCCTGCGGGAACGACGGAAAAATACCGGCGGAACCGCACTACGCCATGCTTGCCCGGGAACAGGTCGCGGCCCCCGGCGAGGAATGGATCCTGCCTTTTTTCTGTCCGGAAGATGAACTGCCGGATCTGAAAGAAAAAATTACGCTTGCCCGGCAAAAGGGTATACGTCACTTCCGGGTGACCGCGCTCTTTCATTTTGCCCTGCTGGATGTTTTTGACGATATCGTGATCAGCAGCAGTTTTCCCCTGCCGGTCTGCAACCACCCGGCTTTTGAGCAGCTCCTGGAACTCGGCGCACAGAAAGTGCAGCTCTGGGCGGAACTTGAAAAGCCCGTTCTGAAAATGCTGGCGGAACGCTACGGCGCGTTGGCAGAGATCTATGTTTACGGACGCCTTCCCATTCTGCAAACCCGGGCGCTGCTCCCGGTCAGCGGGACTGTCAATGACGGTCGCGGTGCGGCCTTTCTGATCGAAAAACAGCGGACCTTTAGCTCCCTCTATCCTTCAGCGGTTTTTTCGCTGCCGGCCCGGGATCTGCCGCCGGTATCCACCTATACGGATCAGACACATGCCCGGCCGGATGAAAAAAGCGTTTCAAATTTTAATTACGAACGGGAACTCGTCTGATCGCTGAAAATATCCGCAAACGATATAAATTACTTATAAATCAAAAGAATCAGTTCTCGACGCCTCGACAAATCGACATCTCGAAAGTATTATTACGTTGGTTTTGAGATCATTCTAAGGAATTCTTCCCGCGTTTCCGCATCGTCGTGGAATTCGCCCAGGACGGCGCTGGTGGTCGTGACGGATTGCGACTTCTGGACGCCGCGCATCTGCATGCACATGTGCCGCGCTTCCATAACCACGCCGACCCCGATGGGTTTAAGGGTCTCAAAAAGGATGTCGGCGATCTGCTGGGTCAGCCGTTCCTGCAGCTGCAGACGGCGGGCGAACATGTCTACAATACGTGGGATCTTGGAAATGCCCAGGAGCTTTTTATCGGGAATGTAACCGATATGCGCAACACCGAAGAAGGGGAGCAGGTGATGCTCGCACATGCTGTAGAACTCGATATCCCGTACAATGACCATGCCGTGCGCATTTTCCTCGAAAAGCGCGCCGTTGATGACGTCCCTGACGTTCTGGCGATAGCCGCGGGACAGGTATTCCCAGGCGCGGGCAACACGTTCCGGTGTTTTCAGCAGTCCTTCGCGCTGTGGGTCTTCGCCCAGTTCGATCAGTAAGTCGCGGGTAAATTTTTGTATTTTATCGTGATCCATGTAGCTTCCTCGCTGTCCGGCGTAAATGTAAGCGAAACGGCGGGATTAAACAAAAGAAAAAACAGGAGCCGGAAGACGGAAGAAGGAAGGTGGGAAGTTAGGAAGTTGGGAAGTTAGGATGACAGGAACCCCTGCTTCGTCCCGACCAATTGGGACTGCGGAGGGCTTGTTTGGTCAGCGGAAAACTGGTATTCCTACAAAAAAGTGGACACATGGTTAAGCCTCTAGGCGACATGTTTTTAAGATTTCCTTTGCATAATAGTTGTTCACATACTGATCGGGGGAGATATTTCCCAGGCTCGAATGCAGTCT
>Ga0265293_10006314_pt1 | contig 19084 bp, 15 predicted proteins | sample Munlanlewell138R_FD_192505 | JGI IMG/M metagenome (GOLD analysis project Ga0265293, IMG submission 192505) | Leachate microbial communities from a municipal landfill in Southern Ontario, Canada - Leachate well 138R | ecosystem: Engineered > Solid waste > Landfill > Unclassified | place: Canada... | reverse complement strand
TCTTTTGCCTATTGAACTATCTTGCACACATATATCTTTCTGGAGGGAACAGAGCTCTTGCAGTTGGTAATTTTATAGGCGATTTTGTAAAGGGCAAAAGCTATCAAAACCTTCCCGCCGGTATAAGAGATGGCGTATTGCTACATAGAGCAATAGACTCTTTTACAGATGAGCACCCTCTCTTTAAAGAGTGTGTAGAGATAATTCGCCCATCGTTTGGGCGATATGCGGCAGTATTGGTAGATATTTTTTTTGATCACCTTCTTGCTTCCAATTTTAGAAACTATAGTGGAGGGAAGAGACTTAGTTTTTTTGCTGCAAATTTTTATCTCTCTACCCTACTCTATTATAGGTGGCTGCCAGAAAAGGTTAAAAGTTTTATATTCCACTTTATCTATACCAATAGATTGGGTAAATATGCCTCAATAGAGGGGATGATGGTAACATTTCAAATAATTGCCCACTTCAAGATTGAGAGTTTAAATCCATATGAAACTGTAACCTTTCTTAAAGAGAATAAGAGTGAGTTGTATAAAAGATTCAACCCATTTTGGAAGGAGTTGAACCGCTTTGTAACGGGTGAGTTGGAGCAGATTGGCAAAGGGGACTATTTTATATAAAAAAAGGGCAACTAAAGTATTTTAGTTGCCCTTCTCTACTATAATACCAATCTATTATTTGATATCAATCAGTCTAATAGGCTTGGGTTTGGCCTCTTCGAGCTTAGGTATATTAATGGTTAGAATACCATCTACATATTTGGCGCCAATTTTGTCGATATCGGCCGATGTAGGGAGTGAAAATGAGCGGCAGAAGGCTTGGTAACTAAACTCTCTGCGGGTGTAGTTGTCGCTCTCTTCTTGGCTACTCTCCTCTCTCTTTTCAGATGAGATTGAGAGAACCCCTTTATCTAACTTAATCTCAAAATCTTCTCTCTTCATACCGGGAGCGGCCATCTCAAGTTCAAAAGCATCATCGCTCTCCTTCATATTTACCGAAGGTAGGGTGGCGTTCTCATTTGAGTAGTTTCTGGGCAGCCAGCTACCTATATCGTCTCTAAAAATATCGTTAAATACTCCTGCCCACAATGGTAAATTTTCTCTTCGTCTAATAAGTGTCATAATACCTCCTATTTAAATTGTTTAACTTTTTAATTGAGATTGTTAGAGCAATCTCTGATTATGTTAAAGACAAAATAGGTACCAATCGATTATTCATGACATTTTGTCACGAATTGTCATAACAATGGGAGTAGAAAATAGCCTCCAAATGAGGTGTACTTGAACTCTTGAACTAAAAATTGAAGAAATAGATACCTAAATATCAATATATTAGCTCCAAAATTAAAGTGTTTGGCATCATATTCTGCTATCACTTTAAGATCTTTGTAGAATGAGGGAGAGAAGCCAATTCCACCAGAAAAAGGGGAGTCTAAAATTCTGCTTCTACTTGAGACTACATTATAGGCCAAATGGATCTCAACTCTGCTCTCTCCTACCAAATCGAAGCGTTTGGAGAGTGCTATATAGTGGGTTCCAAAAAATTTATTGCCTTGGGCGAAATCTAACATTGCTCCTCGAGTAGAGGTTAGCAGATCGTTGGAACCTATAGCAACAGCGGGATGGTACCTCCCCTCTTTAAGAACTCTTACCCTTGTGCAGATAGAGCGATCTATATTGTTAAAACGCCTACGATATGGCCCAAAATCTAATGCAGTGTTGTTGATTGCCACTTCAAAAAAAGGGAGAAAGGTTATGTTTAAAAAGTAGTTGAATGTGTTGTAGTCCCAATATTGTGGAGTGAGATGTTTATTTAAGAAGTTCCCCCCTATCTTTACTGTACCATCTTCCGAAAATAGAGCTGTGGGTGAATTTAAAAGGCCTGTAACACCCATAGTAGATTGTCCTCTAAGGGGAGAGAGGAAGAAGATAAAGGAAAAGAGCCCTACCGTAACTGTTAGGGCTCTTATATAAATTTCTCGCCAAGGAGTCATAGTATCAAATACTAAGGTGTACCGCCACCGCCATGGCCATGATCGTGCCAATCTAAGTGGAAGAAGCTGTAGCTTAATGTTACTGCACCAGCTTTTTGAACCTCTACAACTATAGTTATAGGTTGATTGGCGCTGTCGTTTAGTTTAATGCTATATTTAAATTTGGTAATTTCTTGACTACCAACTGTGTTCATTCCGGTTCTATAGGCAATTTCAATTCCCATAGGGATATCGTCTACTATAAGATCAAAGTTGTCTAAAGGGGTATCGGTTCCGGTATATTTGTTAATTGCCGTCTCAATCACCGCTTTAATTTTGACTGCATCTACCCCGGTAATACCGTTGGTAGAGAGCACACTGCTTAGGGGTGTTGTAAATTTATATCCGGCCAATCGCTCTACTTTAATCTCTTCGACAAGAAGAGGAACACTCATATCGTAATTTTTAATTTCGGGAAACTCAATAACATCTATAGGTTGGCTTACCGGTGCAAGAGGATCGATCTCTGCAAGATATGAAACCTTATAGATAGAGAAATGAGAGATTGATGTTTCGTAGCGATTTGTAGAGCTGTTATATGTTACAGGTACGCTCTCTATAACCCACTCTCCAGTAGTTGAGTTGTAATATTCAAGTTGGATCTCGTTGAAGGTGAAATTGGTAAAAGGATTGTCAAATGAGATTTGGATTGGTTTGCTAAACTGTAAACCGGCCGGCCCAAATAGAATAGTGATAACACTGGGATTATTTGTAGAGCCACTCTCAAAAGGAGGAATCTCAATAGCTGTAAAGTTAATCTCTCCCTCTACAGGATCGCCGTTGCTGTCGGTCACTACAGTATTGGGCTGAATAACGGCCGTACCATTCAATTCTCCTAAAATATCTATTGTACCGCCTGTTACCGGCGAAATAGGGGTAACGCCTTCAATATAAGGAACCATAGAGGCTGTAACTGCAATATTTATAACCGAATTGGGTTGGGCACTGGGAAACTCAATGGTATAAGCTGTAGTGAAAAAATCATCCTTTGTTAAAGTTATTGTATAGCTTCCGCCGCTCTCTAAATTTAAGAACTTAAATTTACCATCGGTATCGGTATTGGTATTGAGCGAACCCATATCTACTCTAACTCCCTCTATAGGCTGGCCATTCTGCTGATTCAACACCTGCCCCGTTATGTTGTATTTGGCCGGATGCGCTTTGGGATAGTAGGGATCTTCTCTTCTCTCACAAGAAATTGAGATTGCTGCTATTGCAAAAATGGCTATCAACCCTCTAAGAAAAAACTTGATGTTTTTAAGTTGTCTCATAGCTTTAAAATTAAATATTCAATATTATTATACTCTCTTACTATGTAGTATTTCTACTAATCAATTATTAAAGGTAATAATTCTTTTCTTCTTTTAACAAAAAATTATTGAAAAAGTTATAACTGCTACTCTCTTCGGGAGAAGTTTTGTAAAATTTACCTCTTAGAGGGTAGGGTCTTGCTATATACTCCAAGTTAAAGTCACTCGCCGGTAAAACCCTAAATCTATTTGATTTTGACCTCTTTCGAGGAGGTAAATCAATGGCAAAGAAGAAGCCGCCATTCACTGAATATCCATCATAATTTAATGTTTGAAGATAGAAGCCTACTGCAGAGTTCTTAAAGTACCTAATCACCTCTCCTCTCAATGCTATATCTCTCTCTAAATATTGTGAAATATTTCCATTAAGCACAATATTTTGACTCTCCCAAAGCCAATTGGCTCCAATCCGCCAATTAACCCTAATACTCTCATTAAAATAGACTCTATCAAAGAAAGGCCTTAGCCAAAAGGTAGCTCCTATTTGCCCATATAGCCCAAATTTTCTATTGAGAGCTTTAAAGAGTTTAAGGTCTACTCCCCCCCTCTCCATACTAAAGTGTCCGGCAGTAAGGAGCATCTCAATAGATGCAGGTAGGGAGGCTCTTTGAGAGAGAGTTAAAAATCCGGGTCTTACACGGCTATCCTCAACAGCATATTCGTTGTAGAGAGGAATAATCACTTGCGCTGTCAACTCGCCGCCCCGCCATAGAGGCAGGTGAAGTGTGGGGTTGAGGTTGGCTTGTATAAGGTACATTTTATCCAATCTCGAATTGATAAATCTAAATTGGGGGTAAAATAGCAGCTGTGAATTATAGAAGAGAGGGGGCTTAGAAGAGAGAGTACCTCTCTCTTCACCTGTGAGTAGAGAGGGAGTAACTATGAGAAGTAGCATAAAAAGAGCTACTTTAGAAAGAGCCTCTTCTATTCTCTTTTTAGAAACCATTCTACAAATATATATATAATATATATAGTTTATTATAACTTTGCTACCCTATTATGAAGAGAAAAGTTGAGATATTTGGTGTAGATCAATCTAAAGAGCTGGAGCTCTTTTTTTCTGAAACTCTTGTTAAGGCCGGCTTTCCTTCTCCTGCACAAGATTATACAGAACTTAAGATTGATCTCAATCGGGAGCTTGTAAGAAATCCCGACTCCACTTTTTTTGCCAGGGTGAGTGGTGAAAGTATGGTGAATGATGGTGTTGACGATGGCGATATTTTAGTTGTAGATCGTTCGCTAACCCCTTTTGATGGCGCTCTTGCTGTATGTGCAATAGATAATGAATTCACTTTAAAACGCCTCTCTATCAAAGGTAAAAAAGTGATACTAAAGCCTGCCAATCCTGCTTTTAAAGAGATTGAGATAACAGAGGATAACCTATTTTCTATATGGGGAGTGGTGCAATACATAATAAAAAAAGTTTAAAGGAGAGAGTGTGTGTTGTGATTGTTGCACGGGTGGTGCTATTGTTATATATCCCTACACTTCTATTCCTTACTCTCTACTCATTTAAAGGGGTAGATCTTTCACTTCCTAAAACTCTTTTGGGGATAGCATTGGATAAGGTGGTTCACTTCTTAATGTTTCTACCTTTTCCTATACTCTCTTGGTTTGCACTCTCCAATAGAGTAAAAAAGAGAACGGGTTGGAGAGCTATACTCTTTTTACTCCTGCTGGGAGTGCTATTGGCTACACTTACCGAACATCTTCAACTCCTCTCCCATTACCGCCACTTCGATTTTAGCGATTTGGTGGCAAACTATTTGGCAATTGTGGTGGGTACTATTGTAGTTGCAATTTTCTATATCTTAAAAAGAGATGATAGGGCTGGCCGACTGTAACAATTTCTATGTGAGTTGCGAAAGAGTTTTCAATCCGGCACTAAAGGGGGTGCCTGTGTTGGTACTTAGCAATAACGACGGTTGTGTAATCTCCCGTTCGCCAGAAGCAAAATCTTTAGGTATTGCTATGGGAGAGCCTCTTTTTAAATTAAATGCCATCATAAAAATAGAGGGAATTAAAGTGCTCTCTTCTAATTTTGCTCTCTATGCCGATATTGCACACCGGGTTATGAACACCATCTCTTCATTGGTGCCCTCTATTGAGATCTACTCCATTGATGAGGCTTTTATCAATTTTGATGGAATAGAGAGAGAGAAGGTAATTGAATTGGCATCACAAATTGTTTCTAAGGTTTTGAAAAATGTTGGAATTCCAATTAGTTTGGGTCTCTCATATACAAAGACATTGGCTAAAGTAGCCACTACACTTCCAAAGAGAAATCCCTATCTTAAAGGTAGTTTTCTAATGGACGATTGGGATGAGATAGATAAGATTTTAGAGAGAATTCCAGTTGGGGATGTGTGGGGTATAGGCAAAAGGTCTAGTGCAAAATTAGTGACCTTGGGTATTGAGAGCGCTTTGAAATTTAAAAGTGAGAGCTCTATGAGAGTGAACTCTCTAATGGGTGTGAGAGGGGTAAGGGTTTGGAGTGAGTTGAGAGGAGAAAAGTGCTTTGGTATTGAAGAGAATAGCCCCGATAAAAAGGAGATCCGCACAAGCCGTACTTTTAGCAGAGGGAGTTCCAACCACGAGCGTGTAATTGAAGCTTTGGCCAAATTTACAGCCTATAGTGCCCAAAAACTTCGAGCCCAAGGAGGAGTAACCTCTAAAGTGATACTCTTTTTTTATTCAAGCCCTTTTCAAAATAGTGGTAAGGTAGAGACACGGTCGATTGCGCTCCCTCTTGAACGGCCAACAGACAATACTCTTCAATTGGTAAAGAGGGTCTCTTCGGCCGCTTTGAATAGTTTAACAAAAGGTGTGGTATATAAGAAAGTGGGGGTAATCTTAAGCGATATTGTCAAGAAAACACCTCTACAGCCGCTTCTTTTCGATAGTGGTGGGTGTGAAAAAGGGGATAAATTGATGCACTCTTTAGATGAGATTAATGCAAAATATGGTAGAGATAGTGTAGTAGTAGCCACCGAAGGGGTTGATAAAAGACTTACCAAAAGAGAGTATCTCTCTCCAAAATATAGCACCAAATGGGAGGATATTATTGTTGTAAATTGTAGGTAAACCCCCTACTCTATCTACCAATTTAATATCTTTTTAAAATTGTATATTTCGGGATTGGCAACTATTTTAGATGCTGCCTGGTAGTCGTTTTCGGTAATATAGTGTAACATATTATTGATAACCACTTGCACTCTGTCCGACTCTAATGAGACCCCCCTAGGAAGTATTTTTCCACTCTCTTGATCTTGTATATGGGCTAAAAATAGAGGTTTTACTTTACCTAAATGGTCTATATACACCATACACCCCGATACCCCCTCTGTAAAGAGCTGATAAACACCTATTCCCAATTCAGTACAATATCCCATATCAAAGGCGCAGGGGTAGTGGCACCTCATCTCGTACCCCAACTCAACGGGACGGCACTTTGTAGAGAGCCCCACTTTTTGTAATTCTTTTTCTAATAACCAATTGAGTATATGTGATTTAGAAACTTTACTCAACTCTGGGTGGCCATGTTCATCATAGGTAAAATTAATTCCAGAATTTTGTAGCTCTTTGTCGCTCAGTTGGTAAAATACCCCTTCAGAAATTATTATAGCACCATACTCAATTCCCATAATAGTTCGCTTCAATATTGAAGATAAAGAGAGCTTTACCACCTTATCCATTGTTATCTCTGTCTTATTGAACATCTCCGGCATAACAATCATTGGATAGTGTGCTGCAGAGCCTATTCCAAAAGCAAGATGGCCTGTGGAACGCCCCATTGTGCTTACTATAAACCAATTGCCACTGGTGCGGGCATCTTCATAGATGGTGGTTGCAAGGCGAGTTCCTTCACTACGAGCCGATTCGTAGCCAAATGTAGGGCGCTGTAATGGTAGTGGGAGGTCGTTATCTATAGTTTTTGGAACATGTATATTGGCTAATGGGTGGTTTTGCTCTGTAATATATTTAGCAATACGGTTGGCAGTTGAGGCTGTGTCGTCACCCCCAATTGTAACTAAAAGTACAATGTTGTTATCTGAGAAAAATTTGAGGTTAAAATTTTCAATAAAATCTGTTTGAGTAGGTTTATACCTACTCATTATTAAAAACGAACCCCCTCTGTTAAATATGGCGTCTGCCTTTAAAAAATCAAACTCTACATATTGTGGTTCTTTTGAGAAGAGCGCTTTGTACCCCCCATGCACTCCAAGTACTCTATAGTTGTTGGAGAGAAATGTCTTTGCCAAACTTCCCACAACAGTATTAATACCGGGTGCAGGGCCCCCTCCTGTCAATATTACAATTGTCTTCTTCATATTTTATAGTGCTATATTTTACAATAACGAAGTTAAGTAATAATCTAAATTTTACCTAAATTTGTCTTTAGACTATAATGGATTCCAATAGACTTAATAAGATAAAAGAGAGAATCTCTCAGCTTGTTACAGAGATTGAGAGACACAATACTCTCTATTATCTTGACAATGCTCCTGAAATCACCGACTTCGAGTACGATTTGCTTCTTATGGAGCTTCAAAGCCTTGAAGAGAGATATCCTCAATTTAGATTGGAGCACTCCCCTACTCTAAAAGTTGGTAGTGACCTCACCACTCAAAGAGAGAGTGGCGACCCCCACTTTAAACAGGTGCGCCACCGTGAGGCTATGCTCTCCCTTAGCAATACCTATTTTCCAGAAGAGCTCTACTCTTTTAGTGAGAGAGTAGAGAGGTTGGCAGGCGAACCATTAGAGTATGTATGTGAGTTAAAGATAGATGGATCGGCTATCTCAATAATCTATAATGATGGTCTCATTACAAGAGCAGTTACGCGTGGCGATGGAGCTGTTGGAGACGATGTTACCCAAAATGTGATGAAGATAGCGGGAATACCACACAGCTTGCCCTATGAGGCTCCCGGTGAAGTGGAGTTGAGAGGAGAGATATTTATGAGCTGGGAGGTATTCAACTCTATAAATAGTGAACGGGAGGAGGATGAAGAGCCTCTCCTTTCAAATCCAAGAAATGCAGCGGCAGGCGCTCTAAAATTGATAGATTCTAAAGAGAGTGCAAAACGAAAATTGAGTGCTCTTTTCTATTCACTCTCGGGTAGCTCCCTCTCTCTTCCTACACACTCATCCTCTTTGGAGTGGTTGGCAAAGATGGGAGTTCCCGTTTCGCCACACTATAAAGTTTGCAACACTATAGAGCAGGTGATTGAGTATCTGGAATATTGGGATAGCCATAGAGGCTCTTTGTCTTTTCCCACAGATGGTGTGGTTATAAAAGTGAATAATATTGCTCTACAGCAAAAATTGGGCGCAACTTCAAAATCGCCAAGATGGGCAACTGCATTTAAATTTAAGGCAGAGCAAGCTATAACTACTCTTTTATCGGTAGATTATCAAGTGGGTAGAACCGGTGCTATCACTCCTGTAGCCAATTTGGTGCCTGTACCCCTTTCTGGAAGTGTTATAAAGCGAGCTTCACTTCATAATAAAGATCAGATGAAGCTTTTAGATATCCATATTGGGGATACCCTATATATAGAGAAGGGTGGAGAGATTATTCCCAAGATTGTTGGTGTTGACCTCTCTAAGAGAGAGAGTGACTCTATCCCACCCCTCTTCCCTACCCACTGTCCCGATTGCGGAACTCTATTAGAAAGAGAGGAGGGGGAGGCCAAGTACTACTGTCCAAACAGTTGGGGGTGCCCAACTCAGGTAAAGGGGGCCTTTTTGCACTTCTGCAGTAGGAAGGCAATGAATATACTTGCCGGTGAAGCTACTATCGATCAGCTTTACAGCTTGGGTTATATTAGAAAACTTTCTGATCTCTACAGCTTAGATGAAGCTCTACTCTCTAATATGGAGGGGTGGAAAAAACGTTCGATTGAACGCTTTTTAAAGAGTTTAAATTCATCTCTTACAACACCGTTTGAGCGGGTTTTATATGCATTGGGCATTAGATTTGTAGGTGAGAGTACTGCAAAGGGATTGGCTCTCTATTTTGGCTCTATAGACTCTCTTATTGCCGCATCTAAGGAGGAGCTGCTTTTAGTAGAGGATGTGGGAGAGAAAGTTGCCAACTCTATTGTTGAATATATGGGAGAGGAGCGCAATAGAGAGGTAATTGAAAAGCTTAAAGAGGCAGGGCTCAATTTTTCGGTAGCCAAAAGGGCAATTTTATCCACTATCTTAAAAGATAAAACGGTAGTAGTTTCAGGTGCCTTTTCACTACCGAGAGATGAGATTAAGGCTCTTATAGCTCTCCATTCGGGTAGAGTTGGCACCTCTATAAGCAAAGGAACCTCCCTTTTAGTTGCCGGAGAGAGGGTTGGACCCTCTAAATTGGCAAAAGCCAATAGTTTGGAGATAGAAGTTATAGATGAGAGAGAGTTCTTCGACCTTATTGGGAGAAAGGATAATTAGTTAACTTTACAATATCAAATTTTAATAGATAGAGAATGAAAAATATTAAAGTGACCGATAGGGTCTATTATGTTGGTGTAAATGATCGTAAAAAACATCTTTTTGAGAACAACTGGCCTTTACCAAACGGGGTGTCGTACAACTCCTATCTTATTAAAGATGAAAAGAATGCCTTAGTAGACTCTTTGGAATTTGGCTCTAAAGAGGAGTACCTTACTCAGATAGATGAAATTTTAGAGGGTAAAGAACTCCACTACCTTATAGTAAATCATATGGAACCCGACCACTCCAGTATGGTTGGAATTTTATTAAAATTTTATCCCAATCTTAAAATAGTTGCAAATAGCAAAGCATTTAAAATGTTAGAGGGTTACTATGGAGTACCTTCAAGCAATATATATGAGGTAAAGGATGGTGATATGTTAGATTTAGGGTATCACAAACTTAAATTTGTAATGGCGCCAATGGTACATTGGCCAGAAACGATGTTTACCTATGATACCACCAATCATATACTCTTCTCTTGCGACGCTTTTGGCACTTTTGGCACTTTAGATGGTGCAATCTTCGACGATGAGATCAATTTTGATTTTTATGAAGATGAGATGAGGCGCTACTACTCCAATATTGTTGGAAAATATAGCCATATGGTGCAGAAAGCTTTTGCCAAACTTGAGGGGGTAAAGATAGAGTACATATGCCCTTCACACGGGCCTATTTGGCGTAAAGAGCCACAACGCGCAATAGCCCTTTACGATAAGTGGAGCCGCCACCTCTCCGATGAGGGTGTGGTAATAGCTTATGCCTCTATGTATGGAAACAATGAGAAAATTGCCGACTATGCTGCCCGTCTTATAAGTGAAGAGGGGATAAAAAATATTAGAATTTACGATGTTTCTAAGAGTCATGCCTCCTATATTTTAAGTGATATTTGGAAATATAAGGGGGTGTTGTTGGGCTCTTCGGCCTACAATGGTGTTATGCATCCAATGATGAGCCATCTCTGTAACGAATTGGAGATAATCAATCCTAAAAATAAAAACTACTCCCTCTTTGGTACCTATAGTTGGAGTGGTGGAGGTGTCAAGGGGTTGAGAGCTTTTGCAGAGAAGATGGAGTGGAGAGAGGTGGCCTCTGCGGTAGAGGTATTGGGAACTCCCAAATTGGAGCAGATGGAACCTTTGAAAGAAGTAGCAAAGAGGATACTTTCTTGATTTGGTAGGGTAAACAGGTATTGAAGATAGTAAGCAAGATAAAAGAGAGATACCATAGAGTCACTAAATTGCTTCTTAGTGATATATGGAGTGTAGAGGGGTTGGAAAGTATCTCTCTCCCCTCTACTATCATTGAGTATATTAAGGTCTTTTTAATTACCTTAGAAGAGTTTGCAACTCATAAAATTTCTCTTCAAGCAATAGCGTTGAGTTTTTTCTCTGCAATGTCGGTAGCACCATTTGTTGCTATCTCTTTTGCAGTTACCAATGGTTTTGGACTTGGGGTAAGATTAGAGGAGTTGCTCTATACCTACTTTGAAGGTAATGAAGAGATTATTGCCTACATTGTAACATTTGCCAACAATATTGTAAGTAGAGGCCAAAATGGACTATTTGGAGCAATTAGCCTCCTCTTTCTTCTCTCTACAATTGTATGGCTTATGCTACAGATAGAGAGGGCTTTCAATGAGATTTGGAAGGTAGAATCGGGGAGATCTTTTAAAAAGAGGGCTATCTACTACTTTACTCTTCTACTTGTTGCCCCCTTGGTAATTTTTCTCTTTCTCTCTCTCTCTTTAGTCTATACTAATCTGCTTGATAGTTTGACCATAAAACTAAAAATTATCTCTCCACTCTTCAACCTACTCTCTTGGGTTACAGCCTATCTATTTACAGCGGCTGTTTTTACTATAATGTATAAATTTATACCCAATATTAAGGTGAAGTTTTCTGCTGCACTTAAAAGCGGCTCAATCCTCTCCTTTGCCTTTATTGTAGTACAATTTTTGTATCTTAAGACACAGATAATGGTTACCGGGCTTAGCGCTGTATATGGCGTCTTTGCAGCCATTCCTCTTTTTATGGTGTGGATGAACATCAGCTGGACCTTAATACTTTTTGGAGCAGAACTTTCACAGGCATTTCAAAATGTCGATAATTATAACCGGATATAAATAAATATGTAAAGATGAATTACGATTTAACTAAAGGGGCAGTTGACTTTATAGACGATAAATTGCTACACTCTTTGATTGCAAACAGTAAAGAAGATCTCCATAGGGTTAGAGAGATCTTTGCAAAGAGTAAAAGCAAACAGCCTTTAACATTGGAGGAGACAGCAGCACTATTGGCTATAGAGTCTCAAGAGGGGCTACAGGAGCTCTTTGCCACCGCCGAAGAGTTAAAGAGAACAATCTATGGTAAACGGATTGTTCTTTTTGCTCCACTCTATATAGGAAACTACTGTGTGAACAATTGTCAATATTGTGGTTTTAGAACTTCACTGCGTAAAGCGGTAAGAAAAACTTTGAGTAGTGATGAGATTGTTTCGGAGGTTGAGCAGCTTGAGCGTGAGGGGCACAAAAGGTTAATTTTAGTTTTTGGAGAGCACCCCAAATATACTCCCGAATTTATTGCCGATGCCGTTAAAACCTGTTATGGAGTAAAGGTTGGGAATGGTGAAATTCGTAGAATAAATATCAATGCCGCCCCTTTAGATATAGAGGGTTTTAAAACTGTAAAAGAGGCTGGAATAGGAACTTTTCAAGTTTTTCAAGAGAGTTATCACCGTCCAACCTATGCCAATTACCATCCGGGACCTGGCCCAAAGAGCAACTATATGTGGCGGCTAAATGCTATGGATAGAGCTTTTGAAGCTGGAATAGACGATGTTGGAATAGGTGCTCTATTTGGATTGTACGATTGGAGATATGAGGTTTTGGGGCTAATCTCCCATTCGCTCCATCTTCAAGAGAGGTATGGAGTTGGGCCACACACTATTAGTTTTCCAAGAATTAAACCTGCCTACGGACAAAAATTAGAGCTCCCTTGGGAGGTGAGCGATCTCCATTTTAGACAGTTGGTTGCTGTCCTTAGACTGGCAGTCCCCTATACCGGTCTTATTATGACTGCGCGAGAGAGTGTTGCAATACGGAACGAGGTTATAAAATATGGAGTCTCTCAAATTGATGCCGGTACCCGTTTAGAGATAGGCAGTTATAAAGAGGAGAGAAAAGCTGAGCAGGAGCTCAATAGAGAGCAGTTTTTAATTGGCGACTCAAGAGAGTTGGACGATGTAATAAAATGGCTTTTGGGAGAGGGTTTTATACCAAGTTTTTGCACCTCATGCTATCGTTCGGGTAGAACCGGCGAACACTTTATGGAGTATGCTATTCCCGGATTTATCAGTAAATTTTGTACTCCCAATGCTCTTTTGACCTTAGCCGAATATTTAGAGGATTACGCCTCTGAAGAGACCAAAGCATTGGGCCGAGATTTAATTGCCAAAGAACTTACACTTATTAAAGAGGGGAATAGAAGAGCGGATCTATCCCAAAAGTTGGATTTGGTGAAAAGTGGTACAAGAGATCTTCTCTATTGATTAACTATGTTTAACCAAGAGGATAAGAGAAATATAGATAGGGAGTTTGAAATTCTCCGTTTGGCAGCAAAAAAAAGATGTGCCAACGAGGAGGAGTTTGAAATTGTCTTAAAGGCTTATGAGTTTGCCAGAGTAGCGCACAACGGTACAAGGCGCCGCTCCGGCGAACCCTATATCTTACACCCCATTGCGGTAGCCGGAATTGTGGTAGAGGAGATTGGGCTGGGATATAAATCTATTGTGGCAGCTCTAATTCACGATGTTGTAGAGGATACCGAATACTCAATAGAGGAGGTGGAGCACCTCTTTGGAGCCAAGATAGCCTCTTTGGTAGATGGATTGACAAAGATTAAGAGTGCTTTTGACTCACAGAGCTCTTCGCAGGCCGAAAACTTCAAACGAATTCTACTCACTCTAAACGACGATGTAAGAGTTATCCTCATAAAGCTTGCCGACCGTCTACACAATATGCGGACTTTAAGTTATATGCCCGAGCATAAGCGAGCAAAAGTTCTAAGTGAGACAATGTATATTTTTATCCCTTTAGCCCATAGATTGGGGCTCTATGGGATTAAAACCGAACTTGAAAATTTGTGGTTTTACTACACTTTTGAAGGGCGCTACCAAACCATAAAGGGACAGATAGTTAAGATAGAGCAGGAGAACGACCCCCTTATGGATAATTTTATAGCACCAATCTCTAATAAACTTGAACGGGCCGGCTATAAATTCACCATCTCTAAACGGGTAAAAAGCCCCTATTCGGTTTGGAAAAAGATGGAGGCAAAAGGACTCCCTTTTGAGCGTATTTATGATCTCTTTGCTGTAAGAATTGTCTTTGAGCCAAAAGAGGGACAATCTGAACGAATTCAATGTTGGCACATCTACTCTCTAATAACAGAGATGCACTTCTCCAAAACAGAGCGAATTAGAGATTGGGTAAGCAATCCCAAAATTAACGGTTATGAGGCGCTACACTGCACAGTAATGGGACCTCAAGGAAATTGGGTAGAGATACAAATCCGCAGCCGTAGGATGGACGATATAGCGGAGCGGGGAATAGCAGCCCATTGGAGCTATAAAAACAGCGACAGCCATTCCGAAAGAGAGATGGAGAATTGGTTGGATATGGTAAGAGATGTTTTGGAGAACCCCGACCTCAATGCCCTTGAGTTTTTAGATAAGTTTCATCACGATTTCCTCTCAAAAGAGATATATGTCTTTACTCCAAAGGGGGAGTCAAAAGCTCTTGCCAAAGGGTCTACAGCCTTAGACTACGCCTACTCTATCCACTCCGAAGTGGGTAATAAAGCAATTGCTGCCAAAGCAAATTATAAATTGGTTCCCCTCTCATATGTGTTGAGAAATGGAGATCAAATTGAGGTAATTACCACACAACAACAGAAACCACAAAGAGAGTGGTTAGATTTTGTTAAAACTCCAAGGGCAAAAACATTAATTATGAACGCCCTTAAATCGGAGGTGGTGAACCATCTGAAAGTGGGTCAAGAGAAATTAGACGAAAAACTGCTCTCTCTGGGTATCACACCACAAGTGAGAGTATATAGGAAGCTTGCCAAAGCCTACAACTTAAATAATAGACAGGAGCTCTTTAGTAAAATTGGAGCAGATCTTTTAGATATAGCAAATCTGGCAGAGATGGTGAAGCACAGCTCACCTAAGAAGAAGATTAAATTTTGGAATCTGCAACTTATTGGGTTGGGGGGGAGGGAAGAGTCCTCTACCGATGACGATGACGACGATACTGGAAGTGGTGAAGATGAGCTATCCGAGCAGCCCAATATCACTTTTGCTAAGGAGGCGGCGGTTATAAAAAAAGGGAAAGATTTTCTTCTCCAAGAAGATGTGGTTCAAAAGCGTCTCTCCTATGAGATAGCACCCTGCTGTAAACCGATACCGGGAGATGGCGTTATTGGTTTTATAGATGATCAGGGAGGAGTGGTTGTACACAAGAATAGTTGTCCTGAAGCTATCCAATTGGCTTCGATGCATGGCAATACAATAGTGAAGGTAAAGTGGACCAAACATCTTCTCTCCTCATTTTTAGCCCGTATAAGTTTGAGAGGAATTGATAGGATTGGTATTCTTAACGATCTCTCTCAATTTATAACTTTGGTGCTCAATGTAAATATTCGTAAGATTTTCATAGAGACACACGATGGTATATTTGAAGGTTTTATAGATCTCTATGTTCACAGTACCGAAGATTTATATAAGATTATTAAGCAGATGGAAGAGGTTGAAGGGGTTGAAGAGGTTGTCCGTTCAGAGTTAATTGATGCATAACAGTAGATGAGAGAGCTATATAGATTCTTTAAAATTTTTGTAATTGCCATTTTTCTTCCTCTCCTATTTCTCTTTTTATATGGAGGGTGTGCAAATACGGCAACTCCACCTTTAGGGGGAGTAAAAGATACTATTCCTCCTATACTTTTAAAATCATTACCGGATTCCAACACTATAAATTTCCCTCTCACTTCAGGAAAAATTACACTCCAATTTGATGAATATGTAGTAGTTAAAGAGGAGCAAAAAAATATCTATCTCTCCCCTCCCCAATCAAAACGCCCCATTGTAAAAATTAGAGGAAAGGGTATAGTTACAACCTTTCCGGAACCTTTAGATTCGGGGCGTACCTACACTCTCAACTTTGGAGAGTCTATTCAAGACAATAACGAGGGCAATAAATTTTACCAATATACATTTCCCTTCTCTACCGGTTCCATAATAGATAGTATGATGTTGGCAGGAACACTCTACTATGCAGAGACTCTTTTACCGGCACACAATGTGGTGGTAGCTGCATATGAAGATAGTGCCGACTCGCTTTTAACAACCCAACTCCCCGCTGCCGTAGCAAAGAGTGACGCTTTCGGCTATTTTATTTTGAGAAATCTTAAAAGAGCACCCTACTCTATCTATGCAATTGAGGATCTAAACTATAATTTTATGTATGACCCTCCAGCAGAGAGAGTTGCTTTTTTAGACTCTATCTTTATCCCCTCCACTCCTCTTGAAAAGGAGATGGCAGAGATGATAGCAGTAGATAGTAAAGATACCCTTTTGGCGCTTTCCCGCCCTTCGCATATAGAGCTATATCTCTTTAAAGAGAGGGAGGAGAGGCAATTTATTAAGGAGGCCCATAGGGAGGAGGAGCGTATGGCATTTCTCTCTTTTACAGGACCCAATCCCCAAATTTTAAAATTTGAGATTGAAGAGTTGGATTCCCTCTCTTATAGATTGGAGAGAAATATTGTAAAAGATAGTGTAGTGGTATGGGTTACCGACACCACTCTCTCTGCAATAGATACTCTTACACTCAATATCGAATATATGAAGAGCGACTCTCTTGGTGCCCTCTCTCCATTTGAGGAGCAGTTTGTGCTATCTCCTCCCAAAAAAAAGAGAGAGAAAGATGATAAAGAGCCTAAAGGTCCGGCAAAACCCCAAAAGAGAGAGGATCTATTGGAGTTTAAACTTGTTATAGAGCCCACTTTGGTTGAACAGACGGGGATCTCTCTTATCTTCAACTCTCCACTTTCAAAGATGGTTCAAGATTCAATACTCTTTACCGAAAAATCACCCAGAGGCGATATTGAAAAGTTGGAGTTTACCATTGAGAGCGATACCCTTTGGAGCAGAATAAACTATCTGAAACCTAAATCAAAATTTAGAGCGGGCTTCGACTACAACCTCCTACTTCCGCAAGGAGTATTTAAAGATATCTATCGCCACACCAACGACACTATCGAGAAGAGTTTTACTCTACCCAAAGATGACAAACTCTCTCTGCTCACATTGGAGATTGAAGAGGTGACAGGAGATTATATTGTTGAACTTACCAATGTTACACGCGATAAAATTTTTAGAAGCTACAGGGTAAACCGCGACACAACCCTCTCTTTTCCCTATTTGTCGAAGGGAGAATATTCGATTAAAATAGTTGAAGATTTAAATGGAAATGGAGTGATAGATAGCGGAAATCTCAAATTAAAAAAACAGCCCGAAAAGGTTCGTTTATATGCTCTTCCAGATGGCAATAGTGTAATAACTCTTCCCGAATCTGTTGAGATTTTACAAAGAGTAAATATTAAGGATATTTTTGGCAGATAACAATATGTTAAAGAGAGTTGTAGTAATATCATCTATATTTTTGTTATCGATTACAGGCCCTTTACATGCCCAATCGACCCTTCACTTAGTTGGTATTAAAAGCGGAATAACTTTAGCAGGGCTCAATACACACCCCGATTTAGAGTATAAGAGTGTAGCCTCTTTTGGAGGCTATGGAGTGGAATATACCTATTACCACACTCTTTGGGGAGATATTAAACTCTTTGGTCTAAAAACCGGTATATATAAAGATTTTGGTGGATATGTGCAGGAGGAGGGTGAGAATAGATTTGAGACAATCACCATTCCATTGATTTCGCAATTCCATTACGATTTTTGGAAAATGAGAGCCCTTGTAAATATTGGTGCCTTTGGAGGTGTAAGGCAAAATATGAGTTATTGGGATGGGAGAGGCTTTGATAATGAAGATAATAGAGTTGACTTGGGCTTTGTTGCAGGTGGAGGGTTAGCCTTTATCTTCTCTCCTTTTGAACTCCATATAGAGGGTAACTGGTTCTATTCATTGAGCTATATGCACTCACCCAACAAGTACGACGATATCTACTACCTCTTTACCCATCCCAAACGATTGGTTATAAGTGCTGCACTCTATCTACAATTTGGAAAAGGAAGAGGTGGAAAAAATTAAAGTATTTGTTGGCAATGTAGCTATTGGAGGAGGTTCACCGGTGGTAATCCAGAGTATGTGTAACAGCTCTACCGCCTCTGTAGAGAGCTCTTTTGAACAAGCTTATGCTTTGTCTAAAGAGGGAGCCCGCTTAATTAGATTAACCACCCCAACCCTTGCCGATCTAACTCACTTTGGAGAGATTAAAGAGAGGCTCCACAAGAGTGGAGTGACCACCCCTCTTGTTGCCGATGTCCATTTCTCCTATAGGGTGGCGCAAAAAGGGGCTCTAATTGCCGATAAGGTTCGTATAAATCCCGGTAATTTCGCTAAAGATAGGGAGGTTGCCCAACGGGAGTTCAAAAAGTTGATTGAGATATGTAAAGAGCGCGGTTGTGCTATAAGAATAGGGGTAAATCATGGCTCTTTAGGCAACTACTATACAACAAAATATGGCGATACCCCCTATGGGATGGCTATGGTGGCATGGGAGTGGCTTTCAATGGCAAAAGAGTCTAATTTCAACCAAATCGTTCTCTCTCTCAAGTCAAGTAACATTATTGTTATGTTAGAAGCCTATCGCCTAATTTACTCTATGATGGGCAAAGAGGGTACTCTCTACCCCTTACATCTTGGGGTTACCGAAGCGGGTAACGATTTAGAGGGGCGAATCAAATCGGCACTTGCTATATCTGCTCTTTTAAGGGAGGGTATTGGCGATACAATAAGGGTCTCCCTTACCGAAAATCCACTTAATGAAATTTCGGTGGCACGCGAAATTATTGACTATAGTAGAGTTGAAAAAGGGGGCGTTAGAGAGAAAAAGAGTCCAACCCTCTACAACTGCAGCTCTTTTGAGCAGTTTGTGGTAAGGGCCACCTGTGACTATGGCGAAGCACTTTTAAAGAGAGAGATAGATGATATTGCTATAAAGGGGTATATAG
>Ga0265293_10006313_pt1 | contig 19086 bp, 9 predicted proteins | sample Munlanlewell138R_FD_192505 | JGI IMG/M metagenome (GOLD analysis project Ga0265293, IMG submission 192505) | Leachate microbial communities from a municipal landfill in Southern Ontario, Canada - Leachate well 138R | ecosystem: Engineered > Solid waste > Landfill > Unclassified | place: Canada... | reverse complement strand
GGCTAAACACCATATTCAAGGGAGGCTACATCCCTTGGTTCGGAACCCAATTAGTGAATGGTAACTCCTTAATTGGTGCCAGAAGGCAATGCTATAGGATAGAAGAACTCCAAGCCGAAAAAGAACCTGCTGTTTGGTATTCTCACAAACCGGAGCGCATATTGCCAAAGAGCTCTCGTAATATTAAGAAGCAGATCTATCATTTCCTCACTTCGGATCCCGGGATGTCCAATTATACGGATAAGGTAATCAAATCCCTTTATCCAGACGAAATAAAGAAACTTAATACTTGGAGAAAGAAATTTACCAGTCCCTACTCGGAAACAGATATTCAAACGATGCTTAATCTTTCATCGGTCATTGATGACCTGTGGAGCGATCAGGTAAAACTCAGAGAGGACATCAACAAACTAACTAGTGATACACTATCTGTTTGGGAGAAAGAGGACACTATTCACGATTCCCACACTACAATTCGTGAAAAGGACAAGATTTACCGTGATACTTATCTTTCGGAAAAGATGCAAAATGCCGGCCCATATGCAAGACTGAAATTCGCCATGGATTATTGGTGTGCACTTTGGTTTTGGCCCATCGATAAAGTTGATTTAATACCGACCCGCGAACAGTTCCTATTTGATATGTCGTATATTCTGAGCGGTGTAATAGGCAATGTAACAATCGTTCAAGGATACAAGGTCAAGAATAAAGGAAATTCTCAATCACCTAATGCAATTCAGACAACGTTGATGCCTACAAAAACTGAAGAAGCAGCCCTTGCATTGATGGAGAAATACAAAGGTTCTGGAATTGTAGACCTTCAGGCATTGTGTGAAAAGGAACCGAGGTTAGCTGTCGTACGTGACATTTCTAGACAATTCCGGTTTATGCACTGGGAGTTAGAATTTGCAGACGTGTTCGAGCACCGTGGCGGATTTGATTTAATTGTCGGAAATCCTCCTTGGATCAAACTCGAGTGGAATGAACAGAATGTTTTATCTGATTATTACCCCCAGTTTGTCATTAAAAAATATACAGCTTCAGAGACTACTAAAAAACGTACTGAAGCCTTATCGAATGAATATGCACTTCAGGCTTATTTGTCAGAGTACGTCTCGACTACGGGGATGCAAAATTACTATAACAGTTCGCAAAATTATGCAGAATTGAAAGGTGTTCAAACAAATCTGTATAAATGTTTCATTCCCCAAGCGACAATTATTGTAAAAACTGGGGGATTATTCTCATTTGTTCATCCAGATGGGATATTCAATGATCCTTCTGGGAACACACTTAGAAACATTATTTACCCCAAGTTAAAGCAACATTATCATTTCGTTAATGAAAAACTGCTCTTTGCCGATGTTGGACATCCATCAGTATTTAGTTTGAATATCTATCAGAATTCATTCGGAAAAGCAATCAAATTCAAGATGATTGCAAATTTATTTGATCCATCAACGATCGATCAATGCTATTCGAAAGATGACAAAACAAAATTGATGGGCATTAAGGATGAACAAGGGAACTGGAATATAGTCGGCCATCCCGATCGGGTATTAACAATCGATGATCAATGTTTGAAAGCTTTTGCGCTATTATTTGACGAATCGGATTACCGCGGAGCACATTTATTGGTTTTACATAACAAACAGCTTCTGGAAACTGTTAAAAGAATATCGATACTACCTCATCATCTATCGGAAAAAGAGCCGATGGTTTGTGAGATGTGGCACGAATCATATGCTCAAGATGATGGAACGATGGCTGAATCTGTGTCTTTCCCTGAGCAACCAATTGCTCTTATCTGCTCTGGACCACATATCTCGGTATCCAATCCCTTATTCAAAACGCCAAGAGCAATATGCAAAGAAAAGGGAGACTATGATGTAGTTCCTCTAAAAATGATTACTGATGACTACCTACCACGTACAAAATACATACCCAATGTATCACTAGATGAGTATGTCAAGCGTTCTCCAACAACACCTTGGGATACAAAATATATCGATTCCTACAGACTTGTTGCTAGAAAGATGCTAAATTTAAAACAAGAAAGAACCTTAAATTGTTCAATCATTCCACCAAATGTGGGCCACATGAATGGTATCGTGGGGTTCTGTTTTAAAGATGATCGGGATGCCCTAACAATACTTGGTACATGGTCATCCATTCCATTTGATTTCCTCATCAAGGCTATTGCGAAGACTAACCTCAACATGGATAATGCATCAGGTCTGCCAACTTTCTCTGAATCTCCTTTGTTGAATGAGGTGCGTTATAGAGCATTGAAATTGAATTCCCTTACGAAAAACTATGATGCTTTGATAAGAAAATTCAACTTTGGAGATACGTTGTTTGAATGGACTAAGGACGATTCCCGGTTATCCAAGACATTTTCTGTTGTTCAAAATCATTGGACTACAGATTATCCTTTGCGTACTGATTTTGAAAGGCGTCAAGCTCTAATTGAAATCGATGTGCTTGTTTCAATGCTTCTTGGAATAACTTTAGATCAGTTGTATGCTATTTACGAAACTCAATTCCCAGTTTTGAAGATGTATGATGATGATACCTGGTACGATGCAAATGGTATGATTGTTCATACAAACAATCGTGGCATTAGCAGTTCTGTAGGCATTTCTGGTAAACAGTGGGATGATGCTCAATCCAGCGCATCTGACGAAATAACCGTCAGAACTGAAATGGACTACACCCCACAAGGGCTTCAAACGGTTGAGCTTACATACAGTAAACCATTCACCAAGGCAAATCGTAAGGAGGACTATCGTATTGCCTGGGAATTCTTTACTGATAAATACGGAGTGAAAAGATGATACCTTCTGCAGTAGCATGGCAGCTCAAACACGGGCTATCTGATTATGTTCAATCATCGTTTCCGATTTCCAATCCGTATTTCGAAAGAGCGGTTGAAAAATATGTTACTGAAGATGGTTCGCTTTATCATGAACCATATTTCGCTATCAAAATGCCCTTTAGATCTGCAGCAGGGTTCCAGAGCGCGTTTAAATCTTTTTCAATCCCCTACATCCCCCACCTTCATCAGAGCCGTTCGTTTGAAAGGTTATTGGGGGGCAATCCTAAACCAACAATAATCGCTACTGGCACTGGATCTGGAAAAACAGAATGCTTTCTCTACCCCATTCTGGAATATTGTTATCAACACCGCATGGAACCTGGGATCAAAGCACTTCTGATATATCCGATGAATGCGCTGGCAACAGATCAAGCCAAACGTATTGCGGAGATGATTTATTCCAATGCAGAACTTAAAAACAATGTCACGGTTGGAATGTTTGTCGGAGATCGTTCTGAAAAACCATCAAAGGTCATGTCAGAACATGATGTAATAACAGACCATGACACTATCTTAGGAACACCCCCTAGCATATTGATGACCAACTACAAAATGTTGGATTATCTTCTCGTAAGGCCAAAGGATGCAAAAATCTGGAACAACAATACTGAAAGGACATTGAAATTCTTGGTTGTAGATGAGCTACACACGTTTGATGGGGCTCAAGGAACTGATCTGGCCTGTTTGGTGAGACGTCTTAAGAAACGGATCGGTACACCTAAGGATTACCTATGCCCCATTGGAACATCCGCAACAATCGGTAACGAATCTGCATATTCTGCCATTCTAACGTATGCCAGTGAGATTTTTGACACATCTTTTGAAAAAGACTCCCTAATCCTTGAAGATCGCATTAGTGTTGATGAACTTTTAGAGAACTATTCCGTTGAATATGATCGCATACCGCACAATTCAGACATCGAAGTATTGTCCGAATCTTTGAACACTGATGATGAATTGACCTTTATCCAAAAATCAATCACTTATTGGTTTGAGGAGGACCATTCGGACGTATTCAGTAATGATACTCGCTGTAAATTGTCTGAAATGATTAAGAAACACACCTTTTTCAGAGATTTACTCAAGTTCACTGAAGGAAAATATTTCCAATCCAGACCATTGTTCGAAGAGCTGGCCACTCGTTATTCGCAGCTATCTACCATCGATAATTACGATGTTCTCTTCAATTCGGCTATTGCATTAGTATCGCATGCACGTATAAACAACAAAGGTCGTATTAGCCCTTTCCTATCTGTGCATGTTGAATTATGGTTAAAGGAATTGAGCAGGGCAGTATCCACAGTTACACCAGATGAGACACAATTATGTTCAGCGTTTGACCTGAACGATGAACAACTTGCACATGCAAACCCGTTAGTAACTTGTCGTGATTGTGGCAATACCGCTTGGATATCACGTGCCAATGATCGCCATTCGTTTTCGGTTACGGATCTAAATCTTTTGTATGATAGTTTTTTCAGCGGCAATAATTCAATCATGATGGCGTATCCCTCAACTGATTCCAAACGTTATCCGGACATGAATCCCGGGTGGATCTGTCCAGAATGTATGACCATATATGGTGAGGGTCAAACCAATGACATTTGTCCATCTTGTGATTGCACCATGGTTCACGTGTTCATCCCGAGAAATCAAACCATCAGAGATTTATTCATCTGCCCTGTCTGTCACAGTAAACGTGGTTTGGGCCTATTTGGTTTCAGAGGAAAAACCGAACTAAGTGTGTGCATCTCGCAATTATTTTCATCCAGGTTTAATAATGATAAGAAAGCGATTTCTTTCACCGATAATGTCCAAGATGCAGCGCACAATTCCTCGTATTTCAATTTCAAAACCAATCGGTTCATTTTACGTAATTCAATTCAACAATTTGTTGACAGAGAAGGCGCCAACCTTCCTCTCAATGAGTTCAGTACTCGCTATACCGATTACTTACGCCAGTCGATGAGTGATGAGGAATTTGTATCAGTTTACATTCCGCCCAAAATAACCTGGATGCGGGCATATGAACAGATGATTAAAGATGGATATTTAGAAGAATCTAGGGACAAAGAGGCTCTCATAAAATCCATCATTAACCGTCTTAAGTATGAAATTGTACTTGAATATGGATTAGAGAGCAAAAATGGACGTACATTAACGAGCTCATGCACATCTACCCTCCAGTTTGATCCTCAGATAATAGAAGATATTGCGGTAAAAGTGAAGGCATATTGCGATGACAATATTACTGGATTGTCGGATTGCTCTCTCTTGGTACATGAAGAAATAGTCTATGCGATTATCGATCAGATGAGATATCGTGGAGCATTCGATATTCCAGTTTACAGTTCGCCGGTAAAATCGAATAATTTCTTCGTTTTAAAGGATACGAAAAAATGGATGCCTGCTATAAGAAGCGGTAGGAACACCCCCCATTTCTTGACAAATACGATTGATTCTTTCAAAAAAGCCGATTTGTTTGATAATTTACAATCAGCAGTATATACAAGAATCATCAAAAAAATACTTCCTGACACACTATCAATCAGCGATTTGTCCGAAGTTGTCAAGGCAGTAGGTGTTGTATCAAACGAACTAGGTTTGTTGAATGTTATACCCAATGACAAATATGAGGTCTGGGGAATAGATCCTTCCAAAATCATTGTTACAAATCGTGTTGTCGCACTGGAATGTAATTGCTGTGGTTTTAGATCCTATGTTGCAGAAGATAACTTACGTTTCGTAGAAGGAACACCATGTTCTGTTGTAGGGTGCAATGGCAATTACATTAAAGCCGATAAACTCGATACCTATTACCATAACTTATACCGTAATGCCGATATTTCGAGAATCCATTCTGATGAACACACTGGACTGTTAACCAGGGCAAAACGTGAAGCTGTAGAACAATCCTTTAAGAAAGACGGTTCCGAACGTAGACCCTGGGATGTTAATTTATTGTCAGCTACACCAACATTGGAGATGGGAATAGATGTTGGAAGTTTGTCAACTACCTTGATGTCGAGTGTTCCTCCCGGACAATCCCAGTTTTTACAACGTTCTGGACGTGCGGGAAGACGTGATGGAAATTCTTTGAATCTGGTATTGTCAAGAAATAATCCGTATGATCAGTATTATTATGCTGATCCTATGGAGATGATCTCCGGCATCGTTGATTGTCCACGTATTTTCCTTTCTGCATCAGCCGTGCTATCACGTCAATATGTTGCGTTCTGTATGGATAGCTGGATCAAAAATGAATCTACATCTGTAAAGATACCGAGTAGACTTAACATCTGTCTCAATTCGATAAACGAACCCGAAAAAGATGTATTTCCCCACAATTTCATAAAGTACGCGAAAGATAATTCAGATAGTTTGTTCGCCTCGTTCGTAGATTTGTTTAAAGACAAATTAAAGGCAGAAACGATTGAAGAATTACACAAATTTGTATTTGGTGAAGGAAACGAAGACTGTCCAATGCACACGGAAGTGCGTGAAGTCTTCTTGGAAGTTAACAGGCAAAGAACCTCACTGCTGAACAATGTAAAAAGATGCAAAACCCTGATTGCTGAGATAGAGGCTAAACCACACGATTCATCGTTTGAAAATAATATCAAAGAACTTGCCGATGAGCGGGACGCATATCTCCGTGTCGTTCAAGAAATACAAAAGAAAAACGTGTTTAATTTCATGTCCGATGAGGGGCTTTTACCAAATTATGCATTCCCTGAATCAGGCATGATCTTGAAGGCTGTGCTCTTCAAAGAACGTCCCGAGGGCGGTTCTCAAAATGCCCCGGTTGATAAGGAATACTATGAGTATCAAAGACCATCTGCATCTGCCATAACTGAATTTGCACCCAGTAACCAGTTCTGTGCTGAGGGTCATGCACTATCCATAGATCGCATAGATGTCCCAACGTCAAATATTGAAAATTGGAGATTGTGTCCTAATTGCTCCCACATAGCTATTAACAGCATGATCCAAAACACCTCTTCTTGTCCGAATTGTGGGTGTGTAGAGTGGTCAGACAATGGTCAGGTAAAACCGATGATGAAGGCAAAAATGGTCTATTCATTCGGCAAATATGAGAATCTAATTGATGATAGTCGTGATGATAGAAAGATTGTTTCTTACAATAAACAGACTTTAGTTGATGTAGACGAGACACACGATATAATCAAAGCGTACAGCATGGATAATTCAGAGTATACTTTTGGATATGAAATTGTCCGGAATGCCACCATTCGCGAGATTAATTTTGGAGTGAATAGTGACATGGGGACTACAATGCAGGTTGCCGGAATACAATCAAAACGTTCAGGTTTCACAATCTGCAAACAATGTGGCAGAATACAGACTGGAAAAGGAGGAAGACACACTGCCGATTGTAAATTTAAGAATTCAGCCGCAGAAGCAGAGTATGAAGAGTGTACATTCCTTTATCGTGAATTAAAAACGGAGGCCCTCAGAGTATTGATTCCTACAGTGACCGCTTCCTCCTTGGACCATCATGTGGAATCTTTTGTTGCAGCGTTCATGTTAGGAATGCGTGAGTATTTCGGTAATGTTGATCATCTAAAAACTACTGTTTCAACAATACCCATTAGCTCAGACTTTTCAAAAATGTATCTAGTGATTTACGATTCCATTCCTGGAGGAACAGGATATCTCAAACAGCTTTTGCAAGATAATTCGTCAATGGTTCAGATTCTTGAAAAGGCCAAAAAACGTTTGGAAACATGTCAGTGTACTAAAGATCCCAACAAAGATGGTTGCTACCATTGCCTCTATACATACCGGCAGAGTAAGAGTGTGGGATTATCTCGCGATGATGCCATTGAAATGCTGAAAACAATCCTTAGTGGAAAAGACACAATAAAGGAGGTCCATTCGCTTTCCAAAATAGAGGTTAATGGACTGTTTGATAGTGCATTAGAGGCAAAATTCATTGCCACTTTAGAAGATTATTGTAAACGCAATAAGGGACAATGTACCTTCCAGACCACGGATCGTAACAATAAGAAATGTTATGAAATGACAATCAATGGAAACAAATGGACCATCGAACCGCAATATCCGTTGGACGAATCATTTGGAGTTGTTGTGAACTGTAAACCTGATTTCATGTTTATTCCGCCTAGGAATAAACCTGGATTGAAACCGATTGCGGTATTTACCGATGGGTTCCAGTTCCACCATTACAAAGCAGATGATGATACGCTGAAGCGTATGGCAATAATACATAGTGATAAGTTTAGAGTCTGGTCACTAAGTTGGAAAGATGTAAACTTAAGTGCGAAATCTCACATCGATCACGCTGTTAGAACATTGTCATATGACAACATGCCTTCGCCACAAATGTATCTAGCAAATGTTTCCAACTATAATGTGGCTGACATCGATCCCTCGATGGTCAATGCTTTTGAATTGTTCTTGAATTATTTGGGGAATGAAAATGCAGAAGATGCTTTTACTATGCGTTCAAAAGCGTATGCTCAAGCATTATTGAGTGCTGAACAATCAAAATCAGACGTAGTTCGCCACGTATGGTTTGCAAAATATTCAACAATTGAAAAAGAAGTTTCGATTTCTACTATTGCTGACCATTATGACAACTACATAATTGGAGAAAATGATCCGACTCAATATGGTGGGATTATTGAGCTGTCTTGTGTGGATATGAACGATTACAGAACCAAAAAAATCGATGCTGAATTCACAGTCTATATTCAGCTTGACGATGAGAACGTAGAAGACATGAAACAGTATGAACGCAGATGGAATGGATTCTTCCATCTAATTAATGTAATGCAATTCCTTGGAAGAAGTTTTGTTGCAGTTACAAAGAATGGACTTTATAAAGGAGTTTATGGCCCGATTATGAAATAAGACCAGTAAATCATTTCAAAGATTGATTACCTGGTTAACGAATTCACAAACAATCGGAATCTGCTTGGAATCGTTCAAGTTGAATCTGAGATCGCCAAGCCCATGATGTCCCGTCGCTGAAACATCCTTCAGTACCTTCTTCGGATCCTCAATCTGTCCAGGCTTAGCACAAAGGTACACGATAATCTCCGAATTATTGCAGTCGATCGTGAACAGGTACTTCTTACCTAGCATGAACTTGATATAAACCTTCTTGGCCGTAACGGTAATGTCCGAGTTGAGCTTCAGAATCTCGTCCACAAGATTGTTGTAGAGGTTGAGGAACTTCGGACGTACGGTGAAAAATCTCTCGTCACTTTTATCGGAAAGATGTCCGTGCGGCAACTGCTCCTCGGCATCATCCGGGTTGTTGCGTTCATAGAGATCCAGACCCATTAGGAACAGCCTATCGTAAACATCTTCCAGGTAATCGTCGCAGTCTTCTTCTTCGGCTGAATTCGCTGTACCCACGTTGGTCACGTTCGTGGTATCGATGAAACGATCCAGAGAATCTATCCTCTGCTTGATGGCATCCTCTATGTACTGGATAGTTCCGTCGTTGAGGAACGTCCTTTCCTTGAACGTGGTAAGGATATAACAGTCGTCCCAATCTCTGTACTTGTCTTCATGGCTTACTGGACGGTAATCGATACCGTTCTTGGATTTGCCCACATAAAGGTAATCCTTGCCGTTCAGGTTCTTTCCGTGAAGGATGTAGACGATGAACCTGTTCTGGATCTCAAGACCGTGGGTGCGGTCCTTGATTTTCTCGTATGGAATGCGGTACACCAGTATGGAACTCGTAGAGTTGGTTACTTCTAGACAATTATTGTCATCGAGACGGACGGTGTACCTGTGGGCCATACGAATAGAATAGTTTCACATTATTTCAAAGGTTTTGACTGTCAATCTTGAAAACTACATCCGAACAGAAAATCTCCACATACCTCTTACCAGTTTCAGTCAGATCGTACCTTTTGCCATTGATACTGGATTTCTCAATCCAGCCCAACTTCTTCCACTTCTCGATATAACCTCTCTGGTAAAGCACGGCTTCCTTCTTCTGCCGTTTGAGGTATTTTTCGTAATCCTTACCTTCGATGAACCTGCCATCTCCGTCCTCATACTCGACCGAAGTCCCGGTTCCTCCTTCATCCAGGGCGAATCTCCATAACCCATAGTTGATCAGTTTACGGATTACATTCACGTTAGATCTCCTCCCGACCTGGATGGATACGAACACCTTCAGGGCTTTCAGCAAATCCTCATCGGGAGTAGGCAGCGGGAAACTGCCTATGGGGAACGGCTCATGAACATCAAATGCAGATCCTACTAGGTGTCCTTCGTGGTAAGACTGTTCCAGCTGTTTCTTGAAATCGACCGTGAAACCTGATGCCATCGTTCCTACACTGAACAGTTTAACCCCCTTGACCATCATCGAAGCTATGGCTGCGGCAGCTGCATATTCTGGCGTACCGCCGGATATATTCACGTAGATATCCGACCCCTGTTCTTTTTCTTCATACAGAATGTCATAAATTGAATGAAAACACTGGTCGAAGTTGTACGTGGTTACGTCACGATGTTCAACAACCTCCTCGACGAATTGATTCAATTCCCACTTGACTTGATTGTAGATATTTTCATAGAATGTTTTACGGTCCTGTTCTTCCGGGGTGTTGGCCTCACCTTCTTTCACAAAATTGAGTAGATGTATACGATCCACTCCAGTATCGTGTGCCGGACGGGTAATTTTGATAACTTCCGTCGTTACACAGGCGACCATCACCCTTTTCATGATCTGCATCGCGGGCATGATATTGCGTAATCGAATTACATTAATAAAATAATTTAGATTAATTACATTAACAAGTAAATGTTAATATAAATCGTCAATTCTTTGGTATGGCATGGACAAACTCATCTCGGGAATCTTCCGCGAGCACCAAACCGGTCTACAGCTACTCACTATGCCTACCGGATCTGGAAAGACCTACTCTATGAACAGGGCAATCTTCGAATACATCACCGATGACTCGATCCCTCTGGAAGAGAAGAGGAACATGGTCGTTGTGACCACTATGAAGAAGAATCTGGACTGTGGCGGTCTAAGGTCCATGTTCGAGGCCAGCGGCAAACTGGCCATGTTCGATGAAGTGTTCATCTTTCTCAATTCCCTTTCCGAAATCGTCGTGGAATACTATGAAGAATCCATGGAGGACCAGATCTTCGCCGCTATGGGCAGGGACAAGATCGCTACCGACTTCATCACCTCGCTAACCGGAATCAAGGAGAGTATGAGGAGGGATCCCGATAGCCCTACTGTCAAGCTCGCCATCGAGAGCTTCGCCGCCAATATTGAACCCAGGTTCAGACGCAAACTAAGGGCAATCATCAGGAAGGAGAAGTTCACCTACGACAACAGGCTCAAACTCATCGAGACAACCAAGAAATGGGGCTGGGTGGCGAAACTCTATCCTTCCATCTACTCCAGGAGAAAGAAGATCTTCTTCATGAGTGCGGACAAGTTCGTGATGAGGAACGACACCATCATCGACAAATCAAACACAATCTACGATTCGCCCATCGTTAAGGATGCGATCATCTTCATCGACGAGTTCGATTCTACCAAGAACCAGATTCTTAACAGGCTGATCACCAACAACACCCGCCGTAAGATCGACTACGTGGACATGGCACAGAAGATCCATGCCGGACTGCATGATGAGAACATCCCTAGCAGGATGTTCCGCAACCACTCTACATTCAAGGGGGACCTGAAGGAGGCCCACAAATCCCTTGAGAAGCAGTTCAAGAAAACTATCAGCAAATACCATCTGGACAAGCTGATTAAACTCAGTAAGGACTGCCAGTCCGAGAGGGCCTTCATCTTCAGGGGAGACACCGTCTACATGGTGAACGGTACCAACGATTCCATCTCCCTGGCCTACCAGAAGGACGAGAACCGTAACATCCTCCGTTTCTTCAACGGAAAAGCGAAGGAGAACAGAAAACTGTTCTACATCATCGAGGATATCGGGAAGTGCATCGACCACTTCTGCAGCTTCGTTTCGATGATGGCTCTGAACTATCAGAAGAACAACGACGATGCCACCATGAGCTACGAGGACTGCATCCTGACCGTACTGGATACCTACGGTATCAGCGACAGTATGCCCTCTTACAGGTCATATCTCTTAGAGAAGATCCTTCTCGGGACCTCTTCATCGGATAACAAAATCATCGGAGTGGACCAATCCATCTACGAGAACGGATTCGAGTACTACATCCTCAGGGATGACACTTCGAACAACGAGAGGACCATCATCGAACTAATCTCCTACCCCGTATCTGCGGAGAAGATCCTCCTCAAGGTGTGCGAGCAGGCCCTGGTATTCGGAATGTCGGCTACTGCCGGACTCAAGAGCGTAATCGGCAACTACGACCTCGATTACCTGGCGGCTAGGCTGGAAGACAGGTATCTGCCCCTCGCGGACAACGATGAGAGGATGATCAAACAGATCCTCACCTCTAGGGAGAACTTCGATAGGAAGATGATCCGCACTCAGCCCGTGGTCTCCAAGGAAGCCGGGGAGTACAACGACGGTTTCTGGAAGGAGATTATCAGCGAGAACCTGGATGCCGTCATGGAAAAGATTGACATGACTGATGACGCTTACGACAAGGAGAGGTACTACCAGGTTTCCAGGGCGTTCTACGATTTCGTAAGGGACAGGAAATCACGCGCTGGACTGTGCTTCTGCAACAAGCACCCTGTACCCGGGGACAGCCATTTCGACAGGGACATCCTCCATTTCATCTTCAAGATTATCATCGCGGAGAACGAAGGATATGTCGGGGACGAGTTCACCTACGACGATTCGATCTTCTTCCTCAAAGGGGACGGATTCGACAGGAACAAGGAACAAATCTCTAAATACCTGGCAAGCGGGAAGAAAGGTTTCGTCATCACAGTGTACAACACCGTCGGTGCCGGCCAGAACCTCCAGTTCGACATCCCCGAGGGATTCAAGGCCATCAATATCAGCGGACGCGACGACGGTAAGGAGATGGACTTTGACTTTCTGTATCTCCAGAAGCCCACGTTCCTGATCGGTATGCCCGAATATCCTGAACAGGAAGAGACTAAGGCCAGGGTCATCGCCCAGCTCAACTACCTGCTGCAGAGCGGCGAGATCACCGAGAAGGAGACCAAGGAAGGTATCGCGGGCGTACTGTCCTTTGACATGGATGAGATGAAGACCATCTCCGGTATTGCAAGGCAGACTCATAGCGTGAAGCGTTTCGGTGCCGCCCGTCTCATCCAGGCTGTCGGACGTATCTGCCGTACCCCCATGAAGAACGAACAGATCGTCATCGAATACGACGAAGGTCTCGGGGAGTATCTGGAGGAGCCTCTGAGGAACTACGGGACGGTCAATGTCGAAACCGAGGAACTGATCGAGGCTGTATCCGTGGAACTGGAGCCTACCAAGAAAGAGGTCGATTACGTCAACATGGGCATCCACAGGAGCCACAATGCTAGGAAGGTAATCGACAAGCTGAAAGCGAATTGGACTGACAAGCATATCGCGGATTACACCAAGATGCGCAACGACGTCCTCTGCCACCCCAGCACCGACATCCTGGGCAATACGGCCTATCAGATGTACATGGAGGCACCCTTTCCCACGGATCACTACCTATGCAAGTATACCGGGGAGTTCCAGAACCTGCGTATCAGTTTCAGCGGAAGGCTGCCCGGAGGACATCCCGTATCAACGGAGTCACTCCGTCTTCCCGAACTGATGAAGATCGACGGCCTTGAGGAACACTTCAAGCTGAATGGTTACGCAACCAAGATCGAACCCGGCAAATACATCATCACCCCGGTCGCGGCCAAGAACTTCCTCATGGGCATTCTGGGGGAGGTGGCAGGCAGGTACATCCTAGAGAAGCACGGGATTCATCTCCAGGACCTGGACAGGAAATACTTCGAGAGGTTCGATTTCCAGATTAACGGAAACGTGGCGATTGACTTCAAACACTGGGCATCGGAGAAATTCACCTCGAAGGAGGAGCAGATTTCGAAGATCACCAGGAAGATGGACGATACTGGGCACAACGTGGTCTATGTCATCAACATCCTTCTTCCTGAAGGAAAGTCCCGCCAGCCCATCGTTACCAATAGTGGACACAAGAAAATCATCACCGTACCCTGGCTGTTCGACCCTAAGACCGGGGACTATAACATGGAGGCCATCTCCGAACTGAAGGGATATGAATGAATGATGGAACAAAGTATATTGGACGTCCCGTGCCCACGACCATGCTGGATATCGTCTGGCATATCGATGAGATTGAGAAAAAATTCGACATCCTCGACATCTGGAACAAGGATTGGAAGAATAAGGACAAGATCTTCGCCGTCACCGATCCGGTCAATGATTATGTCAGTGGCAACCGCATCTGGTCTGTCTGTTACACATACAACAGGCATGTGTATCTGCTGATGGAGAAGAACCCCGCCAACAAACAGGAGGTGCTGGAATACCTCCGTACCAAGGATGGGGAGTTCACCTGCGACCTGATCAAGGCAGCCGATATGCTGGAGAAGGATGAACGTACCCTGTTCTCACTCTTCGTTTACGGTGTGAAACGCATTGACATCGACGGTTTTGCCTATAACAACATCAACGGGTGCCTCTTCCAGACCTTCAAGGCCTGGATTCATAAGAACAAACTGCAGGCGCTTCAGTATAATGTCAGGACCTCAGCCGTCGATAAGCAAAAGCTCCAGATCGAGATTAGTGCCAAATCCATGGCGACCCTGAGGATGTTCTCCGACAAGGAGAAAGAGGGCCTGTACAAGAAAGCGCAGTACAAGTTCGAAGATACTGAATTCCACAGGGCCTATGACTGTAAACCGTCCAATTTCGTAATCAGGAAAGCACCCGGTGCGGATAATGCCAAGGTCGCCTATCTGGATCTCAAGAAGGAGGACCACTACAACCGTTGCAAGGTCCGTAACTTCAACGTCCTTATCGAGAGGATTAACAGAAGATACAAAGAGCTGCTGGAGGTCTCTCCCGCAGTTATGACGATTGTCAAGGACATCCCCACGGATAAGGAACTCCTGAAGGATTTCGTCGATGAACTGATGACGAAGGTGAACGATTACGAGTATAACGTAGTCGATTATGACGGGGACGAGGAAACCGGCAAGACCGTCAAGATGGCGGTTGACAAACTTAGGGATATGTTCGGGATCGAAGCGACCACTGTACCTGAGGTGCTCCACGGTAAGTTCAACCTTCGCGTAATCCATAACCACGATTACTACGAGAATGGACACGATCCACACGACGACACGTTCCCCGGAATGACTGTCCAGCACATGACCGTAGAAGACTTCGGACATGGCGATGACGGCATCCAGGACTCCGCCCTGTTCAACGTCATCATTAAGGAGCTCTTCATCAAACACTGTAACCTCGTCCACGAGGACATTCTGGGTAAGTGGGGGGAGAAGGGGTACACTGAGGACTACATCTTCATCACTCGTAGGAAGATCAACGATTCGTTCTACTGCTTCAAACACGTGATGAAGAATGATGGCAAGATGGAAAGCGACCTAATCAGGGATAATGACCCCCTCTTCGATGTATGTGGAAGGATTTGGCCCAATCCCGATTGGAGTTCGGATGTCGAACAGGCTATTGTTAAAGGAAAGAATATCTGTACGATTACCAACACCAAGATGTTCCCCATCCCCGACAAGGAGATTATGGATGAGGCCATGAAGCACCTGGGTAAAGGAAGGGGAAGCGGCAGGGATGGAAAGGGCCCCAGAGGTCGTGAGACTGTCGAAAGGACACTCTATTCTACACTGGACATCAAGAGGCTTGAATACAACGGAAAGCTCCTGTATCTGTGCGGATACTCCAGCGCCAACATCATCAACCAGGAGAAGGGACCCAACATCCGCCTTGTGGAGTGCATCGAAGGTGAGAACTTCTTTGACGAGATCCTTCATGAGATGGAAGTACCCTTTGTAAGGTACGGACAGATCACGGTCCTGCCTTATCCTTTCAAGTATCTTTCTGAGTTCATCGAGAGATACGTCAAAGAGCATAAGGAAGAGTTCTCGGGCGATATGTGAAACAAACAACCTGGGGAAACCCAGGATAATTTCCTATCATGTATGGAAAAAACGATATTGGAAATGTGGTGGCAGGAATTGCCACCTGTGTAGTTATGATCTACGTGGCAATACAAATTGTCAATGATTTACTCGAAAACGAACCTTTTTATCGCTATCTTCTGCTGATTGCCTTGTCATTCATCGCATCCGTATGTCTGGTGAACGATGCGAAAACCGCCATAGCCGGCGGTGCCGTTGCAACCGCCGCTACGATATTTGCCTATTGGCTGTTCGATAAAGATTCCCTCCCGATCCTCGTTATAATCCTGGTGATTCTCATCGTCGGTGGCCTGTATTTGAAGATAAAAGGGCGGGAATGAGCACATTTAAGAAACGAATTTCTTCGAGTTATAACAATGTTATAAAGTTCTTATTATATCCACAACTGCTATTTCTCTTAGTTGATGCGTTATATCGAGTCAACGAAAAACCTCATTACCGTTGGCAATTCCGTCGGGATTACCCTCGGAACCGAAGCCGCGAAGATGGGTAAAGGGGCCCGTGACGAGATCGGCGTCATCGTCTTCGAACCCGAACTTCTGGACGAAGCGGTCGCCCGTCTCGAACAGAACGGCCGCAACCGCTACTTCATATCCGTCCACATGGACGGGGGATTGATAGAGAACAGCGTGGTCTACGGACGTTCAGCTAGGAGCATCCGTTCGGAGGACGGGGACTGTCTCACGATCCTCGGTCCTTTCGATTCCCTCAGGTCGTGCATGAAGTTCAAGCTGCGCGTCGAGAAGGATCCTCCGAAGAAGACCGCCGAGGCTTATCAGGAAGCCTACACCGAGTTCGTCACTGACTGATCCCGCTGGATAAGATTCGCCACACTGCACGCATCACCCGAGATGGAGCTATATGCCAAACCCCTACATCATCGTCATCTCCTGCGTCACCACCGAGACCGTGATGGTCTCCTCCCCCTCAATCTTCTACAAAGCGGACGAGGTCCACCTGTTCCGTTACATCCGCGATCCCGGGACCGCCAGCGCGAAGCTCTACGAGGACCATTTCCAATCGGTCTGCAAGCAGATCCGTTCCTCCCTCCCGGAATGTCTCGTGACCGAGCACACCGACGACCCCGTCTACGACCTCCCCAGGATGGTCCGTGCCCTGAGCGTCCTCTACTCCCGGATCCGTAAAGAACACCCAGATGCAGAGGTCCACGCCAACCTGTCCTCGGGGCCGAGCGAGTTCATCGCCGCCCTGGGGATCTTCGCCTTCCTCAACCCCGACGTGAAGCTCTTCAAGGTGGCGACAAAACGCTATACCGTCGGTGCCGAGGAGTTCATGCTGCTGCATTACGACGGGGACGGCAATGCCCTCGGTCTTTCGAGGGAGGTGTACGACCCCGGACCGGTACCGACCGTCACCCTGGACGGCCCCGACGAGGTGCTGGTGAGATCATTGAGGTTATACCATCAGGTGCTGGAGAGGGGGGAATCCCCCACCGGGCCGCTCATGATGTCCCTGCTTGAAGAGAAAGGATTGTGGATCCAGTCCAGGAACAACTGGAATCGTTCAAAGCGTATCTGGAGAGCACCAAATACCAGCCCGCCACAATATCGGCGAAATGCGACCACGTTACAACCTGCTGCCGTATTCTGACGAAGGAGAAGAAGATCCTGTTCGTCAGTCAGATTGACAAGGAGTGCTACGAGCACCTTACGGGCCTTATGACCTCGCTGTCGAAAAACTATGCCAGCAAGATAATCTATGACCTCAACGAATTCGTGATCTTCTGTTGCGGGACCAATGTCCTCAAGCAATTCCGCCGTTCCAAAAGAATCGGGAAGGAATACCGCAGATCGCCCCAATGGAAGGACTTCGAGTGTCTGGTCGACATCTTCATGAAGGATGCCGAGGAACGCGGACTGCGTCCGATGACGTTGTCCGGTTACCGCAAGTCCCTCTTCGAGGCCTATGCCCACATTCTCGATAACTTCGGGATGATCTACGCGAAGGACATCGACTACCACATCATACGCCAGGCGAAGAAAGCGATGACGGACTACAGACAGTTGACCGTAAGGCAGTATCTCACCAGACTCGGCATGCTTATCGAGTTCTTCTACGGGGAGAACCCGTACATCCAGGCCAAACTGGTCTGGTCCCTCGAACCCGTCGAGCGCACATGGATATTCAAGAAAGAATGGGATGTCCTTTGGCATTCGGCGGAACTCACCGAGAAGGTGATAATCGAACTCGCAGGCGGGATGGGTCTCCGCAGGAATGAGATTGCCACTCTGAAACTGTGCGACATCAAGGACAATATGGTGACCATCCGCGGAAAGGGCAGAGGAAAAGAGGGAAAGATCATCACAAAACAGATTCCCAATTCCGTAATGAAGTGCATATCCGAGTACATGAAGTACCGCACATCGATACTCGATTCCAACGGCGATTCGTCGGAGGGCAACCTCATTGTGAGGGACAGGGGCAGATTGATAGGGACTCCCGCCACCCACAAGTACGTCGAGGAGACACTTAGGCATCTGGAGGAGAAGACGGGGATTCACGCGAGCTGCCACACCCTTCGGAGATTCTACTGCACAGCGATGTCGGATGCCGGAATGGAGTTGGACACCATCCGCAGGATGATGCGTCACGACAGCATCGAGACCACATTGAGGTGCTACCTGTATGCGGACCCGAGGAAGATGGATGTCGCAACTGCGGGAGTCGAGGGCGCAATCTTCGGATGAACCGCTAAACCACTTAGGGCGGCCATGTGCCGTCCTCAAAACTTTTACCGTATCTTTTATGTAATCCCTAATGTCTTCTATCACTCAAGCCGAATAAGCTGTGCGATTGACCGTCGCGAGCTTCAGGCAAAATGGTGTGTTTATGGATTGCAAGCCCGCCGAGGAAACAGCCTTTCACATGTGCTGGCACATGTGAAAAATACGGTTATCCTCGTATTGGGCGTCCACGTAGATGTCCTCTATACGGGAGTCCCGCAGCAGGACATCGAATATCCCCAGGCCCAACGTGTGCCTGTAGACCGTCTCGCAGATGTCGGACACGAGCACTCCTGACACATCCTCTTCCGCCTTCTCGAATC
>Ga0265293_10006312_pt1 | contig 19087 bp, 36 predicted proteins | sample Munlanlewell138R_FD_192505 | JGI IMG/M metagenome (GOLD analysis project Ga0265293, IMG submission 192505) | Leachate microbial communities from a municipal landfill in Southern Ontario, Canada - Leachate well 138R | ecosystem: Engineered > Solid waste > Landfill > Unclassified | place: Canada... | reverse complement strand
CAAGTTAGGCAAATAGTAAACAAAATATTATAAAAAATATGTTGACAAGAGAAAAAACTATTGCTATAATGGTGACAAATGTTACCACATAGGGGGTGAATATTATTAATAGCATACTACATTATCCAAATTTAAGAGGTTTTATGAAAAGACATAACCTTACAATAGGGGACATAGCCGACTTAATCAAAAAAACTTATCCAGCTGCACATGGAAAAATTACTAGAAAGAAATCTCCTCAAGGGAAAATATCTTTATTTGATATTGAAGAGGCTAGAACTATAGTTTTGTTTGTAATAAAAACTGAACAAAACAGCTTAAAAGAAAGATATGGAGAGTCTTGGAAAGAGGAATGGGACTTAAGATGGGGGCATATAAAAGATTGGTTTAGCTATATTTTTTTTGACGACATGGTTACAAATGTAACCACTGGAAAGGAGGTTTTTCCGTGAAAAATAAAAAAGGAGGCGAGATAGTGAATCAGTTACAGGTTTTTAAAAACTTGGATGAATTAACTATAGATAGCAGAGAAGTTGCGGAAATGGTAGAAAAAAACCATGCACATTTATTAAGAGATATAAAGACTTATATCGAGTATCTTTTAACCAATCCAAAATTGGATTCGTTGGATTTCTTCATTATAAGCACTTATATGGACAGCAAAGGAGAAGAAAGACCCAACTACCAAATCACTAAAAAAGGCTGTGAATTTATAGCTCATAAACTAACAGGACAAAAAGGAGCAATCTTCACAGCAACATATATAAACAGATTTCACGAGATGGAAGAAAATCTATCAAAGCCAAGTTATATGCTAAGCAATCCGATTGAAAGAGCCAAGAAGTGGATAGTAGAAGAAGAAAGAAGGCAGTTACTAGAAGGCAAAATTGAAGAACAAAAACCAAAGGTAATATTTGCAGATGCGGTTTCAGCTTCACACACAACTATATTGGTAGGCGAATTAGCAAAACTGCTTAGACAAAACGGAGTACAAATGGGGCAGAACAGATTATTTGATTGGCTTAGATTTAATGGATTCTTGATTAAAAGAAGAGGGACAGATTATAATATGCCGACTCAATATTCCATGGAATTGGGGCTCTTCGAGGTAAAGGAAACATCAATAACTAAACCGGACGGGCATATTATGGTTTCTAAAACTCCAAAAGTGACCGGCAAGGGACAACAATACTTTATTAACAAGCTTATGGAATCAAAAGAGGGCTAAGGAGGTAATCTCGTGAAAAAATATAAAGGTGTTTTAATTCTGCCGATTATATTATCATTTTACTTTATTGTAGGAACTTTGGAATACAAACTAGAGATGAAAGAATTTGAATATGAATTAGAAGCCATGAAATTTAATTCTCAAATTGAAACATTAAAAGCTTTACATAACGATATTGAGGACAAGCTCGAAATTATGAGGCTTGAGTTGGAAGAATTAAAACCAGATGAAAATAATCCTTTGAATTACAAACTGCAAATTCACTTAAAAAATGAATGTGAAAAATATGGGGTAGATATAAATGAGGCCATAGCAATTATGACTGTCGAGAATCCTACCTTTAATCCAGAATTAACAAATAAAAATAGCAATGGGACTGTTGATACAGGCCTGTTGCAAATTAATAGTTGCCATACGAAGAATTTTAATGATATGGGTTTTACAAATATGAAAGACCCTTATCAGAATATTTCGTATGGCGTTTATTTTATTTCAATGCTTAACAAATATAAAGGTGAAACAAAGTACATGGCTTACAACATGGGCGAAAGCGGAATGAGAAAAGCAGTTAGCAGAGGGATTTATTCGACGGGATATAGTCGGAAAGTGAAAGCGAATTTAGGTAGATAATTTGAAAAAGGAAAGAAGTTTATATTATGACTGCTAAAAACTTAAAAGAAGTGCTTAAAAAGTATATCGGGAAAAGAATAACTGTATCAATGAGTGATGTGATATTTTCTGGCATTTTAAGTGCAGAAACCGAATATGCAAACAGAATTGTTTACAAGGTCGATGGAACTATTTTTATGATTTTTAAAAATGTGGAGTATGAATATTCTGTAGGGAATGGGCTTTTAACTATTATTGATATTAAAAGAAAATATTGATAAACATCTTATCAGCTCAAAAAAGAGCTGAGAAGGAGAAAAAAAGAGTGAAGAAAATAAATAGTTTTATTGGAGCGAAGTTAGATATGGAAAGTTGTAGTAACAAGTTGCACATACTCGGACGTGTGGTGTAAGGATTGTCATGCGTTAGCAATGGGTGAATTTAAAGAGGCTATAAAAGAAATAGATGAATTTAATAAATCTAGAAAGATAACCGTAAAAAGAAAGAAAAAAATTGACTTAGAGGAATTAGAAACAATAAGACGGGAAGCAGAAAATTCATTGAGAAAATTAACGGGTGACCCGAATTTTAGATTAGATTAGATTCATATTCCAATATTATTGCGAAGGAATGATTGAATTGATAAATACAAGGAAAACAGTTTGCGTTTGCACAAACATAAAAACTTGGTGTGTACACAGAAGAGATGACGGAAGATGTGTTATACCTATAGAAATATTGCTTAAAGAATATGGCTGCCCTTATAGAAAATGCAAAAACATAAAAACAAAGGAGGCAATTTTAAATGGAAATTAAATGTCCATGCTGCGGAACACCGTTCGGGGTAGAAATTGAAACAGAAACGAATTATACAAGGGATGAAAAGGCTATATTTGATAGCCTAAATAGTTGGTTAAGGGGCAATAAACCTTACAAGGATACGTTTAGAAAAATAGATGATTTTAAATATAAATTTAATGTTCAATTGGAAGATAGCCCTGAAGGTGACACATGGGTTGACGGAATTGTTAAGTGGATTCCGGGGGAAAGGCCTGAGATTTTAGAAAAAAACTTTTCCCCTATACGATTTTAAAGGAGGGCAATGATGGAAAAACCGATTATTTTTAGCACTGAAATAGTACAAGCTATTTTGGATAATAGAAAGACCATGACGAGAAGGGTTATTAAAAAGGATGTATCTAACAGATTTGATATTGATGTTGATGGAAGTGTAGTTGCTTACATAGACCAAGCAACTGGCGATAGTTATAACCTGATTGATATTGCGCCCTACCAAGTCGGAGATACTCTATGGGTCAGGGAAGCATTTTGTGAAATTCCCTACAAATACGAGCATATTTTAATTGAAAATGGCCATATAACTGTACCTAAGATTGCATATAAAGTGGATTCTAAGATTGACTATACAGGAATATGGAAGCCACCAATTCACATGCCTAAAGGATTAGCAAGAATATGGCTAAAAATTACAAATGTGAGAATTGAAAGGTTGCGGGATATTACTTTTGACGATTGTATAAGTGAAGGTATGTTGAATTATGGAATATATGTTAATATATATGCCGCATTTCATGACTTTTGGGACAAACTAAATGCTAAGCATGGCTATGGATGGGATAAGAATCCATGGGTATGGGTGATTGAGTTTGAGAGAGTTAGGAGGTAAACAAATGAAGTTTATTATTGGCTTAATAATTTTATTGATATTAATTCTTTTAAAAGTAAAGTTTGACATAACCGCTAAAATCCAAATCGGTAAAAAGAAGTATAACACAAAAATAAAAAAATGAGAAATTTAGGAAACCAAAGAGGAGGTAGCAAAATGTCTGATGGATGTACTGATGTTTATAGAGATGATGAAAAAGCAAATGTAGTTTATTGGATTAGGAAAAATGAAGAAAAATTTAGAGGAAAGAAAGTCCCAAAAGAAACAGCAAAAGAGCTTATAAGACTTTGGAAAAAGTTTAAAGATATTCGGCGTGGTTATTGGACTAACGAAAATACAGGGTTTGCAAACTACATGATAGAGCGGTACACAGAATTGATTGAAACAGGAAAGACTGAATTTGAATTTAAAAAGTCAAGAGGGTTAAACGGAATCTATGAGATTGAGGATTGAGGGAATGTGAGGGGTTTCAGTGAATTACAGACAATTTTTAGAGAGTAAAAAGATAACGGTGAAATCAAGCGGTTTTGAAATAAGCAAAGATAGTCTCAATCCTATGTTGTTTGATTGGCAAAAAGATATTACAAGATGGGCTTTAAAAAAAGGAAAAGCGGCTTTATTTGAGGATTGCGGCCTTGGAAAAACACCACAACAATTAGAATGGGCTAATCAAGTACATAAGCATACTGGTGGAGATATCCTTCTTTTAGCACCCTTAGCAGTGTCTAAACAAACAAAACGTGAAGGCGAGAAGTTTGGAATTAAAACAAATATATGCAGAACACAGGCTGATGTTAAACCCGGGATAAACATCACTAATTATGAAATGCTTGAACATTTTAACCCGGATAAATTTGTCGGAATTGTATTAGATGAAAGCAGCATTTTGAAAAGCTTTACAGGGAAAATAAGAACGCAAATAATAGAAACATTTATTAATACACCTTACAAGCTATCATGCACAGCGACACCGGCTCCTAATGATTTTATGGAATTAGGTAATCAAAGTGAGTTTTTAGGAGTAATGAACAGGGTTGAAATGTTGTCAACCTTCTTTGTTCATGACGGTAGCGATACAGCCAAATGGAGGTTGAAAGGGCATGCAGAAGATAAGTTTTGGGAATGGATAGCAAGTTGGGCGGTGGTTATCGGTAAGCCTTCTGATTTGGGTTATGATGATGGAGATTTTATTTTACCACCACTAAATATGTATGAGCATATAGTCAAAGTTAATGGAATATTAGAAGCTGAAAACGGTCAATTAACTATGGTAGCAAACATAGCACAGACACTAAACGAAAGAAGGGCTGCAAGGCGTAATAGTATGCAGGGCAGAGTAGAAAAAGCCGCTGAATTAGTAAATAACTCAAGTGAACAATGGCTTGTATGGTGCGACTTAAATGCCGAAAGCGAAAAATTATCGTGGGCAATTACTGGCTCTGTAGAGGTAAAGGGTAGCGATAAAAACGAGCATAAAGAAACTTCAATGATTGAATTTGCGGAAAGCAACATAAAGGCACTTGTTACAAAACCTTCAATAGCGGGATGGGGTATGAATTGGCAAAATTGCAGAAACATGATATTTGTTGGGCTTTCAGATAGTTACGAAATGTTATATCAAGCAATTAGAAGATGTTGGAGGTTTGGACAGGATAAAGAGGTTAATGTTCATATTGTTATAGGGGAACAAGAGGGAGCAGTAAAGGCCAATATTGAGAGAAAAGAAAAAGATTACGAAAAGATGTTTTCTGAAATGGTAAAGCACACACAGGATATTCTAACAAAAGAGGTACATAGTACAGTGAGAATGTCAGAGGAATATGAAGCAAACAGCAAAATAGTTATTCCTCAATGGTTAAGGAGTGAAACAGCGTGAAGGTTATAGACCAATACCAAGGTAAAAATTTCATGATGTATAACGGTGATTGTGTTGAAGTTACAAAAGAATTACCAAGTGATTCAATACATTATTCTATATTTTCGCCACCATTTGCAAGTCTTTATACATATTCAAATAGTGAAAGGGATATGGGGAATTGCAAAAGTGACAAAGAGTTTTACGAGAATTTCAAGTTTATCGTAAAAGAATTATATAGAATAACAATGCCCGGCAGGCTAGTAAGTTTTCATTGTATGGATATTCCAGCTATGAAGGAAAGAGATGGCTATATCGGATTAAAAGACTTCCCGGGTGACTTAATAAAAATATTTATTGACGATGAAGCTATAGATATCTTTAATGCAATTTTAAGATTAGAAAAAAGGAGAAGTCAGGCTATCTTGAACAACGAATACAAAAGGGCATTAAGATTAGAAAATATTATAAAAAGTATAGAAGAAGAATTGAAAGAACATCAGCCTTCAGATTTAAAATTTATTTATCATTCAAGGGTTTCAATATGGAAAGACCCTTTGATTGAAGCTACAAGGACAAAGGCTTTAGGATTAATGCACAAGCAACTATGCAAAGATTCTGCCATGTGTAGAAATGGACTTCCTGATTACTTGATAACAATGCGGAAACCGGGAGAAAATTTAGAACCCATTTCCCGCCCTGATGGCTTGAATGAATTTATCGGAGAAGACGAGCCAAACGTACCTAAAAAAGAGCCTACATTGAAAGATAGTAGAAAACACAGGAATTTATCAATGGTAAAACAAGACCCTGTTTATTCTCACCATGTTTGGAGAAGATACGCAAGCCCGGTATGGATGGATATTAACCAAAGCAATACATTACAGAAAGAGTCAGCTAGAGAGGATAAAGACGAACGTCATATTTGCTTAAAAGAAGGCACTCTTGTATTAACTCAAAGAGGATACATTCCTATAGAAAAAACAGAAATAGGCGATTTAACACTAACTCACAAAGGAAATTGGAAGCCTATAATAGCAAAAGAACTTACAAGAAGAAAAGCAGAGGTAGTACAAATTCATGCGCAGGGAGTACCGAACCTAATAGTTACACTAGACCATAAGATATGGGTTAGAGAGGGCAGAAAAAATAAATCTAAAAAAGCTATGAGAAAATCAACCCCAGGTTGGGTTAAGGCAGAAGATTTAAGTATTCACTATGTAAATCAAAAATTAACGCCAATTATAGAATCAAACATATCTGAAAAGGAATGGTGGATAATCGGAAGATGGTTAGCTGACGGACATATAGATTGCAGAGGTCGTCAATATTTTATAAGCGTAGGAAAAAACAAGCAGGATGGCTTTAAGTTGGCAGCAAATGGACACATAGGAGCTGTAAACGAAAAAGAGACAGCTATACAAATAGGGCTGATAAACTTGTCAAAGGAAGCAAGGGAGGTTTTATCTCGTAGTGGGAAAGGTGCAGCAAATAAACAATTAACATTAGAGGGATTGACTTTAAATGAGAAGCTATCTGAATCGTTGCTACAAGGATATTTATCAGGAGATGGTCATAAAACAGGGAATCAGTATTCAGCTAGCTCAGTATCGAGGCCTCTTTTGTTAGGAATGGCAATTGTGGCGCAAAGAGCTAGAGGAGTAATTCCGTCTATATTTGCAGGTAAAAAGGCAGGAAAATATAAAATCGAGGGAAGAACAGTAGATCAAAAACAATTATGGGTTCTTAGTTGGAGAGAAAATGCAAAACATAATTATTCTGAAATTTTAGATGATGGAGCATGGAAAAGGGTAAATAAAATAGAGAAAAGAGAAAATGCTGATGTATGGAGCATAAGAGTGGCTGACGATGAATCTTTTACGGCTGAGGGCTGCATTGTTAAAAATTGTCCTTTACAATTAGATGTTATAGCAAGGGGAATTGAACTTTGGACTAATCCTAACGATATTGTTTTTTCACCGTTTGCTGGAATAGGAAGTGAAATTTATCAAGCAATAAAAATGAAAAGAAGGGGGATAGGGATTGAGTTAAAAGAGAGCTACTACCAACAAGCAGTCAAAAATTGTATTAGAGCAGAAAACGAAACGTATCAAGCTACATTGTTAGACTTGCTAAATAATGATAAGGAGGGGGAGGGACAAGTTGGAAGACAAATATAATGTAAAAGCAATAGTAGATTTATCATTAGAAATAGACTTTAAAAATATAGATATGACATCGCCCGAAGCTATAGAATTTTTAATAACAGAGGCCATGAAAGAAATTGATTGCAATATTACATTGCTTAAAACTAGACGCTTTTTGCTCGAGGAATTTTAAAAAAATAAAGAAGGAGGGAGGAAGTGGCATATTATAAGGTTTTCGTAAAAAGTAACCCAAATAAATGCATAACACTAAGGGCGAAATCGGGAATACAGGCTTTAAAAAAAGCAATGAAGTGGTTAAATGCGACAGTTGAGGAAATGGCATATATAAAATTATAGGAGGGAGATTATGAAAGATTCGTTAGTGGAATGGAAAAGAGGCTTTATCCGTAAAATCGTTTGACGGCGAAACGGATAAGCCCCTATAGGCACTGGAAAGTACCTAAGTTGATTATACCATAAGAATAGGAGGTAGAAAATTGGATAATGGAACAATGAGTTTAGTTGGTGGTTTGGCAATGTATATGGGGGCAACAAACAAAAGATATAAAAGCAGCACATCTCCATATGGCAGAAAAGTAAGATTTTTAAACGAGAATGGATATGATATGGGATTAAAAAATGCACGTCGTTATTTTAAAAAAGGGCAGATACTAACCGTAAATGAAATTGCTGTAGACGACTTTTCTTCTACCGTTGAGTTTGTGGAATACCCAGAGAAATGGTTTAACACAGTAATGTTCGCTGATGTGAAAGAAACAAATAAAAAGAAAAACAAAAAGGCCATACCTGAACAAAAGCAGGAGGTGTTTATTTACGAACAGTTGCCATTCGTATATAACACACTAATTAAGGATTCTAATGCTGAACTTATCAGCACTCAATCAAATCATCGTGACGGAAGAATTTATACGGTTATTTACAGGGGTTTAACAGCAATCGTAATACTTGATGATGGCTCAAAAGGCATTGCAAGGTGTAACCCAAAAGATAAATACAGTAAGCAAACAGGATACGACATTGCATTTTACAGAGCACAAATAAAGAGTATTGAAAAAGAATTGGACAAATTATGTGGCAGGAGGTTTAGAAATTGAAAATCAAAGGAATTGAAATAAAAAACTTTATTGGTTTAAAGGAATTCAAGTGGAATCCAAGTCCCGGGATTAACGTTATCACGGGCGAAAAAGGAACGGGGAAAAGCAGTATTATCGAAGGCTTGGAAACGGCGTTTTTGAACTTGAAAAGACGAACAGAAGTTGTTAGGCATGGCGAAGATGAAGCAACGTTGTTCATTGAAACAGACACAGGACTTGAGATTGACAGACGAATTAGGAACACTGGTAAGGCCGATTATTTGAAGTTAAGGCAAGAAGGAAAGGGCATTAATAGTACAGAGAAGGAACTTAGAAAATTCTTAGCAGGGGACATATTTAGGCCATTGGACTTCATCCATTTAGAGACCAAAGAACAGACTAAAATCATTTTAAATATGATTGAAGTAAATTGGACTATGGAGGATATAATAAGTTGGTTTAAAGAGGAAATAACAGGCATTAATTACGACAAACATATCTTACAAATACTGAAGGATATTGAAACAAAGTTTTACAAGGAGCGAGAGGAAATCAACCGCCAAGTAAAGACTTTAGAAATCCAATGCGACGCAATTAAAAAAGAACTTCCCGCCAATTATGATGGTGAGGAATGGAGAGATAAGAATATACAAGAGTATTACAGTAAGGTTGCTAAGGCACAAGAAATTAATGGCCTTATTGAACAAGCTAAAGCATTAAAGGAAAACTTTAAGGATAAGGTAAAGGCAATTAATGCTGATACTGAAAATCAAAAAACGAGAACAGTTGAAAGGTTCAGGGAGCAAAGGCAGGACATAAAAGACATTATAGATTTGAGCAAGAAAAAAATAGAAAAATCCAAAGCCATTTTAAATGAGACTGCAAAGGAAGTTGAGAACGATAAAAAGCAGATAGAAGCAGACGCTAAAAAAGAAATTGAGGAGGCAATACAGGCAATCAAAGAAAGAACCGAAACAAAGAAAAAAGAACTTGATGAAGGTCTAAAGAAATTAATGGAAAATCAGACTATGACTGTTAATCAAGCTGAAAACAAAATATCCGCTAAAACACAGGAATTATCAGGCCTAGACGAATTGGAAAAAGCTGAACTGAAAGCAGTCGATGAAAAAGCATTACAGGAGATAGAAAAGGAAAAGTTAAGGGTAGGTAATGCGGGCAAGTACCTTGAAAAACACGAGATAACGGATGTTAAGCCATTACAGGATAAAGCAGATAAAATCGCTGAAATGCAAAGCTATCTAAGGGAATGGGATAGAATGAAAGGAATCATGGATGGTGAGCTTGCCAATAAAAAAGGTTACAGCAAAGAACTTACCAACAAGATTGAAACAGCAAGGAATAAACCTACTGAACTTCTAAAGACTCACAAATTGCCGATTGACGGTATTTCAGTAGACGAAAACGGAATGATACGAATTGGCGGAACTTTATTAGATGGGCTTTCTGATGGTGAAAAATTAGAAAACGCTTTCAAGATAGCATTGCAAAGAATGGGCGAATTAAGGATTATCTGTCTTGATGGGTTTGAAAAATTGAACGACAAGGAAAAGGACAAGGTTATCAAGATTTGTGAGGATAACGACATACAAGCCTTTATTACTGTAACACAAGATACCAAGACAGAAGGGATAGAGATAAAGGAGGGGTAAAAATGTGGATTAAAAGTCAAGATGGCTTGAACTTAGTAAATATTACTCAAACACAGAGAGTAGTCATAGAGAACTTACCCTATGATGTTGGTGTTACCGCAGACGGTATCTTATTAGGTGTTTACGACACACAAGAAATGGCTAAAAAGGCTATGTTTCAAATAGAATGTTCGCTTTTAAAGGGAGAGAAATACCTCGAAATGATGACAAGAAGGGGGTTTAAGTAATGGAAAACATATCAGAACAGGTTATGAGTGTAATAAATCAGATTGCTGAAAAGTTAGGGATTGCGGTAGAGAAATTATATCCAATATTAAGAAAGCAAGCTACTATTGATGGATATATAAATATAATTTGTTTAGTTGGTAGTATTGTTGGTCTATTGCTTTCTCTTATATATTTTTATAAAAATCCTGATAATTCCGTTGATGATTACAACGAGACTAAACGCATTGACCTTTTTAAAAGAGGTATATTTATTGTAATAATGACACTTTCCGCTATTGGATTTATTGCTCAAGTAATATTTATAAAAGACACTATTGTAGCACTATTTAACCCTGACTGGTACATTATCAATAATATTTTAAAGAATTTAGTTAAATAAGGAGAGGATTAATAATGGATAACGAATTAATGACAACTCAACAAGATAAAATGCAATTAAATTCAGCACAGGGACAAGCTTTAGTAGGTAGACAGGCTCAAGAAGTGCAAATGGGTATGTTTGTCGCAAAGAAATTCCCAAGGGATGAAAACCTTGCTTACTCAAAGATAATGAACGCTTGTCAACGTAAGTCGTTAGCTGAACAGGCGTGTTACGAATACAAAAGGGGCGGTACGAAAGTCGAGGGTGCAAGCATTAGACTTGCTGAAGCACTTGCTAGGGCTTGGGGAAATGTAGATTACGGTGTGATTGAACTTGAGCAAAAAAAGGACAAGTCTGAAATGATGGCTTATTGTTGGGACTTAGAATCCAATACAAGAATTACGAGAATATTTAGCGTGAAGCACTGGAGAGATACAAGAAGCGGCGGTTATGCTTTGACAGACAGCAGGGATATTTACGAAATGACAGCAAATATGGGAGCGAGAAGAATGAGGGCTTGCATACTACAAGCTTTGCCGGGATACATTGTGGATGCTGCTGTTGAACAATGCAGGACAACCTTAAGAGGTGCTTATAAAGAGCCATTAGCAGACAGAATTAGAACAATGATTACGACTTATGAAAAAGACTTTCAGGTGACAAAAGAAATGCTTGAAAACTATATTGGTTCTAAATCAGAAGCCTTTAGCGAGAATGACTTTGTACGGCTGAGGAATGTTTACAAGTCCTTAAGAGATGGGATGTCAACAAGGGAAGAAATGTTTGATATTCCAAAACCCAAACCTATAGTAACAGAGAAGTCGCCGTTTGATGATATTTTGGAAGAACCCGAAAAGAAAAAGAAAGGCAAGAAGGACAAGCAGGAACAGGTTGACTTTGAAGAATTACCGTTTACGGAAGCGGAGGATGAATAATGTTTGAATTTGAACTGACAAAGAAAAATTATCATTCGTTGGAAGCAAGCAGGATATTCATGGGAGTATCACAGTTTAAGGAATTTGATGTTGAGCATGGCGGTTGTCCGGCAGCCGCCGTCGCCAAACTCAATGGCGCGTGGGAGGATAAAGAAAAAACGGCTTTTTTAGTAGGCTCATATGTCCATGCGTGGAATGAGTCCCCTGAAGCTTTTAGGGAGTTTTGTGAAGAAAATCACGAAAGTGTCTATAAAAAACGTGGCGGTATGTATGCACCGTTTGAGCAAGCTGACAATATGATTTATAAACTGAAAAATGATGAGCTTGTAACAAAAGTCCGGGAAGGCGAAAAAGAAGTAATAATGACGGCCGAATTGTTCGGTGTACAATGGAAAATCATGATTGATATTTACAACCCCAATATGAAGTCTTTTACGGATTTAAAAACTTGCAGGAGTATCAAGGAACGGCTGTGGAACGACAATTTGAGGGTAAGACAGAATTTTATTGAGTTTTATGATTATTTTTTACAAGCAGCTGTTTACGCAGAGGTTGAACGGATTAACAGGCAGTCGGAAGAATATTTATCGCCGCATATTGTAGCGGTAAGCAAGGAAGAACCACCAGATATAGCAGTAATTCACATGGGAACGGATTTTATTCAGGAGAAGTTAGAAGAAGTTGAGGAAAAATTACCTCACATATTGGCGATAAAGAACGGATTTCTTGAACCTGTGCGGTGTGAGTCTTGCGATTATTGTCGGGCAACCAAGAAACTAACCACGGTTATTCATTGGAGTGAGTTGTAGGGGAGGTAAAAATTATGAAATGTCCTAAATGTGGAAATGAATCAAAAGAAGAATTTGAAGTATTAAAAATAGAATATTCTGAGAGTAACTGGGATGAATGGGATATGTGTAGAAAAATTAAATGTAAAAAATGTGGGTATGTGTTTGAAGAAATTTGGTAAAAAAATCAATGCACATTCTGAAAATATTGTGAAATAAAGGAAGTAGATTAAAATGGCTAACCTGAAAGATATGAAAAATAAAATTTTAGTTATAAAAGCAGATGCCCAAAGAACTATACAAACAGGAAAAATTACTCCTGCAACATATTTAGTAATAAATACGGATGAACCATATGCTGACGAAATTATAGAAATTATGAAGCGTTACGTTCATTGGGGCTAGTACACACTCTTTTAAAACTCATATTAAAAGCAATGTTAAGTTTGTAGATTTGGGTGGCCAGAATGCAAGAGAAATACTTGATTTTTTAAAGAATTTTGAAGCGGGTAAACATTGTATCGATACACCTTATAAAGAAATGTTTTACGGAAGAGCCGATGTATGAGTTATTGAATTTGAAAGGGTGAGAAAATGAAGAAGTGGACAGAAGGCAAGGCTATTGCTTACTTAACAAAAGGTGGGGCTAAGATTCAAAAGAAAATTATATTTGTCTCTGAAGGCCTGCAAGGATTAACTTTGTGTTCAGCTTTAGATTATTTGATTAATAATTGTGGATATAAAACCGAACTGTGTCAATATTTTGACGGTAAGACCGATAAAAGGAAGTGATTATTTTGCGTATTTCGGAAATCGTGGAGAACTTGGAATCGATAGAAACTGTAACACCTGATTATAGTTTGTTAGGATACAGGGGTATGAATTACGAAGAAGCCGAAACAACCGTCAATAAAGCAGTTTATGAGGCTTGTGACGCTATAGAAAAAGCAGTTGAATTATTGGAAGAGTCTAAAGAAGAATTGCAAAACTCATATGGCATAGAAACAGATTTAGTAAAAAGGATAAACAGTTTTCTAAAAGAGGATTTAGGGGAAGGAGCAATTTCAAATGATTAATATGAATAATCGATACATGGATATATTTTTAGATACTCTTAAACAGATTGAAAAATTTAAGTCTATTAGAGATGTTCCTGAATTTGCAAGAAAAAAAGAGCAACCACGAAACGAACTTTGTAAGTGCGGAAGTGGATTGAAATATAAAAAATGTTGCGGAAAGTGAAAACATTGTGAAGGGATGAGAAAATTGATTTTTAAGGTTGTAGAATTGGAAACAGGGAGAATATGTACTGTTGTAGACAAAGAAAGGGAATCAGGAGAATTATATTTTTACATATATGATGAAAACATTAATGCTTGGGTTTGGAAAAATGCAAATTGTTTCAAGCCATTGTAAGCATGAGGTAGAAAGAGGAGTAAAAATGATTGAAATAATAGAAGCAGAGAAAATAATTTGTATTTGTATAAAAGAAAACACCCGGTGCTTGTATAGGGATAAGGAGGGTATGTGTACCATACCTATAGAGATTTTATTAAAAGAAAATGGAGACTGTCCTTATAGAAAATATGTTAATGCAGGGAAAATAAAAATATTAAAAAAACGTCAAGGAGATTTTAATTATGTGCAAGAGCCCAGAATCTGATAAATTGAAAAAAGCATGGGAAGAATACAAGTCCAAAAATAAAAATAACGAGGATAATCAAGATGAAAGATATAAAAAATTAATGGCTATGAGTGAAGCTCTTATTAGGCTGGAATCAGAGTAGGAGGGAAGGAAAGTGAATAAATGGATTTCAACAAAAGATGAAGTGCCTTCTAATAATATGAATGTATTAGTTACGACTGTAGAAGGTTACTTGGAAATAGCCTTTTACGAACCTGAGGAAGGCTGGCATTTGACCTTTAATGGGTATTTATTTAGAAGAAGTCCGGTAGCGTGGCAATTGTTACCAAAGGCATATGAAGTCCAATAATCATTTAAAAAATTATGTAAAGGAGGTAGTATCTTGGATACAAAAAAACGAATACTCAATCTTTTAAGTATCGTGAATAGAAAAGGAATGGAAAACTTAATATATTGGCTAGAATCATCAGACTTTTTCACAGCGCCGGCGAGTACGAAATATCATAATTCTTATGAGGGCGGACTTGCAGACCATTCGCTTGTGGTTTATGAACTACTTAAAGAAAAGAATAAGAAATATAAAATTTTAAATGATGATACAGTGATTGTATCGGCATTGCTACATGATATTTGCAAAGTGTACCACTACACTAAGGAAAAGAAAAATGTCAAGAAAGGCACGAAGATAAACAATTGGGGTAGAGAGGTTGCAAATTGGGTAGAAAAAGAGGTTTATGTTGTAGATGATTTATCCCCTTTAGGTCATGGAGAAAAATCGGTAATAAGAATTATGGATTTTATGTGGTTATCCGATTTAGAAAAAGCACTCATTCGTTGGCATATGGGTTTCAGTGAGCCTAGAGAAAATTACAGAACGTTAAATGCGGCTCTTGATTTGTACCCAACAATAGCACTAATGCATGCTGCTGACTTAGAAGCAACTTATATGGTGGATAGAAGAGGTGAAAAGTAAATGTTGAAAATTCATAAAACAGATATCTCGTTCGATTTGGAAAAGGTACGATTAGAAATTTTAGAAGATAAAATAACAGATGCTTTAAAAGATTTTACTAAAAAGCCGGGTATACAATGGACTACCCTAAAATTAGAAGAAGTCTTATTGGAAACTTTATTAGAATTGGTAAAAAGGGGTTGAGAATAAATGTTTATGTTAGAGGTTGAACGACACGGGAGAACTGTTACCTTTACGGATTTTAATAATGATAAGGTAGAAGCAACTTTCAAAGAGGCACATAAAGCGGCGAAATTTAGAAACGATATTAGTTTTGAAAATAAAAAGACTTACCAACAAGCACTAAGTTTGGCACATAGATATAACGGCAAGGTTAGGAGGGTTAACAATTGATTAGAAAAAAGAATACGCACAGCTTAACAGATTACAAATGTCCTAAATGCGGAAAAGGCGGACAGGTAACCTATGCTAGTAAGGAAAAAGTAAGTTTAATTTGTGATAACTGCAAGATTAAATGGGTGGCTGTTCAAGGTATTTGTCCTGTATGTGAAAATATGAATAAATATGCAAGAAACGGTATGTGTTTGGAATGTTATAAAATTCTAAAAGAAAATAGGGAAAATGAGAAAATCAGAAAAGCAATATTAAAAGGTTGATTCCATGCTAAAAGGTCAAAGAGGGTGAATTTATGAGCGGTTGGATAAAACTACATAGAAGTATTACACAAAGTTGGGTATGGAGTGATAAACCTTATACAAAAGGCCAAGCATGGATAGATATATTGATGATGGTTAATCATACAGACACAAAAATACTTGTTGGGAATGAGATAGTAGATGTCGAAAGAGGACAAAAGCTTTGGAGCATTTTGGAAATGTCTAAAAGGTGGGGTTGGTCTAGAAAAAAAGTATCCAATTTTTTAAACAGACTTGAAACGGACTCGATGTTGGCTCAAAACAGAACATCAAAGTACACAATGGTAACCGTTGTAAATTATGACTTATATCAAGATGAGGAACATCAAAAGAACATCAAAAGAACATCAAAAGAACATCAAAAGAACACAAACAAGAATGATAAGAATGTAAAGAATAATAATATATATATATATAGTGCAAATTTTGAAAAAATGTGGAGCTTATATCCAAACAAAAAAGGCAAGGGCAAAATATCCGATTCTAAGAAAAAAGAAATATTTGGAATCGGAGAAGAATTTGAAAGATGTATTAGCAGATATAAAAGTTATGTGGAAAAAGAAAAATTAAGTGGTTTTAAAGATTTACAATATCAAAATGGCAGTACGTTTTTTAACAATGGTTATGTGGATTATCTTGATAAAAATTACAAAGAAACAGAAGAAACAAAGACATGGGGGTGGTGAGTTGAGACTTTATAGTGGGGAAGCAGAAAAAAATGTATTAGGAGCCATAATGCTTGACAATGAAATAATAGAGGATTGTAATTTGACCGTAGAAGACTTTTATCTTCCTATCCATAAAAATATATACGAAGCAATGTTAACTCTTAAACAAAATAAAAGACCAATAGAGCCAATTGGGCTGGCAGATAAATTAAAAGATATTAGTCGTGGAATTGATTTTAAGTATATTAGTTCTTTGGTTGTGGTTGTTGATATATCGGAAAACTATGAATATCATGCGAAAATTATTAAAGAGAGGTCAGCACAAAGACAATTGGTTAAAATAGCAGATACTATAAAACAAACAGCAAATAAAGATTTGTCAAATGCTATTGAAGAAGCCATTAAAAATATACAATCCTTAGAAATTGCAGAAGAAGAAATGAGCGGATATGTGCCTGATTTAATAGATGGCGTCATAGAGGAAATCAAAACTAATAATAAAAAAGGTGATATAACAGGTATCACAACGGGCTTTGACAACTTAAATAAATTGACTGGCGGGTGGCAGGGCAGTAGATACTATATTCTTGGTGCAAGGCCGAAAATGGGTAAGACAAGCCTGTTTTGTCAAGTGGCTGATATAGCAGCTAAAAAAGTACCAACTATTATTTTTAGCCTTGAAATGTCTAAGAATGATATCATAAAACTTTTAATATATCAAAATAGCAAGATAGACGGGATGTTAGAACAAACAGGGCAATTAACAGCGAAAGAATTTACAGAAATAAGAGAGATGGTAAAAGAATTATATAGCAGTCCGCTTTTTATAGATGACAGTAGCAGAACTATAAATGCGATAAGGCGTTCAATCAAAAATATTCAAAAGGTATTTAGCAGGAAAGGCAAAGGAAAAGTTGGTTTGATAGTGGTTGATTATTTGCAAATGTTACACGGAGATAAGAAGTTGCAAAGGAATTATCAGTTAGAAGAAATAAGCAGGGGGCTAAAAGAAATCGCTAAAGACTTTAATGTTTGTGTTTTGGCTTTATCACAGTTGAGCCGAGAAGTTGAAACAAGGCGAGATAAAAAACCTATTCCAAGCGATTTAAGGGATTCAGGAAGCTTTGAACAAGATTGTGATGGGCTTATGCTTATGTACCGAGACAGTTATTATAACGGACAGAATCAAAACAACACGATAAAGTATAGTTTAAAAAACAAAGAATATTTAGCAGACATAGTTGATATAAACTTTTTTTTAAACAGGCATGGAGCAACAGGCATAGTAAAACTTGATTTTATAGCACCATTTAGACGGTTTTTTAATCATAAAGAAAATGAATTAATCAGCCTAGCAAGTGGATATCAAGGGAAAAAAGATTGGTACGAAGCTGAAAAGCCCGACGATTGTCCTTTTTAGAATTGGAGGTTTGAGAAGTGAAATATAAAATTTATAAATATAACGAACTTACTGGCAGATTAATTAAGGCTGAGAAATGGCTTGAATCTCCGGAAGTTAGTGTTGAGGAAGCTGAAAAATGGATGCCTCAACTGAAAGAAATTATTAAAGAGTTAAACGTTTTATTTATGGAATTGAGAAAAAGTGGGGTAAAAGTAAAAGCGGGAGAATTAATTTTAAGATGAGACCCTTTAATTTCAGTTTTAAGCAAAAAATACGATATTAGAATATATTTGTACCAAAAGACAGTAAAAAAACGAGAGAGGGGCAAAAATTTAAGCCAGAATGGATTTTAAAGGACAAGTTTATTGGCAGAATTGGACAGGCAGGTGATAATTTGAGATTTATAGATTTCTTTAACGGTAAACGTGATTTATGAAATTGCGAAAAGATTATAGAGTGTTGCTGTATAAGTATGCAGATAGGGGGGATAAATATGAATAAAAACACATCGCTTAATGATATTGAAAAAGACTTAGTGATTGAAACTATAATAACTAAATATAAATTTAAAATAATAAAAAGCAAATTACAAGAAGAATACTATAGTGCAAGTAAAAGACAAAGGATTGGTGCAGGAAGAGATAGCGGTTTTATGTCGGGCATTTTAAAGTCTATTAAAATTATTGAGGATATTGAATCTGTTTCACAGATGGATATGTTTTATAAAATTATTGAAAGGAGGTAGATTATGTTAAATTCGGTTAGTTTAGTTGGCAGATTAACAAGAGACCCTGAATTAAATTATACCCAAAGTGATTTAGCGGTTTGTAAGTTTACTTTGGCGGTTGATAGAAGTTTTAAGAAAGATGGACAACAATCGGCAGATTTCCCAAGGATAGTTTGTTTTGGGAAAACAGCCGAGAATGTTGGTAAGTTTTTGGGAAAAGGCAGATTGGTTGCGGTTGCCGGTAGGATTCAAACGGGTAGCTATAAAAATGATGAGGGCAGAACGATTTATATAACGGATGTAATAGCGGATAATGTTCAATTTTTAGATTATGCAAAGGATAAAAAGGAAAGTGAATCAACGGACGGATTTACG
>Ga0265293_10006310_pt1 | contig 19096 bp, 28 predicted proteins | sample Munlanlewell138R_FD_192505 | JGI IMG/M metagenome (GOLD analysis project Ga0265293, IMG submission 192505) | Leachate microbial communities from a municipal landfill in Southern Ontario, Canada - Leachate well 138R | ecosystem: Engineered > Solid waste > Landfill > Unclassified | place: Canada... | reverse complement strand
TATGAAATTTCTTTGCAAAGGCGAGTTCATTTATAAAGGCAAGAGAATATATAAGGGTGAAATAGTTGATATTTCTAATTTTGATATAGGCAAAGTAAAATCTTTGAATGTTCTTGGTGAGCCTGTGATAGAGGACAAAATTGAAAGGGCAGTAAAAAAGCCTAAAGAGGTAAGGAAAAATGGAAGTAAAAATAATAAGAAGCTTTAGCAAAGGACAAAAAAGATATATTCCTGGAGAGGTTTATTCCGTTTCATCTGAACTTGCAAAAAGATATGTATCAAGGGGAGATGCTGAAATTATAGTTGAAAAGGAAATAAAATATATTAAGCCAAAAGTAAAATCAAAAAGAAGGAAAAATGATAAAGCTAATAACCGCACCTAAAACTGAACCTATATCCTTAACTGAAGCAAAACTACATTTAAGAGTTACCACAAACGATGATGATACTCTTATATCTTCACTAATAAAGGCAGCAAGGCAGTCTGCAGAAAACTTTACTAACAGGGCTTTAGCTTCTCAGGTTTTAGAGTTAATTTTAGATGACTTTCCTGAAAAGGAAATAATACTTCCCAAACCGCCAGTTGAAACTGTAACTTCAATAAAATATACAGATTGTGAGGGAGTAGAAAGCACACTTAATATTGCGGATTATATTTCATTTCTTGAAGCTGAACCTGCTGTAATTGTTCCGGCTTATGGCGGGTCTTTTCCTTATTTTAATCCATATCCTAAAGGAGCAGTAAAAATTAGATATACCGCAGGATATAAGATAAGTGGAACTGAAGCAAGACTTATAATTCCTGAAGCCATAAAGCAGGCATTGCTACTTATAATTGGAAGTTATTATGAGAACAGAGAAGATAGCCAGGTATCAATACCTACTCAAGCTGAATATCTATTATATCAATATCGTATTTGGAGTTTGTAATGAAAATAGGAGCATTAAGGCACAAAATTACAATTCAAGAACCTATTGAATCTGAAGACCCAGCTACAGGTGAAATAATAACTACCTGGGAAGATTTTGCTGAAGTATGGGCTGAAGTGCTCCCACTTGTGGGTAGAGAATATTGGGCAGCTAAAACTGTGAATGCAGAAACTACAGGCAAGATAAGAATAAGATACTTGGCTGATATAACTCCAAAGATGAGGATAATGCTTGAGGATAGAATTTTTAATATTACTGGAATTGTAAACGTGGAAGAGAAAAATAGAGAAATGGTTTTATATTATAGCGAGGCAATCTAATGGCAAAAATGGAAATAAAAATTGAAGGAGCGGATAAGATAATAGCTGAACTTGCGAAAAAAGATAATAAATTTATTAAACTTTTAGAAGAAGGACTCACAGAATCAGCTAATCTTGTAAGAGATAGAGCAAAAGGTAATGCCCCATTTAGAACTGGTAAACTTAAAGAAGCTATAGTTTCTGGAAAACCAGAGATTACAGAAAATAAAATAGGAATAAGTGTAGGGATATCTACTTCAGTTAAGCCATTCTCCAAAGATGGTTATTATGCGAGATTTCAGGAAGTAGGAACTTCTAAAATGAGAGCGCATCCATACCTCAGGCCTGCCCTTGATGGATCTAAAAATGATATAAATTCAATTATGTCAAAGAAATTAAAAGAGGAATTATGATATATAAGGCTCTAAAAGATAAACTTGCAAGTGATAATGAATTAAAAAAGCTTATAAACGATAGGATTTATTATGTTAATATCCCACAAAATCCTATTTATCCTTGCATATCATTTTATAGAGTGTCTAATCCAAGAGGTCATTTAGTTGATGTATCTTCTCCAAGATTTCAAATAGACATTTGGGCTAAAAAATATTCTGAAACAGTCGAGATAGCAAATAGAATAAGGAGGATTTTACAAAGGAGTAAAGGAGTTTGGGATGGAATAAGCATTATACAGGGAGTATATATGAACGAATTTGAGGATTATGAATCCGATACAAATTTATATCATTTAGCTGCAGACTACCGCATAATTTATAAAGATTATTAATATAAGGAGGAAAAATGTCAAATCAAACAACAGTTCAAAAGGCAAACACAATCATATTTGGTTCTGGAAAGTTTGAGATTTCAGAAGATGGATTAAATTGGGAAGATTTAGGAGCTATGAATGGTATTGTATTTAAGGAAAGCTGGGAAGAGGTTGTGGTGGATTCAGACAATGCCGGTAGGATAAAAGTAGGAATAAAAAATCATGAAGCAACATTGTCTGGAGATATGTTGGAAATAGACCTTGAAAAACTTGCAACTATTCGGGGTGGCATTGATAGTTATTCCAAAGTAGAGGGAATTTCTGAAACTCTTAAAAGTGGAGGTATAACTACAATAAATTCAATCCAGGTAAGAGTAACAAATGTTGATGAATATGACAGGGAATTTAGAATTACGATTTATAAAGCTTCTAATTCTAAAGGTATTGAACTTGCTTTTAATCCAGATAGTGCAGATGAAGCAAATTCAGTCAATGTTGAACTTAAAGGAACATGCGATGTAACAAAAAATGCTGGAGAACAACTCTTCGAAATCTACTCAGAGAGAGGCGAATCAGTAGCATCATAAATTAAAAGGGTTTTATGACCCAAATATATAGGAGGTTCTATGATAAAAAAAGAATTTGGTGGTAATAAAGGTGAAAAAAGAATTGCAATTCTTGAGGGAGAAGAAATAGATGTAACTAAAATTCCTCTTGGAGTACAACTTGAACTTGCTGAATTGGCAGGAAATAAAGAAATAAGTGATTCTGAGAAGCTTGAAAGATTAATGAGCGCAATATCACTTGCATGCAAATCCAATCCCAAAATAACTATCGAGTGGCTTAAGGAAAACACTGATTTTGAAACATTGATTGATTTTATGAATTACGCATTGGAACCGCTTAAAAAGAGAGCTGAAAACTCAAAAAACCCGGATACTCCCCAGAACCAGACCCAAGAATAATAAAAAAGATTATAAATAGAGTATCAATGCTCTATGGTTACAGTGGGGAGTATATAATAAAAAATATGACCTCAGATGAAGTTTTAGAGTTATATGATGATGGCATTGAATTTGAAGAAATTAAAGGTGATATATTAATCTTAAAATTGGCAGAAGCGATAACTGGCAAAAAAATAAAAAAGAAAAAAGAAAAAATTGCTGCCACTAAACCAGATATTAAAAAATTCGAGAAACTTTATGGAGATAAAATTAAAAGACCAAAGGAATAAAATATGGCTGAAGTCGGAAACTTAATCATAAAAATTATAGGTGATAATAAAGGTCTAACTACAGCACTTGATCAATCAAGTAAAGATGTATCAAAATTTAGTTCAGGTGCTGGTAAATTTGCTAAAGGTGCTGCTATAGGACTTGCTGCTACGGCTACTGCAGCTATTGGAGCTGGAACTGCTTTATTTAAGGTAGGTGAAAGCTTTGATGAAGCCTATGATACAATAAGAATAGGGACCGGGGCTACCGGGGAACAGCTTGCAGCTCTTGAAGGAGATATGAGAGAAGTTGCTAAAGTTGTTCCTGCTGATTTTGGAACTATCGGGACTGCAATAGCAGATTTAAATACCCGTCTTGGTCTTACTGGCAAACCTCTACAGGATATGACTGCCCAGATGGTAAATCTTGCTAATATTACAGAAACTGATGTATCTTCAGTAATTCAAGAAGCTACAAGATTGTTTGGTAACTGGCAGATAGCCGCTAAAGATCAAGCTTCTTCACTCGATTTTCTCTTTAAAGTATCTCAAAATACTGGTATCGGAGTAGATAAACTTACGCAAAGTATGACCAGCTCAGGGGTTGAACTGCGAACACTTGGATTTGATTTTGAGACTTCGGCTGCAATGCTTGGTATGTGGGAGAAGGAAGGAGTAAATGCTGAAACAGCTATTAGTTCATTAAAAATAGGACTTCGTAAAATAGTACAAGAAGAAGGAGTCAGCGCTCCAGAAGCGTTTGCCCAAATTGTAGATAGTATTAAAAATGCAGGTTCTGCAAGTGAAGCTGCTGCTCTTGGGGTAGAATATTTTGGGCGTGGCGGTGCTACAATGGCCGAAGCAATAAGAACCGGTAAGCTCGAAGTAGATGATTTAGTAAAAACTCTCGAGGGAAGCGATGAAACAATAAATAAAGCCGCTGAAGATACATGGGATTTTGCAGAGCAGTTTAAGATGTTTAAAAATAATGTTATGACTGCAATAGAACCGCTTGCCAAAACCATATTTGGGATGGCTGGGGATTTTATGAAAATTATTGGTGATAAACTTATCCCTAAAATTGCTGAACTTGCTGAAAGTTTTGCACCACTCATAGAAAAAGTAATGGAATTTATTCCTGTCCTTTTGGAAGGGCTTATACCAGTTCTTACTCAAATTATGGACGCGATACTTCCAATATTTGAGAGTTTGCTCTCTGTTTTTGTCGATAAGTTACTCCCACCACTTATGACTGTTATAACTACATTTGTAGATACTATTTTACCCCCTCTTTCAGATATACTTTTAAGGTTGATAGATACAGTAGTTATTCCGCTTTTGGGATTTATTGGAGATATAGTAAATGTATTACTTCCTCCATTTATAGAGATAATAGGAATATTAATGGAAATGTTTGCACCAATAGCAGATGTACTTGGGACATTGGTGCAAATGATTCTTCCTCCATTGACAACTATAATAACTTTACTCGCGCAAACAATACTTCCTCCACTTATTGCTCTTTTAAAGGCTTCTGTACCATTAATTACTCTTATGCTTGAATTGTTTGCCGGATTAGTAGGGTCTATTTTACCACCACTTGTTGAGATAATATCAAAATTAATTACAGTTGCTCTAAAGCCTTTGACCTCTGCAATCGAATGGTTAAGTGGGACAGTAATACCAACAATTATGGGAATATTTGAAAATTGGAAAACTAGCCTTGATGGATTTAGAAATTTTATGGTTGGAATAAAAGATAGCATTGTTCAAATCTGGACAAATGTAAAGGACTTCTTCAGTGGAATTTGGGATAATATACTTGCAAAAGTAAATACATTTAAAGAAGGATTTCTGGGGGTCTGGAATGGAATAAAAAACGGAATAAAAGCTTCAATAAATGCAATAATTGGATTTCTAAATGGCCTTATAGGAGCGATGGAGAGAGCAGTAAATTGGATAATAAGCGGACTAAATAGAATTCATTTTGAAATACCTGACTGGGTTCCTGACATAGGTGGAAGAGAATTTGGAATAAATCTTAAAGAAGTTTCGTTTGGACGAGTTCCTACTCTTGCTGAAGGCGGTTTTATAGAGAGGGGCGGATTTGCAATTGTGGGAGAGAGGGGTCCTGAACTGGTTGGTCTACCTTCTGGTGCATTTGTTAGTCCATTTTTTAATAGGCTTGATGTAAGCGGAAGGATAACTATAGATATTGCTGGCGAAGGCATTGAACATCTCGATTCGGATTTTATATCTGATGTTGTTTCTGAAAGGTTAATTGATTCCTTAAAACAGGAGGTCTTTAGAAGATGAGAATATTAACAGAAACTGGTTCGGAGATTATAGAAGATGCAGTCTACTGGATAACAAAATATTCCTCAAAAATACCTGAATTCTCACATTCGACTGAAAATACACTTGGCAATAAAACTGTAAACTGGCGTAGTGGTGAGCCTGAATATTCGATTGAGCTTAAACTCATAACTAAAAGTAAGGAACTATATGAAAAGTTAATTGAATATCACAATAATGGAACTGAATTTAAACTTGAAGACACTCCTGATTATGGCAGTTTTATACTCAAAACTAAAGCTGGTCAATGTTCATTCAAACGATTTAGTGCTTTACCAAGCCCTATTATTTATGAGATAGAGCTTAAATGTTTAGTAGTGGAAGAGCTGGGAGAAGAAGTGATGAGCTAATGCCGAGAAATATTGCACAGGCTTTAAGGGAAATAATAGATAAACTTAGCTATGATAAAGAAAGTAATTCAGCACCCTGCTGGAGGCTTGATAGTATTGCTAAGAATCCAGAGTTAGGGATAAGGGAAGGAGCAATTATAACTGACAATGAGCTGCAGGATTATAAACCTGCTTTAATAATGTCATCTATTACCAATAAATTTTATGTTATTTATGAAAGAGAAGGAACTCTTTACGGCCTTATAAGTGACCTTGATAGTCAGGGGAATGTTATCTTTGAAGATGAAGTAGAGTTATTTTCTGGAGATGAACCTGACCTTGAATTTTACGGAACTTTCACAGTTGAAGGAAGATATAATACGACCGACCTAATGATTGTCTATGAGAAAAGCGGAAATATTTATTTTAGAAAAGCGAGTGTAGAAAATGGTTGGGAAGCTTTAAAAAGCGCAACTGAATATTCTGTAAAAACAGGTTCTGACCCTTCAATAGTTCGGGCGTGGGCAGACCCTCCGGGAGTTGGTGAAACCGATTTGGGAATTTACGTATTTTATATCTCATCGGGTAAACTTATGTATACTTACTCAACTGATTTAGGTGTAAATTGGGCAGAATCGACAGAGATAAATAAACCCGCTGGTGGGATAAAAGGCAATCCTAAAGCTTTCAGGGAATCATCTTACAGAATTGGTTGTGTATATGAATACAATGATGGAACTAAAACCGATATTTACTACATCCTTTCTCAAGACGCTGGAGGAGAATATGTAAATATAGGAGCTCCTGAAGAAACCTTTAAAATTGCTATACAAAGACTTGAAATAACAGAATTTGGAATGCTTGGCTACAGCTCAGCAGAGACCTATAAAATGGAAATTAAAAATCTGGATACAACCGAGTACGATTCATATATTGCAGGTTATGAAGGAGAAGGAGAGGATTGTGAAGTTCCAAATGAAACTTTTAAAATGCAAGTTAAAAATTTAAACATACAATTTTATACAGGAGAAGAACCATGATTTATTTACCGAGATGGATTGAAAAAGGACTTAAAATAAAGACTGGCTTTCATAATTATTTTCACGCTTGTTTATATGATAAGGAAAAGTACGAAAAATATGGAGAGAAAGCTCCGGTTGTTCAGGAGGCAAAAGCATATAATGTTTTTTGCAATCAGGGGCTTGATTATATATATTATGCTAATCTGGGTTTCAGGACACCATTTTCTTTTATGTCTTATTGCGGAGTAGGAACTGGTTCTGGAAATCCGTCTGTGCTTGATACTACTTTTTTTACCTTCTTGAGTGCGGCTAATATAGCCACCTCAGGCGAAGTATCTAATCCTATGACTTACTCAATAAACCACGAGACACAGGAATATTATCGCAGACATAAATTTTTCTGGGATGTAGATGAGGGAAATGGAGACTTAACTGAAGTTGGACTGTGTTATCGAACAGGATCTAATTATAATAATATTATAACCCATGCTTTATTCAAAGACGCTAATGGTAATCCAATTACAATCCACAAAGATAATACCAAAGTTATGGTAGTAACTGTAACCGTATATCTTGAGCGTGGAACATCGGACTCTGGAGCTGACATATTAGATGATGGGGTAGATATTATTATAAGCACTACACATAATTATCTTACGCTTTATTATTACACTTATTACGCAGAGATTTATCTTGGCAGTGCTGACCAAGAAGTAACAAGAGGAGATTGTTACGGAACAAATTATCCTGTTCTTGGTACAACGAGAAGCTATAAAAATGTGGCTGGAATAAGCAAGCCTTCATCTGGATATGGGGCAGTAGTCTGGGCAGATTGGAACTTAAACGAAGGTAATGGAACATGGTATGAAGTGGGACACAGAGTTCTGGCATATAAGACAAGAAAAAATCTTACACGAATTGACCTGCCTTCCGGACTGATAGAAACGAATTCAATTACAAAAGATGATACTAAAAAGTTAAGAGTAACTTTGGAGTATTATCTAACTCAATAGGTGAAATATGTATATTTTTGGAGATGAAGTAAATATAACAAATCTGGCAAGCGGATATAATGCGGTTGAACCCACAGCGGTGCAGTATCATACAAACAGGATTAACTGCATTTACCGCAAAGGCGCGCTTCTTTATATTCAATATTCAGATGATAGAGGCTTAACCTGGAATGGTGCCTCTCAAATTGTAGCCGATACAAATGCAAAAGAACCCTGTATTTGCAAAAACTACAAAGATGGCTGGGCACTTGTATGGAGTGCTTATACAGATGAGGGTTATTCCGGTCCTGACTGGGAAATAAAGTTTACTGAGGCGCTTTCGAAGATGTCAATTATCGATGACCTTGTCAGTGCTTCAATCTCAAAGGGAATTGACATGAGTGCAAATGGATTAAATATATCTATTGCGCAGGAAAACAGCAAGTATGATTTCCAGCGTGAGAGTATCTGGCAGGGGCAGCTAAATCCCGGGAGTGTTATTGAGCTCTATATAGGGCTCGGTGGAAATCTTGATAGGCGATTTTCTGGTTATATTGATAATATAAAGTATGATGATCTTAAAGATGTGCTTTCTATTTCTGCAAGAGGAAAGCCTGCAATTCTTATCGATAATAAGCTTGGGGAAAGATTATCCTATGGAACTGATAAAACCTATAGTCAGATTATAACTGATATTCTCAGAAAAAAACTTACGGATATGGAATTTTTTGTCGAGGATACACTTATTAAACCAGCTGAAGAAGTCATCATCGAAAGGGACAAGACTTATATGTCAGTTATAACAGAATTGGCAAAGAACCTTGGTTGGATTGTATACGAGGACGAAGATGGTAAAATCTATGTTCAGTCCCCGGTTAATTTACAGGCTAATTCTTGGAACTACTACCGGAATGTAAACTGTTTTACATTAAAGCGAAATATAGACAGGGGGAATATACCCTATAAGGTGGTAGTATATAATGAGGAAGCCGGTATTGAAAAGTTCGCTATAGTAAACAGTCATAACTGGATAACCCTTGATGTGAATAATATAGAATATGTAAGTACGGATGATACTGACCCGGAAAGCATACAGGACACAGCTGATAGTATTGCTGAGGATTATTCTCTAAAAATTTTTACAATAGACATTATGGTTCCTTTGAATTTTTATGTCCAGATTAGAGATTTAGTTACAATTTTCAATGAAAATCTCGGTGTATCAAACAGGGGAATTATAATAAAGATAACAGAAAATCTTGGTGCGAGTCTTACATCAACTCTAACGCTGGCGGTGATAGAATAATGGAAAAAGATTATCTCTCAATTGTAATAGAGGCACTTATTGACAAAAAAATAAAACATCTAAAACCGGAGATAAGATATTCGTATAAAAAGGAAATACTTGATGATATGCTTGTGGGGGCAAGTGACACTTTTAATTCCATAGTGCTTAATACGGAATATAGCCTGACTTATAATCCGGTAAATCCAGATACAATAATTGTTTTTAGCGGTACTACTTATTACCAGCAATATCAGGACTGGTCTTTTAGTTCCGGGAAGATTAAGTTTTTTGGGAGTATAGAAGCTGGTTCTGACATTACAGTTAGTTATAAATATTACAGGGCAGTTGGCGAAATGGCTGCTTCTGACATACTAACCAAGCTTAAAACCGTTGATGGCTCTGGTTCGGGATTGGATGCCGATAAACTTGATGGGAAGGAAGCAAATGAATTTGCACCTACCGAGCACGGCGCAACTCACAATATCGGGGAAGCTGATGAAATATCAGACCTAAAAGAGCAATCTATAATAACTACTTCAATAGCAAGTTCTGCAACTCCAACTCCAGTAAGAGCATCAAAGAAAACTGAATATATAATTACCGCTCTGGCAGAAAATACAACTCTTACAAATCCCACAGGAACGCTTATAAATGGTGATTTATTCTTTTTCTCAATAAAGGATGATGGCACTCCAAGGACAATTTCCTATGGAGATAAGTATATAGCTTATCTGGCTGAGAAACCAACAGAAACTACAATAGGTAAAACTTTGCTTATGCTATTTAGATATAATTCAATTTCAGAAAAACTTGAACTACTTTACACTAATGAAGAAGCACTTACATTTCCTAAGATGAATTACATTCAGGGATACTGGCGGCTTGATGAAACTTCAGGAATAAGATACGACGAAACACTAAATCATAATAACCTATCCGATATTAATACCGTAGGCTACGATACAGGCGTAATTGGAAATGCTGCTAAATTTATAAAAGCCAACTCTGAAAGACTCCAGACTTCAAATAATATTTTTACCGAACCACAAACTGAGCTGTCCTCATTTAACTGGGTACATGTAAATCAATTCAATCATACTGGAAGTGGTATTTCAACCCCAATTAGTTTAGATAATTTTACTTATTCCGTTGGAGCACATAAAGGTTATTTGTCAGGGAGTTATGATAATGGAACAGTAGCATATTTTAGGGTAATAATCGGTGATGGAACTGATATATATTCGATTAATTATGATATTCTTCCTTATGATGAATTTAATGCAAAATATGCTGGCAAATGGCTACATATTGGATTTACTTTTAAGGGTAGCCAGTTTATGAAAATATATATAAATGGCGTATGTGTAGCAACTAAGACTACAGGCGTTCCAGCACAGATGACTCCAAATACAGATTATCCGACTTATCTTGGATATACCCGTTTAAATCCAGATTATCTTGATGGACTGGTTGATGAGGCAATACTTTACAATATAGCTTTAAGTGATAGCGAAGTAGAACAAGTTTATAAAATAAAATATAAAAAATCAGGTATATTATTATGGTGGTTTTAAGGAGTGAATATGGCAAAGATTGATGAAGTTCTTATTGCAATAGCAGAGATAAAAAAAGATACATCTGAGATATTTCGTAGGCTTGATAAAATCAACGGTTCAATAGCAGATTATCAGGTCGTTAAAAAAAGAGTAGATGATTTGGAAAAAAAGACTGATAAGACAAATGATTGTGTAAAAGAGATTAGCTCGCTCCTTAATGGAATAAAAATAAAAATCTGGAGTGTAGCTGGACTTATAGGTGCAATTATGGGATTTATCGGTGTAGTAGTAGGGAAGTTTATATGACATACTTTGGTTTTACAATGCTGGTAAATGGCATACCAGCTGAATATAAAGATATACAAATAATAGAGCACAGGATGTTATTCCCAGTTGACCCTAATTTGCTTTATAATAATTTGCGATATGAGCTTATTACAACTTGCTTTAGAGATAAGCATTTCACAAAATCCTTTAGCCTTATAAATGTTCTTGATAAATGCAAGCAATATAATATTATTCCAATCATAAATATCTGTGCTACTGAGTGGTATGGTAAAGATATTTTAAATAAGCTAACCCCTCAAGGATATGCAAAAATAGGTGGAATAATAAGGGATTATCTCATTGAAAGAGGTTTTAAGAAAGCATACATTTCAGCTTTTAATGAGCCCGGAAAAGTTCTGGACACTAAAAAAACCTGCGAATATACAAATGCCTTACACGATGAAGTCGGAAAAGACTATGATGTAGTTTATGGCAATGACGAGTTTAATATGCTCGACTGGAACTATCTTGGTAAGAACTGCAGGGCTAAAGTAATGGGCATCCATCATCTTTCAAGTGTGGGTTTCTGGGATGACCCGTATAAATATTTTAGTAACATAAGAGATTGTAAAACTATTGCAAACTTATATGGAAAAGATGTAATTGGGACTGAATGCGGAAGCTGGTTTAAAGACTACTGTAAGGAAGGGCACAAAGTAAACCTTGATATTTTAGCTGAATGTAAAAAATATGATTACACAGGTTGTTTAATTGTGCTTCCGGACATAAATGAGTATAGTAAAACTGTATGGAAATTGCTTGGATATAGAGTTTGGGATATTGGATTTAATAAAATAAAAAGTGGATGTAATGATAAGTTTACAGAACTTTTAAAATATATAAAGGAAAATGGCAAAAAGTATGAGGAGGAAAAAGTGGATAGATTAATTAAACTTACCACTCCAGTTATGGAGGGAGCTGATGTGCGGCAAATAGAGAATAAGCTAAGGGAGCTTGGTTTTGATATAAAAGTCAACAGTCGCTATGAAAATGATGATTATCACAGCGTACGGATTTTCCAGCAAGAGTCTAAAATTGTGGTTGATGGTATAGTAGGGCCGGTGACTAAAGAGAAACTCAAAGCAACTAATGTAAATAATTTTTATCCAGAAGTCTTTAAAAAAATATATGAAAAAAAAGATTATTCAATAGAAGCGATAGATTATTTTCTTTCTGAATATGGACATCCTAATCTTGCCGGTCACGGAAAGTATTTCAAACAGGCTGAAAATGAAACAGAAATACCAGTTGAGTGGCAACTTGCAAACGGAATGCAAGAAAGTGGAACTGCTGACTCAACCGGTAGAGTTCGGTTGGGAAATAGCTACTATGGTCGTGAGTGGAAAAACCTATACGGCTGGGCAATAACTGATTCAGGACCGCTCCCGGAAGGTAGGTTTGAAACCTATAAGGATTGCATTTTAGCAGTTGCACATAAAATTAAAGATCTGTTTCTGGATCCCAATAATTGGCGTTACGGTGGGGATAATATTTTCGGCATTGAGAAATATTACTCTACTGCTCCGTATAATGCGATTTTAAAAGCCAAGTGGTATAAATTTATCTGTAGTTTTATTGATAAGGGAGTAAGACATAAGGTCCCGGAATATATTGAAGATTTAGTACCACTATTAAGTGAATATTTTATTAGAAGGGGGTGATAAAATGTTAATAATATTTAAATCTCTTATAATAGGCTTCATTATAATTTTACTACTTATGCTAATTGATTTTATTCTTGCAGTCGCAATAAGGCTAAAAACAGGCCAATTTGATTGGAAGAAATTTCTTGACTTTATGAAATCAGGACTTCTTCCATACATCTTAATCTGGTTTGTATTAGCGGCAATAAATATAGGTATACCTTATCTGGTTGAAATTTTAGGCTACGATATTGGCATCGAAACTATTATACCACTGACATCAATAACAGGTGCCGTATGGTTAGCTATTACAACTAAGGCAGTTGCCTCTATTTATGAAAAATTTAAAGAGATTGGAATTGAATTGAAAAAATAATTTTAAAAGCAGGTAGTCGGTATTGCTTACTGGCTACCTGTTTTCTAACTTTACATATAATGTTTATTGTATATTAACTGGCAAGCCATTTTATACAAAATAAACATTACAAATTCCATTCAATTTTTACTTTATCGTCTATAGGTTTTGCACTGCTTCCCCTATAGATAATTATTTTATTTATAAGTATTTCCAGTATTTTTCTTTTATCATGGAATGGGAGTTCACTAAAAATTTCTTTTATATCCATCTCTTTTAAGAATGACAGATCTGGAGCATTATTATTTAATTTTATCCTTGAAAGCTCAAGCCTGTATCTATCATCAAGCTTTTGATATTGCTCTTTTGTAATGTTACCTTCAATATATTCTTCTATGAGTCTTTCTATTTTGTTCTCTATTTTTCTTTTTTTTGTATCACTTAAATTATCCATGTGAGAGAAATTTTAGCATATTTATGTAAATATTTGTTAAATTACTTGACAAATTATATAAATTGTTTAAAATATATATAAAATAGATAAGTTTATTAAACAATAAGATGAAAGGTTATACATAATTGAAAAAGAAAAAAACAAAACTTATGAAAATCGTTGAAGAAAGAACAGGTAGAGAAATAAGGGAGCTTTTGGTTGAATTATATAAAACCAGGACTCTTGAAGATATCACTTTTTATCTAAAAATTAATTACAAGATAGATATTACAATCAGTGGACTTAGTAGATGGTTTCTTATACTTGACATTCCTACAAGAGAGTGGAGTTTACCTAAATGAATGAAGAAGAAATAAAAAAATGACAAAACAAGAGATTGAAGAACAAATAAGAGAAATAATCTTTAAATGGGCTATAAGAAAAGCAAAGGATAGGGAAAATGAAAAGACGCTTCAAGAATTGCAAAGATTGTACTGAATATATTCTCCAATTTTATAACTGTGATGATTGTAAGGTTGTTAAGAGAAATAAAGAAAATAATAAGAAGTCTAAGAATACAGGAAAAGTTATCCATAGACTATTAATCAAAAATCAATTTTAAGGCGTATATATACGCTTAAATTTACAAGAAAAGATGAGGAGCAATAAAGAATACTGGGAAGAGACATTAATGCGCTACAGGGCAAGCAAATTGATTAGAGAAATCCGGAAGAATTTTAAATTAAGTGATATAGCAAAAAGATTAGGTTACTCAAGACAATATGTAGCAAATGTTCAGGAAATGATTATTAAGCCAAATGAGGATTTTATAAGCAGATTAAAAAAATTATTTTGTGAGATTAAAGGAGATACAAGATGAGAAAAGAAAATACAGTTATTCCATTTCCTTATAAGAAGTTTGAGGAAGTAGACGATTTAAATCAGGATGCAGTCTGGTCTATACGGCAGGAACATAAACTACTCTGGGCTATTAAAGGTGTCTTAAACTATATAGATAGCCTTGATGGAATTTTACATAATGAATCTCATTTAAATCACTGCAAAAAACTGCTTGAGAAAGCAATAAAAGAGAATGAAAGCCAGAATAGATTGGATAGTTCCGAACAAAAGATTTTAGATAAGGTACATGTGTTCCCGGAACATCTAAAAAAGGAGTCAGCATAATAGGAGGAAAGAAGAAATGATAGAGGAAAGCAAAATGAAAATGCCATCGAAATGTAAAAATTGCAACATGCCGGATAGATTTCGTCCCAGACATCCAGGCTGCTGCGGGGTCTGTATTCAAAATAAAAATAAAAAAGCTAAATCTAAAGAAAGTGAGTATAAAAATGAAATGGATTAAAAGACTTGAGTTTAGAAATGTTTTGGGAATAACTGAACTTCAATTAAATCCCGGGAAAATAACATTAATCCAGGGTGAAAATGAATCAGGCAAAACTTCGATACTGGAAGCAATTGAGAAAGCAATCTATAACAAAAACAGGAGAGCAGAGTTTGTAAGAAAAGGAGAAAAAGAAGCCACTCTCTATATTGAAATTGATGATGGGACTTTAATTGATAAAAAGGTTTTACCGGATGGAGAAGTTAGAAGCACCATAAGCAAGGATGGAATTAAGTTAAATAAACCGGAGACTTTACTTAAATCACTCGCCGGGGAATATTCTTTTAATCCGGTTGATTTTTTGCTTAAAACAGATAAGGAACAAACCCAGCTTCTATTATCCCTTATCCCAATGAGATTAACTGAAGAGCAGTTAAAGGAATGGACAGGGGAAGTACCACCGGTAGACCTCGAAAGACATGCAATTGAAGTGCTGGAATATCTTGCTGAAAAATATTTTTATGATAAACGCACTATGGCAAATACAGAACTTAAAGATATTAAAAACCAAATCGATTCATTGAGAACACAACTTCCGGATAACTACAGGCCAGATGAATGGGAAAAAGTCGATTTGTACTCACTGCACGAGAAGGTACGGGAAGCAAGAGATCACAATTTAAAAATAGCTGTTGCGAAAAAATTTATAGATGAATATAGCGCCAGGCAAACCGAAATAATAAGAAAATATGATATCGAAAAGAAAAATAGAATCCAGGAAGACGCTGAGAAGATCCAACAAATTAAGGATGAGATTGCAAGACTCCAAAAGGAACTTGCAGGAATAGAGGGCAGACAGGAAGAAGCATTAAAAGATATAGAAAAAGATAAAAATAAGGAGCTGGAAAATTTTGAGAATGAGAAGGCTGAAAAGGAAGAGTTTCTAAAAAATAATAAACCCATAGAAGATGAAAGCCTGCTTGCAGAAGCTAAAAAAGCAGAGGAAATGAAAGGCTATTTAAATATAGCAAGTAATTTAAAAAGATTAGAACTTGAAGAGGTAAAGGCTGAAAAAGAAGCAATAAGACTCGATAATATAGTAAATGATTTAAGAAAAAAACCTGCAGAACTTTTAAAAGGTGTAGAGTTGCCTGTTAAGGGATTGGGAATAAATGACAAAATGCAGCCGACCATTGATGGCCTGCCTATTAGTAACCTTTCAACATCAAGAAAAATATCCCTTGCTGTTGATATAGCCCGGGCTACCTCTAAAGAACTCGGGGCAATATGTATAGACAGATTTGAGACTCTCGATACTGAACACAAAAAAATGTTCTTAAAAGAAATAGAAAATGATAGTTTCCAGTATTTTATTACAGAGGTAACAGAGGGCCCATTAAAAATTACAGAGATAGGAGCATAAATGAAAAAGATATATAAGATAGATCAGGAAGATAAGCTCGGGTTCCTGGCAAAAAGAAAAGAAGGAATAGGCGGCTCAGATATCGCTGCAGTGTGTGGGCTTAATCCTTATAAATCAGTGTTATCAGTATGGTATGAAAAAACACAAAAAGATTTAAAAATAGAAGAGGAGAATATCCCCGCAGAGATTGGCCTCATACTTGAAGATTATCTGGAGAAGAAATTTATATCAAAATTTCAAAAGCTCTACGATGAAGAAATTGAACTCAAAAAAATGCCCTATATTTTAGCACATGACCAGTATGATTGGTGCAGGTGTACGCTTGACAGATATATAGAAAAGAACAATGAAATCATCCCTGTGGAATTTAAAACTACATCTGAATATCAGAAAGATAAATGGAAAGAAGAAGAAATACCGGAGCAATATTATCTCCAGGTACAGTGGCAGTTGTTTATAACTGGTGCTAAGAAAGGATATCTCGGGGTTCTTATCGGAAACAGGGTATTTGATATACGGGAAATACCGAGAAATGAAAATGTAATAAATATGGCGCTGGAGCGTGCTGATGATTTCTGGAATAACTTTGTGCTAAAAAGTATAATGCCGGCTCCGGATGGAAGCCAGGCAAGTGAAGAGGTACTAAAAAAATTATATGCAGTAGAAACAGAAGGTAAGATCCTTGAACCAACTGACGATGAAAAGGCAGCATTAGAAGCTGCTGCCGGGGAAGTTAAAATCTGGAATGAAAATAAGAAAGAAGCTGAAAGGAAACTAACTAAGGCAAAGCAAACTATTATGTCAATAATGAAAGATGCAGAGATAGCTTTTATTGGTGCAGATAAAATCACCTATAAAACGGTTAATAGAGAGGGCTATTATGTAAAGCCAGCGTCTTTTAGGACATTGAATATTAAAAGTATTTTATAAGGAGGGAAAAATGGTAGATGTAAATGGTGCTGAAATACAGAAAAAATTAGAGAGAACAGAGAAGATAAAAAAACTACCGGATATTTTAAAACTAAATGCAAATAAAATTTTGAATGTACTGCCTTCTGGCTTCAGTGAAGAAGAGAAAAAAGATATGGTAAAGGCAATGATTTATCTTGCAATCAAAGCCTATGAAGAGATGCCGGAACTCAGAAACTGTACACCGGATAGCCTCATTAAAGCGATAATGGATGCTGCATCACTCGGAATGATTCCTTTTTCGAAGATGAATGAATGCGCAATAATTCCTTACGGGAATACGGCGCAGTTCCAACTGATGTATCGGGGAATATATAAGCTGGCGATGAATACAGGCCTTTATAAGGATATCCGGGTGGATGTTGTTAGGGAAGGCGATAGGTTTTACTACGAAAAGGGATTTGAAGTAAAAATGAAACATATTCCAGCTCTAAAGCCGGCTAAGGATAGGGATATAGTTCTATTCTATGGAATATATGAGACAAAAGATGGTGGTAGAAACCTTGTAATAATGACAAAAGAGGATATAGATGAGCATCGTGACAGATACTCAAAACAATACAGAAGAGCTAAAAGTAATAAAAATCTTGAAAATGCTATCTGGGAAAAAGAATACGAGGCGATGGGGTTGAAAACAGTTTTAATTAAGCTCCTAAAATACGCCCCAAAAACAGAAAAGCTTGTAAATCAGCTTGCACTTGATAAAGCAATAAAAAGGGAAATAGCTCCAGAACAAAAAGACTTTACAGCAGAGGCTGAAAAAGATTTTATAGAACAGCGCATAATAGATTCAGAAGGTCAGGAATTACCTGGTAAGGATAAATGCGAAGATACAGATAAATCTGAAAATAAAAAAGACATAAAAAAGGTTAAAAAGGTATTAAGTAAAATCTCAAAAGAGGAACTTGAGACAATATACTCACTTGGTGAAAGTCTACATCTTAATAAAGATAAATTAACAGAAAGAATACTTATCAAATATCAACTAAAGAATATAGCAGAATTATCTAAAAAAGACGCAGATGATATTAAAAAGTCACTCGAAGAATCGATAAGACAAAAAGAAAAAGAAGCAGAAGAAATTGAACATGCTTACGAAGAAGCAGAGCAACAGGGATTAATTTAAACTCAGGGGCGGCTACCTTTATTATCAAATTAATAATTTTGATTATAAGAAAGGAGGACCTCCGAAGTTAAATATATTAAAACGGGTTGGCAAATATAATCAGCCGCCCCAATAAAATAAGGAAAACAAATGAAGCCTGAATTTAAAAACTTAAATCCAATAGAGCAAGAAATAGCAGAATATTTATATACCTACTGCGATGGTATAAATCACGCTATTTCAAATGAAGCTATTTCCCATAAATTCGGGATAGATAAAAGGCAGATTAGAAGCATCATTACCAATCTTATTGTTATACACGAACTACCCATTGGATGCTCTTCTACAGGCCGGACCGGAATTTACTGGTGTATTACTGAAGAGGATTATGAGATAGCACATAGAGAGCTTATATCACGCATTAAACAGTTATCAAAACGGGCAAAAGGGTTAAGAACTGGCTGGAACAGATTTAAAGAAGATAAGTTAGAACAGCTAAGTTTTGGAGAGATAAAATGATATTAAGAAAAGAAGCATTGATAGTAGCAATACTACTAATTAGCCTAATGGTGATATCATTTGCCTCCGGCTGGCTTGGTGGCAAAGAAGCTACTATGAACTGGGCTATTGAAGAACAAATTAAAATTGAAGAACGCCACTTAGAAACCACACAGGAATTTGTAGAAAATTATAATGAGTTGTATGCGGATTTTAATGAGCTGTATAAAAAATATGTAGAACTAAAA
>Ga0265293_10006309_pt1 | contig 19096 bp, 22 predicted proteins | sample Munlanlewell138R_FD_192505 | JGI IMG/M metagenome (GOLD analysis project Ga0265293, IMG submission 192505) | Leachate microbial communities from a municipal landfill in Southern Ontario, Canada - Leachate well 138R | ecosystem: Engineered > Solid waste > Landfill > Unclassified | place: Canada... | reverse complement strand
TTAAAAAAGATGAAAACGCAAAGGAAATTTCATGAAAATAGCACTAATATTTCTGCTTTTTTATAGCACGCTTTTTGCCTTAACACTAGAGGAGTCTTTAGAATTAGCACTACAAAACTCTCCAAAAGCTATGATATCTAAGAGTAATGTTAAGTATAGTGAACTTAAAAAAGATGAAGCTACTGCGGCTTACCACCCAACTCTAGATGCAGGCTTTGAGTATAAAGAGTTGCAAAATACTACAGCTTTTATTTTTAGTCCAACCCACAACTATAGTCTAAGTCTAAAATATAATCTCTTTAGAGGTTTTAGTGATTACTCAAACATAGATTCAAAAGACGCAGAGATGATGTCGGCTAAACTTGAACAAAAAGCAGTAATTGCAGACTTGAAATTAGATGTAATAGTAGCCTATACAAACTACTTAAAAGCGCAAAAACTTATAGTCTCACAAGAGGCAGAGTTTGCATCACTTACAAAACAGTATGATGATACTAACAATAGATATGAGCAAGGTATTGTCGCAAAAAATGACTTGTTAATGATAGAGGTTGAGAGACTAAAATCAGAACAAGCTCTCATAAAAGCAAAGAGTGACTTTGTAGTTGCTAAGAGTGCATTAGAAAATATCATCGCTACAAAAATAGCAAATAGTGAAACTATTTCAGACTTTGATGCAAGTGTTGCTGAGGTTGCAAGCTTAGAAGCTCTCAAAGAGAAGATGATGGATAGTCGTAGCGAGATAAAGGCAATGATATTTAAAAGTAAGTCTTTAGTTGCCCAAAGAGATGCAGTAGAGGGCAAATACCTACCAACGGTAGATTTGCTAGCAAAATATGACCTCAATGACAAAGAGAGAACCTCAGACGGCAATATTGTCCAACCAAGAGATCAAACTACTTATGGGGTAAATGTCTCATGGAATCTCTACTCTGGTGGCAAAGATTATGCGGCGCAAAAAGCCCTTTTAGAAAAAGATAACCAACAAAATTATGAGCTTAATCAGTTAAAATTGGATTTAACTACACAACTTACAAAGGCTTACCAAGATCTTATAGTAGCAAAGAGTGCTAAAGTTGTTGCAAGTAAGGCAAAAGAGAGCGCAGAGGAGAACTACCGCATCACCTCAGATAGATATAGTTATGGGGATGTAGATACACTTACACTTTTGGTATCCCAAACTAACCTCACTCAAGCTACAAACGCACATAATGATGCATACTATAATCTTTTTGTAGCATATAAAACTCTCCATAGAGTAGTGAGTGAATAATGGCGTGGGTTTGGTTGGTAACAGCGGGATTATTTGAGATACTTTTTGCAACATTTTTAAAGCTCTCTGATGGGTTTTCTAAGCTTGGTTTTACTATAGCTTTTGTAATTTCAGCCGCTTTTTCTTTTTACTTTTTAACAAAAGCTATGCAAGAGATTCCAGTGGGCACTGCATACGCAGTATGGACTGGCATCGGAGCCGCTGGAGTTGCAATCTTTGGCATCATTTTTTTTGCAGAAGCATTAAGCTTTGCAAGACTCTTTTTTATCTCAACTCTTATACTCTCCATTATCGGGCTAAAAGTAGTCTCAAGCTAGCTTCTGTTAAGAGTTCGTTAAACTGCAATTAACATATCGTTAATGTGGTGAGTCTATACTTCTTCTATCAAAATAAAGGAGTTCGTTATGAACAAGAAAATAATTTTAGGTTTAGCAACAGCGTTACTTTTAGCATCATCTGCAATGGCTTATGATGGAAGTAAAAATAAGCAGCAAAGAGGTGAAAACTTTAAGTCATGCAAGATGAAAAGTAATCACAAAGATTCTCATATGTTTGTAAAAATGGTAATGCAACTAGATTTGACTGAAAAACAAAGAGCTGAGGTTATCTCTATAGTTAAAGATAGCATGCAAAATATGCCAAACCCTAGCAATGCATTTACAGAAACTTCTTTTGATAAAAAAGAGTTTATAAAGTTAGCAAAAGAAAAAAGAGATGCTAACTTAGAGCGTAAGGCAGATATGTTTGAGAGCATATATAAAGTTTTAAACTCTTCTCAAAAGAAGGACTTAAAAACTATGCTTGATATGAAAGTGATTATGCAAAAAAATATGAACAAAGGCAAAAATTGTAATGCTAAAAATTGCAATGGTAGAAGATGATAGGGAACTAGCCCAAGTACTAACTCAGTACTTAGCGAAGTTTAACATCTTAGTTACAAACTATGAGGACCCTTTTATAGCTCTTAGCGCTATTGCTTTAGAAGAGTTTGATCTTATCATCTTAGATCTCACTCTTCCAGGCATGGACGGCTTAGAAGTGTGTAGAGAGTTAGTTACTAAGTATGATATTCCCATAATAATCTCAAGTGCGAGAAGCGATATAACAGATAAGGTTATAGCTCTTGAACTGGGTGCTGATGATTATCTTCCAAAACCTTATGACCCAAGAGAGTTAGAAGTTAGGATAAAGACAGTGTTAAGACGCCAAAACAAGTCGATGCCAGAAGAAGAAGTGCAAGAGATTTTTGTTTTAGATGAGCAAAAGCAAGAGATAAAAAAAGATGGAAAGTTTATAAAATTTACTCCAGCAGAGTTTGGTGTAATGTCTTTAATGTGCAAAAGAAAAGGTTTTGTAGTTTCAAGATATGATATTTTAGATAGCTGTGATGTCTTTAGCGCTGATGAAGAGAGCGGCAGTATAGCTGTGATAGTAAATAGAATAAGAAGCAAAATAGAGCAAGACCCTAAAAATCCAAAACACTTCCTAACCATCAGAGGTATGGGATATAAGTTAGTAGAATGAACAGAGATTCTATAGCTTTTTCAATAAGCATAACTTTTTTTATAGCCCTGTTTTTAGTTTTACTTAGTTTTACTTTTTTATATAAAGTTAGCGAACAAAGAGAAGAAAACTCTTGGCAAAAAAGAAATATGCAAGCCGCAAAGATGATATTTAGAGAGTTTCGTCATGATGGAGATATAGCAAGCATCCAAGAAGATTTGGAGCTTTTAGGCTACTCCATTATAAGAGATGATTTGCAACAAAAGATACTCCAAGATGCAGAGCTTATATCTCAAAAGAGAGATAAAAAACACAAGCATCAGATGCAAGAGTTAAGGCTTGATGCTAAGAATTTTATATATATAAAAACACCAAGAGCAGATGTGCTGATGCAAAATAACAATGAGATGCAGAGTTATACTCATCTTATCTTTGCTCTTTTTGTTTTTATCTTTTTTATCTTTTTGTTCCTTTATATAACAACTCTACAAAAATTAAAACCACTAAAGAGCCTAAAACAACAGGTCGAAGGCTTTGGAGATGAGGAGTTTGATATCTCTTGTGCGAGTGAGAAAAAAGATGAGATTTCACTTCTTGCAAATGAGTTTGATAAGTCTGCAAAAAAACTTAAAAAACTAAGAGACTCTAGGGATGTCTTTATCAGAAATATCATGCATGAGCTAAAGACTCCCATCACAAAAGGAAAGTTTTTAACTGAGCTTGAATCTACAAAAGAGAACAACATCAAGATGCAAAAGGTTTTTTATAGACTAGAGTCACTTATAAATGAGTTTGCATCTATAGAAGAGTTGATTTCAACTAAAAAAAGACTTCAGTTGCGAAAGTATAACTTAGAAGATATCATAGACAATGCTGTAGATATTTTGATGTGTGATGAAAAAAACATAGTAAGAGAGTTTGGAGACATTCATATAAAAGTTGATTTTAAACTCTTTAGCATAGCTATAAAAAACCTTATAGACAATGCTATAAAATACTCGCCAGATAAAAAAGTAAGTATAAAAGCACAAGACTCAAAAATCATCTTTTTAAACAGAGGTAAAGCTCTAAAGTATGATCTTATGAGATATTATGAGCCATTTTTTCCCCCTGATAAAACAGACCTAAATCAAGGTTTTGGACTAGGGCTCTATATAGTTGAAAATATCATTAGTGCAAATGGATATGAGTTAAAATATGAGCACAAAGATGAGCTAAATATTTTTACTTTAGAGCCTAAGAGTTAGAGCAAAAACCTATCTTTAAAAGTGCATTTTTTGCACAACTCTTCTACTGCAAAACCAGCTTTAAAGCCTTCTACTATATCTTTTGCTCTTTGTGAAGTAAGTATATCTTTTAAGCTCTTGTTATGAAGGTTTCCAAGATTTATCACGCCATCTCCATCTAGGCAGCAGGGCACTACACTTCCATCAGCTAAAATCCCAAAATGTGAAGATAAACCATAGCAAGATGCGTGACTATTATGCTCACTCTTTAGTGATGGCCACTCAAAATAGTTATCAAAGTTTAGTAGTATTTTTGGAGCTAAACGGAGAGATTTTACTGCATCTGTGTCCATCATAGTATCGATTGATATATCAAAAAAAGAGGTTACTCTCTCAAATATAAGTTGATTATATACTTCTTCAGTAGAGTCCACATCAAGGTTCCAAAGGCGAAGATTTATAAAAGGTTTTGGATAACTTGCTATCTTTTTAGAACAGATATCCAAAACACGACTTATATACTCATCGAAGCTAAGGTTTAGGCTGTTTTTATTAAAACTATTTAGTGAGATATTTAGCTGACGGACAGAGCCATGAAAAAGTGTAGAGGCATCATGATTTACTAAGAAGTAGCCACTTGTTGTAAGTTCAACTTCAAAGTTATGCTTCTTTGCTATATCTAAGTAAGAGACGAGATTTGAGAGAAGCAGAGGATCGCCCATCACATGAAAGGCAAGAGTTTTTGTATAGGTTTTGAGTTGTACGATGACTTTTTCAAAAAAATCTAAAGTCATGGACTTTGATGGATTTAACTTTGGAGGGCAAAAGCTACAAGCAAGGCCACAGATATTTGTCACTTCAATATGAACGCGATGAAACTTCATAAACACTCCTCAAATCAGTTCGCAACTCTATCATAAAATAGAATAATTTTTTTCATAAAGGGGGCTTTTAACAAGCCAAAAATCTACTAATCTTTGCTATAATCATCCAAATAATAATAAAAAAAAGAAGAAGTAATGCAAAAAATTGAACCTATGACACTATTTGGCTATGAAAAACTTCAAGCAGAAGTTAGAGACTTAAAAGAAGTAAAAAGACCTGCTGTTGTAAAGGCTATTGAAGAAGCACTAGAACATGGAGATTTAAAAGAAAACTCTGAGTATCATGCTGCAAAAGAGGCTCAAAAAAACATAGACAACCGTTTAGGTGAACTCTCAAACCTACTAGCAAATTCTCGCATCGTAGATCCTGTTGAGCTTGATCACTCAAGAGTTAGTTTTGGTTCAACCGTAGTTATGACTGATATGGAGAGTGATGAAGAGGTGACCTACACTATAGTTGGAGGTTGTGAGAGTAATCCTGACATGGGACTTATCTCTTTTGGCTCACCTCTTGCAAAACAACTCTTGGGAAAAAAAGAGGGCGATGAGGTAAAAGTGAAACTACCAAATGGCACAAAAGAGTATGAGATAGAAGAAGTAAGATATCAGGAGATTGTCTTTGAGTGCCATTAGAGTTGGCGTAATTGGCGCTAGTGGATACACTGGGCTTGAGCTTATAAAGATTTTAGTTCAGCATCCACGTTTTAAACTTTCGTACCTTGCAAATACTGAGGGCAATATCTCTCTTGATGAGCTACATCCATCGTTTAAAAATGTTTGTGAGATGCAAGTTCAAAAAGTTGATATTGATGATGTTGCATCTTCGTGTGAACTTGTCTTTTTAGCACTTCCACACAAGACTGCTATGGAGTTTGTAAAGCCTCTTATAGCAAAGGGATTAAAAGTAGTTGACCTCTCGGCCGACTATAGACTCTCTTTAGAAGCTTATGAAGAGTTTTATACCTCTCATACCGATAAAGAAAATTTAAATAGAGCTGTTTATGGGCTTCCTGAGATGTTTAGAGAAAAAATCAAAGAAGCAACTCTAGTTGCAAACCCTGGTTGTTTTCCAACTTCTGCACTGTTAGGACTCCTTCCATTCATGGGTAAAAGAGTGCCAAATACTCCTATAATAATAGACGCAAAAACTGGAGTTAGTGGAGCTGGCAAAAAGCTAAGCGACGTAACTCACTTTGTAAATGTAAATGATAATCTTTTTGCATACAATCCTCTCATGCATAGACACGCTCCAGAGATAGCCTTAAAACTAGGTGTGAGCTTCGATGAGGTGCATTTTGTACCACACCTTGTACCTCTTACCCGTGGAATGCTCTCATCTATATATATCCAAATAGGAGAAGAGTTTGATGCTTATTCTCATATAAAAGAGTTCTATAAAGATGAGCCCTATGTTAGAATTTGTAAAGATCCAGTAGACATGAAAAATACAGCTGGAACTAACTTTTGTGATATTTTCGTTAAGCAAAAATCAGGCGTACTTTTTATCTCTAGCGCGATTGACAATCTCCTAAGAGGCGCTTCATCTCAAGCGGTTGTAAATGCGAATCTTATGATGGGACTTGATGAGACTTTCGGAATTCCAAATATCGCTTATGTACCATAACTTAGAATTAAAAGAGGGCGCATTTGTAGTCTCAGATGCGCATTATTCGCATATAAGAGAAGATTTTTTAGATTTTTTAAAGGCTATAAAGTCAAAAAAACTACATCCCACGCAGCTTATACTTTTAGGTGATATCTTTGACATGCTTTTTGGTCAAGTTCCTTTCACATTGGAGATAAACACAGAAGCCATCAACATCCTAAATGAGATATCAAAAGAGATAGAAGTTATCTATCTTGAGGGAAATCATGACTTCAATCTTAAGAAAATATTTCCACATATTAAAGTATTTAGTATCAAAAACCAGCCTGTTAAAATGAATTTTTTAAACCAGAGAGTTCTGCTTAGCCATGGGGACATAGAGAGTCCTTTAGGGTATAAAATATATACAGCCATCATCAGAAACCCATTTATTCTTACTCTTTTAAGCATCTTTGATACTCTTTTTAATCATATCATCATCAAAAAATTAGATGAGTACTTAAGTAAAAAAGATGACTGTAAAGAGTTTATAGGTTTTGAGAAATTTATACAGAGAAGACTTTTTGGTAAATATAGTTGTGACATATTTATTGAGGGACATTTTCACCAAAATAAGAGTTTTGCAATAAAAGATTTCAGATATATAAACCTCGCAGCTTTTGCTTGCAATCAAAGATACTTTATAGTAGAATCATCTAAAGATGTTGGACTATTTTTGCAAGAGAATTCTTTTGCAAGAGCTCAACAATATCAGGAGATATAAGATATGCATATGGAAAATTCGCTAAAAGTCGGTTCCAATGAGATGGAACTTGTTGACTTTCGTATTCTAAAAGAAGAAGATGGCGAAGTATATGAGGGGATTTACGGTATAAATGTTTCAAAAGTTCGTGAAATTATTAAGATGCCAGCTCTAACAGAACTTCCAGGGACACCTAATTATATAGAGGGTATTTTTGATCTAAGAAGTATAGTTATCCCTGTTGTAAACTTAGCTAAATGGATGGGTATAAAAGAACCAGAGAGTGCTAAAAAGAATCTAAGAGTTATCATAACAGAGTTTAACAATGTTCTTATTGGTTTTGTAGTTCATGAGGCAAAACGAATCAGAAGAATAAACTGGGCAGATATAGAGCCAGCTTCATTTGCAAGTAGCGGAGGCTCGTTAGATGGTAGTAAAATCACAGGAGTAACTAAGATAGAAGGAGATAATGTACTTCTTATCTTGGACTTAGAGAGTGTAGTTCAAGACTTAGGACTTTATCAGCCAAATATTGAGCATGTTCCAGATGAGATGGAGAGTTTTTCAGGTTTAGCTCTTATCCTAGATGATAGTGCAACTGCAAGAAAAATCGTCAAAGAAGCACTTCAAAAAATGGGCTTTAATGTAGTGGAAGCAGGTGATGGAGAAGAAGGGCTAGAGAAGTTAGACGATCTTTATAATATGTATGAAGAAGATCTTTCAAAACAACTAAAAATTATCATATCTGATGTGGAAATGCCAAGAATGGATGGTTTTCACTTTGCGGCAAATGTTAGAGAAGATGGTAGGTTTGACAAGATTCCTATAGTTTTTAACTCTTCTATCAGTGATCATTTTAGCGAGAGTAGAGGCAAAGAAGCTGGAGCAGAGGCTTATCTTGTTAAGTTTGAAGCAACAGCATTTTATGATGAAATAGCACGAATAGTTCGTGCTCATATGAAATAGGAGTGTAAATATGGATGAATTTCAAGAGATATTACAAGATTTTTTAGTTGAAGCTTTTGAGCTTGTTGAAAAATTAGATGAAGATTTAGTTGAGCTAGAAGCAACACCAGAAGATTTAGAGCTTTTAAATGGGATCTTTCGTGTAGCACACACTATAAAAGGAGCTTCATCATTTCTAAACTTTGATGTTTTAACGCATCTTACTCATCATATGGAAGATGTATTAAACAAGGCTAGACACGGCGAACTAATCATTACTCCAGATGTAATGGATGTTGTCTTAGAATCTATTGACCTTATGAAAACGCTCTTAAATATTATTCGCGATACAAGCTCTGACGCAGGGGTTGATGTCTCAGAATGCGTTGTAAGACTAGATAAGATTAGTGGTGGGGATGGAGATGTTCCTGTGCCACAAGCTTCTGCTCCTATTATAAATGTTGTAGAAGAGGAACCAGAAGTAGAAGATGAAAATGAGCCAGATTATGACAATATGTCTGATGATGATGTTGAGGCTGAAATACAAAGACTGCTAGAGCAAAGACAAGCAGAAGATAAAGCTAAAAGAGCAGCTAAAGTAGCAGCAGGTGAAGAGGTTTTAGCTCCTCCTCCAGAACCAAATGAAGAGACTTCATCGCAAAATGCAAAAGAATCGAAGCCAGAAAAAAAGCCTGAGCCAAAAGCAGAGCCGATTAAAGCTCCAGTTCCAAGAGCCTCTACAAATGCAAACTCTACGAGTGATGATGAAGATTCAGATGCTAAAGCAGCAGCTCCAGCTAAGAGATCTAACACTACAGTAGATCAAACTATTCGTGTTGATGTTAAAAGACTTGACCATCTTATGAACCTTATAGGAGAGCTTGTTCTTGCAAAAAACAGACTTATTAAGATTAACGATGATGTTGAAGAGAGATATGAGGGTGAAGAGTTCCTAGAAGAACTAAACCAAGTTGTCTCTATAGTCTCACTCGTTACTACAGACTTGCAAATAGCAGTTATGAAGACAAGAATGCTACCAATAGGTAAGGTATTTAACAAGTTTCCTAGAATGATTAGAGACTTAAGTAGAGAGCTAAACAAAAAGATAGAGCTAGTAATAAAAGGTGAAGAAACAGAACTTGATAAATCTATAGTTGAAGAGATAGGCGATCCACTAGTTCACATTATTAGAAACTCTTGTGACCACGGCATAGAGACTCCAGATGTAAGACTTGCAAATGGAAAAAGTGAAACAGGTACTATCTCTTTAAAAGCTTACAATGAAGGTAACCAAATTGTTATCCAAATAGATGATGATGGAAAAGGCCTAAATGCTGAGATATTAAAAAGTAAAGCACTTGAAAAAGGTCTTATTAGCGAAAAAGAAGCTGATAATATGGGAGAAAAAGAAGCATTTATGCTCATCATGAAGCCAGGTTTTTCTATGGCTGCTGCTGTGACCAATGTCTCAGGTCGTGGTGTTGGTATGGATGTTGTAAAGACAAATATAGAAAAAGTAAATGGTATCATCGATATAGAGAGTGAAACTGGAGTTGGAAGTAGCGTTAAGCTAAAGATTCCTCTAACTCTTGCCATTATTCAAGCTCTTTTAGTTGGTGTTCAAGAAGAAGCTTATGCAATTCCTCTCTCATCAGTTTTAGAAACAGTTAGAATCTCAAAAGATGAGATTTATACAGTTGAGAGCCGTTCGGTTATGAGACTTCGTGATGATGTTTTATCTCTAGTTCATATCGGAGATATTTTTGAAGTTGAGAGAATCTTAGACTCTAGTGAGCATGCTTATGTGGTAGTCTTAGGTCTAGGTGCTCAAAAACTAGGTCTTATAGTTGACTCACTTGTTGGTCAAGAAGAGATAGTTATCAAATCACTCGGAGAATACTTAAAAGGTATAGAGGGAATTGCAGGAGCTACAATCCGTGGTGATGGTGGAGTAACCCTAATCGTCGATGTTGTGGCACTTATGGAGATAGCGAAAAATGTAAAAGCTACTTCTATGATTTCTGATCAAAAATCAGAGTCAGCGCAATCTCGTGAGAAAACTAAAGCGAGTGACTATACTATCATGATAGTTGATGACTCTAAAACAGATAGAATGATTATGAGAAAGTCTCTAGAAGCAACAGGAATGAGCCTTGTTGAAGCATCTGATGGGCTAGAAGCTCTAAACATCTTAAAACAAGGTGACTATAATTTTGATGCAATGTTAATTGATATCGAGATGCCAAGAATGGACGGTTATACCTTAGCAACAGAGATTAAAAAGTACAATAGATACAAACAGATGCCTCTCATAGCGGTTACTTCAAGAACTGGTAAGTCCGATAGAATGAGGGGAGTAGAGTCTGGAATGGTTGAGTATATTACAAAGCCATACTCAGCTGACTATCTATCTAGTGTAGTTCAAAGAAATGTTAACTTTAAATCGGAGTTCTTATCATGAGCGATAAATTAAAACAAGTAATAAGCAGACAAAATAAGCAACAAAACGAATCTATTGATCAATCAGATGACATAGTTCAACTGGTTGGCTTTATCATAGGCGAAGAAGAGTATGCGGTGCCAATTCTTTCTATCCAAGAGATTATAAAACCCTTTACATGGACTAGAGTTCCTCAAGTTCCTAAGTATGTTATGGGTGTTTTTAACTTACGTGGCGCAGTTATTCCTCTTATAGACCTTCGTCTAAAATTTGGTTTGAGTGAAAAAAAGCATAGTGATGAGACTCGTTTTATAGTTATGAAAGATAGAGATGATGTAGCTGGTTTTGTTATAGATAGACTAACAATGGCCATTAGAATCAAAAAAGCAAATATTGGACCTGCTCCTGATACGATAAATGGCGATAATACGATGATAGATGGTGTTGGTAAACAAGAAGATAGAATCATAACCATACTTAAAGTAAATAAACTACTAGAGAGAGATTTCTAATCAACTATAAACTCCTAGATGATAAACTCTCTTTAAATTTTTCTGGAGAGTTTACGCTTTACACTGTGACTATTTATAAAAAAAAGATAGATAAAATCAAGCTTTTTGGAGTCAAAGAGGTTGATTTTACTCTTGATGATGTAGTCTATTTTGACACAGCAGCTGCTATCTTTATAAACTCCCTTAGAGAAGAATTTTTTCAACAAAACATCAAAACTACGATAATTACAAGCAATAAAGATATAGTTGAAGCGCTAGAGTTAGTAGAAAAAACAAAGCAAAAATCTCAGCCTCTGCCACAAGAGCTAAAAAGTACATCTTTAGAGCACATAGGTGAGATTTTTTACAATTACTATAGTGGATTTTTCTCTTTTATGCTTTTTTTGGGCAAGGTGTTTTTAACAACTCTAAGTTATCTCACTTCCATAAAAAACATACGATATAAAGAGATATTTTTTGAGATGAATGAGAGTGCTATAAAGGCTCTTGGAATTATAGCACTAACAAGTTTTCTCATAGGTTTAGTAATAGCATATCAATCAGCATATCAACTAAAGATATATGGTGCAAATATATTTATAGTGGATATGCTCGGCATCTCGATATTTAGAGAGTTAGCACCACTGATGACAGCTATTGTAATAGCTGGTAGAAGTGGTTCAGCTTTTACTGCTCAAATAGGTGCTATGAAGATAACAGAAGAGTTAGATGCGATGAGAACTATGGGTTTTGATCCTTACCTTTTTCTAGTACTGCCACGAATTATAGCACTAATGATTACAATGCCTTTACTTATCTTTGTGTCAGATATTATGGGTTTACTCGGTGGAATTATTGTCTCATACCTTGACCTTGGTATCTCCGTTTCACTCTTTATAGAGAGGTTAAATGAGGCTGTAGCTCCAAAGCACTTCTATATAGGCTTGATAAAAGGTCCTTTTTTCGCATTTTTGATAGCATCTATTGGGGTTTATAGAGGACTTATGGTTAAAAATGATACTCAAAGTATTGGTTTTAACACTACAAAAAGTGTTGTTGAGTCTATCTTTGCGGTTATTGTATGTGATGCGCTTTTTTCCATCATATTTACAAATCTGGGGATATGATGCAAAGTCTTATAAAACTAAGAGGTGTCAGGACTGTATTTGGCACAAAAGTAGTTCATGATGGGCTCAACCTCACAGTAAATAAAGGCGAAATTTATGGACTTATAGGTCCATCAGGCTGTGGCAAGACTACAGTTTTGCGTGAGATGGTTATGCTTCAAGATATTAGTGATGGAGAGATAGAAGTCCTCGGACATAATCTTAACACTATCTCAATAAGTGATGCACAAAAGCTAAGGAGTGAGTGGGGTGTTTTGTTTCAAGCAGGGGCCTTGTTCTCATCTTTAAACATCAAAGAAAACATCTCTTTACCATTAAAAGAGTATTCAGATCTTTCGCAAAAAATGATAGATGAGATAGTAGAGTTTAAGATAAATCTCGTTGGATTAAAATCAAGCGATGCCCTTTTGTATCCATCAGAGATTAGTGGTGGAATGAAGAAAAAATCAGCTCTTGCTCGTGCACTAGCAATGGATCCTAAACTACTTTTTTTGGATGAACCAACAAGTGGACTTGACCCGATCTCAGCTAGAGATTTTGATGCTTTGATACTTAAACTAAGAGACTTACTAGGTCTTAGTATTGTGATGGTCTCACACGATTTGCAATCGATTTATGCTACACTCGATAGAGTTGCTATTATAGATGAGAAGAAGATTATCTATGAGGGTGATTTAAAAAATATTAAAAATTCTACAAATAAGTTTATACAAACATTTTTTAGGAGAGATTTTGAACAATAAAGTTAATTACACATTAGTAGGGTTATTAGTGCTTTTTGGGGCTGCTTTGATGGTTGCTTTTACTTACTGGTTGCTCAAACCAACAGTAAATGAACAAGTTCAAAAATACAACATACTCTTTAATGAATCGGTTTTAGGGTTAAACAAAGACGCAGCTGTAAAGTTTAGGGGTATAGATGTTGGTAAAGTTACAGGGCTTAGGATAAACCCAAAAGACTCACAGCAGGTAGAGGTCCAAGTTACAATACTAAAATCCACTCCAATAAAAGAGACTACAGCTGCAAAACTCACATCTCAAGGTATCACAGGGCTTAGTTATATAAACCTTAGTTTAGGTGATAATGACTCACCGCTTCTTGTGGCAAAAGATGATGAAGATTATCCAGTTATAAAGACTGAAGTCTCATTTTTAGAGAAGCTTGAAGAATCATTTGGAAATGTCTCTACAAGGCTCTCTAAGACGCTAAGTAGAACAGAAAAGCTACTAGATGAAAAGAATCAAAAAGAGATAGCAACTCTACTAGAATCAAGTGCAGCTTTTATGAAAAAAATGGACAGACTCATGAGTGATGAGGCTATAGAAGATTTTCATGCATCACTTAAAAACTTAAACAGTGCATCTAAAAAACTAGATAAACTAATGCCAAAAATAGATATATTTGTAGATAATAGTATAGCGTGGGAAAATAAAGTGTCTAGCTCCTTGGAGTCTATTATGGGAAGTTACACTGGTATAAAAGAGGCAATGGATGAGTTTAAAAAAGCGGTTGAGAGCGGTCAGTTTAATTTAAAAGAGATAACTAGCGATGTGGTTCCTACTATGAATAACGCATTTCTTGAGTTTGAGTATCTTATCATTAGACTAAAAGAGACACTAAATCAGTATGAGCGAAGCCCAAGTGATATACTCTTCTTAAAAGAAGAGATTAAAAAAGGCCCAGGAGAAAAATGATGAAAATTTACTACCTCATGATAGCGATTGTATTTTTGTTTTCAGGTTGTTCTATTACAAAACCTGCCATTACGGAGTATAAACTCTCTTTAAAAGATTTTACCTCAAAGAGTTATACAAAATCTTGCAAAGATAAATCTTTGAAAGTATCTTCAGCATTTAGTTCAAACTCACTTACGACTTTAGAGATGAAATATATGCAAGACAAACATAAAATCTATGCATACTCTGAGTCGCGTTGGAATAACTCTCCAAACCAAGAGATATCTTCTCAAGTTCTTTGTGCTATAAGAGATGCAAAACTCTTTAGTAGTGTACAAAATTCAAAATCTAGAAGCAAAAGCGACTTGATATTGGAGATAAATGTACAAGACTTTATGCAATATTATAATGATGATTTAAGTAAGTCATATGTAAATATAGTAATGTGTTTTACTCTCTTAGATGCAAATACAAATAAAACTATAATTACAAAGAATTTTAGTGCAAAAAAAGATGTTAAAAACTTAGATGCGGCAGGTGGAGTCGAGGCATTGGACTCAGTGTTGGGGGAGATTATAAGTCAAGGTTTAGATTTTCTTGATGGAGCTTGCTTATGATAAAAGAGACAGAGTACAAAAAAAGAAGAAAAAAATTAGCAAAAAAACTCTTAAACAACTCGGTTACACTTCTCACAAGCGCAGAGCCAAAAGTTCGCTCAAACGATACTAACTACCCATATAGACAAGACAGTAACTTCTACTATCTTACAGGCTTTAAAGAAGATAATGCCTCTTTAGTTTTTATAAAGTTAGACAACAAAACAAAAACTATACTATTCGTACAAAAAAAAGATGCACAAGAAGAGCTTTGGAACGGTAAAAGATTGGGCGAATTTGAGGCAAAAAAAAGATTTTTAGTTGATGAGATAAGAGTTAGTTCTAGCCTTAAAGAGAGTCTAGAAGAGCTTTGTAAGGATAAAGAAAATCTATATTTTGATTTTAGTATAGAAACACCAAAGATAAAAAAGAGTCTAAAAAGAAGTTTTGCAGCACATTATGATATTTCACCTTTTATAAAACAGATGAGACTTATAAAGTCAAAATCAGAGATGGAAATTATAAAAAAAGCGATAAAAATTACAAAGAAAGCTCATCACGATGCGATGAAATTTAACAAATGTGGCAAAGGTGAGAATGAACTTCTTGCAAAAATAGAGTATATATTTAAGAAAAATGGAGCATATAGTGATGCTTATACCTCCATAGTGGCGTGTGGGGATAGTGCAAATACTCTTCACTATATCTCAAATGATAAAGAGCTAAAAAACAAAGAACTTATCCTTATAGATGCTGGATGCGAGTATAACTACTATGCGAGTGATATCACAAGAACCATTCCAGTAGATGGCAAGTTTACAGAAGCCCAGAGAGAACTCTATGAGTTGGTTTTAGATACTCAAGAGCAAGTGATAAAGATGATAAAACCAAATGTCTTAAGAAGTGAGTTGCAAAAAAAAGCAGAAAACCTACTAGTTGATGGAATGCTAAAACTTGGCATCCTAAGAGGCAAAAGAGATAAGCTTATAAAAAAACTAAAGCATAAAAAGTATTATCCACACGGAATAGGGCACTGGATGGGCTTAGATGTTCATGACGCTGCACCATACTTTGATGCAAACAAAAAAGAGATACCACTCAGAAAAAACATGGTATTAACCATAGAACCTGGCATCTATATAAGTAAAGATGATAAGAGCGTGCCAAAGAGGTTTCGTGGGATTGGCATCAGGATAGAAGATGATATCTTAGTTACTAAAAACTCTCATAAAAATCTATCAAAAAAAATAGTAAAGGGTGTAAAAGAGATAGAGGCTAAGAGTAATTCTAGCTTGTGCATAAGCAATTGAGATAGTAATGAGGCTGGTGCATTTCGGAACCCAAATAAGTTCGGGGACAGTGCATCTTTAAAGCCTTACGCCACGAACAAGTCCGCAGTTCCAAAAAGACTTTATTTGATTTCTGCTATTTAATGTACACACTTCAAAATAAAAGAAGCTAAGAGTTATACTTATAGCTCCAACCCGTAAGCTTATGCTCTTTTGCTTCAGCGAAGCCATCACTATCAGCTAAGAAGTCCATCACATGCATAAGAGCGTATGGGATATTTTTCTGATCTTCTGGCTTTACAAGAAGAAGTGGCATCGCAGTATCTTGCTCGCTCATAGAAAAACCAACTGGCATAAGCTTACTCATAAGCTCTTTTGGGTTTTTTATACTGTAGTCTTGTAAAAACTTCTCAAACACAGCATCTTTTATCTCTTGTGGCAACTCATCACTTGTGTTTAAAAAGATAGTAAAGTGGATAGGCGTATCCTTAAAGTGGCTAGGAGCAGATGCTGCCATAATGATAAACTCCACATTTTTAAGATGTGCTTCTATCTCTTGATGCTGGAAATACTTATCCGTTTTTATAGCTTTTGCAATCAACTTTTTTTCTCTTTTACTTCTTGTGTCTTATAATGCTCAAAATAGTTATCTGTTTTTATAAGCTTTGCAATCAACTTTTTTGTTCCTTTGCATTCTCTATTTCTTGTTGATGCTGCGCCATAAGCATTCTTATCTCATCCATTGCTTGCGGAGAGACATTGTCATCTTTGCTCCACTTTACTTCATCGATATGTCCACCATAATCAGCGCCATAATCTTCTATCTTTTGCAAAAATTCATCCATATCTAAACAGTCGTGACTTCTATCAACTACACTGTCTTTTAGCACAATATACCAGTCCAGTTTTTCATCAACTTTTATAATAGCTTCAAAGACCACACCCATTTTAGTTACCTCTTGAAGTGTTATCGAAGCTCTTTGCAAAACTTCCTAAGTCTTTTTTCTTTAAGTCGCCATTGTAGACTATCTTAGTTGGATCTATATTGTCATCATTTAACATCTTTGGAACTACATCTGCATTGTTTATAACTTCCATATGAGCATCTAGCTCATCTTCGCTATAAGCCATCTGCATATCAGCAGAGATTACATGAGGTATAGCTTCTATAACTGAGAGTTTTTTTAGCTCCTCTGCAACACCTTCGCCCTCTATTGTGATAATGATTCTACCTATCTCATCGTGTAGATGGTAATCACAAACATCACAACTCTTTAAGCTCTGTACTACTTCTTCTACATATTTTGGCAGACATTTAACTACTATACTTGATACATTCATACTATTTTCCTTTTATAATTGATGTTACGCACTAAAATTAACTTTTATTTTAGTGCGTAAAGTTACTTATTCATAAGTTATTTTTCTTACTTTCTCGCCATTTTCTTCGCGCATCTTATCATATAACTTTTGGTGCCTTATCTTTTCCTCGCGACTAACTGGGCTTCTTATAGATTTGTACTCTACTAAAACACCATCTTTAAAAACCCCAGAGACAATAGCATCAACCCAATAGTAGCCCTTGTCTCTTCTGAGATTTTTTACAACGCCTCTCCATTGCTCACCATTATGTAAGGCTTCCCATAACTCTTTAAAAACAATGCTTGGCATATCAGGATGCCTTACAATATTATGAGGTTTTCCAAGAAGCTCATCTGCTTCATATCCACTTATCTCACAAAATGTTTCATTTGCATATGTGATGTTTCCATTCAAGTCAGTTCTTGAGATGATCATCTCTTCTGCTGGAACTTCTGTTTCAAACAAAAACTCACTTTGATTGTATTGCATGTTCATCCTTTTATTTGATTTTGTAATAGTTTAGAGTTGTGGAATCACTTGCTATAAAAAACTCATTTTCATTTAAGAAAAGAATCTTTGAAATAGTTCCTTTGTTCCCTCCAAAGTACCCAACTGTAGCATGAGTAGATACTTTAAAAATCTCTACATTACCCTCTTCATCGCTTGAGTATGCAATTAACTCTGCACTTGGTGAGATTGCCACACTGTAGATAAGAAAATTAGCCATCTTATAATAGTTTGAGCCATTGTTAATGTTATAAACTACCGTTTTTCTATCTTGGCCAGCAGTAGCGATGATACCTTTTTTGCTATCTACTTGAAAAACATTATCTAAGTTTTGACCACCTAGCATCTTACTAAATGAACCATCAGCAGTGTTGTGTATTTTTAGATTACCACTCTCATCTGCTACTACTACTCTAGTTTTATCCTCTATAAGAACAAAGTCAGAAAACTTTGATTGAGATACTTGAACTTTATAGTTTTGCTTTTTATTTTTTAAGTCATAGGAGATAATTTCGTTACTTAAAAGTCCTAGCATTAATGTGTCTTTATCTAAAAACTTTGCTTTTGCAATAAAGAGTCCATCAGTATAAGGAATGATAAGTTCGAGCTTTTTATCTTGGTAGATATGAACTCTTCTAGCGCCTTTTTCGCCTTGTGATAGTATCATAATCATATCATCCACCACATCTACAGAGTAGATCTTAGAGTCTATGATGTCTCCCATAAAGTCCGTAATTTGCTCTACTTTTATCTTGTTTAATAATTGTTTGCTCTCAATATCAAAAATATCAAGATTACTAGCATCAGTTGCACAATAAAGTTTGCCATCATGCACAACTAAATCTACTACAAACCCGCTCGTTTGCATACTCTGTGTTGGTTGGTTGATACTTGCAGCATAAAGGCTGCTAACTAAGAATAATACGCTTAGAAGTTTATAAAACATTTTGTTCCTTTTTTGGCTCTATCTCTATAGCGTAAGTTGGGCATCTACTTATGCAAAACCCACAAGCTGTGCATTTGCTCATATCAATGCTAGGCATAAACATGGCTTTAAACTCTATGGCATCTTCTAAACAAGGGTCTTTACATGAAAAACACATCACACCCTCCCAACTAATACACTTTGATTTGTTTATTATAACATCTGCATCTATTACTTTTTTATAACTTAACTTTAAAACTCCATGTGGACAAGCTTTTGCACACTCATCACAGTAGGTACAACCACTACTTAAAAAGTTTAAGTACGGAGTCTTATCACTTGCTATTTTTATGATATCTTCTTCACAAATAGAGCTACAAGGTGCATCGCACTCTATGCACTCTTTGTGAAAAAGAGATATATCCTCATAGTAGGGAGGTCTTAGTATGATTTCTTTTGCCTTTTTCCCTTCACCTTTGATGGATGAAGAGAGAAAGCTAAAA
>Ga0265293_10006308_pt1 | contig 19097 bp, 18 predicted proteins | sample Munlanlewell138R_FD_192505 | JGI IMG/M metagenome (GOLD analysis project Ga0265293, IMG submission 192505) | Leachate microbial communities from a municipal landfill in Southern Ontario, Canada - Leachate well 138R | ecosystem: Engineered > Solid waste > Landfill > Unclassified | place: Canada... | reverse complement strand
CGCACCTTTGGCTCATCCGGTGCTAAACCGACCAGTGCTGCTGGCGGCTCACTTAATTGTAATGCAGGCATCAGATGGGGCATGCCCGCAAACAACGAGGCGATATGTCCATCGGCGCCCATACCCAGCAGTGTCGCGGTAAAAGGCATATGCGTTTGTAATGCCTGCGCCCAAGCGACACTTGAATCCTGTGCCGACTCAGCTAAACGTGGATCTAGCACCTTTGCCTGCGGCAAGGCAGCAGCTAGCATCTGTGCATTACTGTGTTCACTGCCTTTTGCAACCCAACGTTCATCAGTTGGGCTGATATGAATATCCGCCCAAGCCAGATCCAGCTGGCTCAGCTGCTGTAATGCAGCGGTCGGCGTATTACCGCCAGGCAACAGCACGCTCACCGCCTGTTGCTTCTGCAAAGTTTGCGTTATGCAAGATGCCAACTCATCTGTCAGCGCCTGGTTACAGGCTTGCTGTGTGGCAAACCTATGCAAAATCGCCTGTGACATTGACACCTCCAAAAGCCATTATGTGACCAACAGAGTTACTTTTTACGCAGTGGTGCATGACCGTCGCTACTCACTACTAAGGTACCTTCAGGTTTGCGGTTCCTAGATGGCTTTTTAGCCACTTTCGCACTCTCTTTTTTCGCAGTTTTCTTCTTTTTAACACCAACCGCTTTACCTGAGGCTTTAACGTTTTTCGGGCCTTGGTAGACGCCTTTCAGCTCTTTAATCACGCGACGCTCAAAACTCTGCTTTAAGTAACGCTCAACGCTAGACATGAGATTCCAGTCATTATGACAAATCAAACTGATCGCCAAGCCTTCCTCACCAGCACGACCGGTACGGCCAATGCGATGTAAGTACTCATCGCCTGAGCGCGGCATATCAAAGTTGATTACCAGATCAAGGCCGTCAATATCCAAACCGCGCGCCGCCACATCGGTGGCCACTAACACACGTGAAGTCCCTTGGCTGAAACGCTCTAAAGCACGTTTACGATCTTTTTGATCTTTATCGCCATGTAGAACATAAGCATTCACATCTTGTGCGATTAAGCGCCCATATAAACGGTCTGCTTGTACACGGGTGTTAGTAAACACCAGCGCTTTACGAAACGGCTCATTGGTCAACAGCCAATGTACCAGACGCTCTTTGTGTGGCACATCATCTGCGGTAATGATTTGCTGGCGGGTGCTTTCATTCATCTCGGCAATTTGGTTGACCATCAAATGCAGCGGATCTTTTAACACTGAATTGACCATTTCGCGCAAGGCATTGCCGCCGGTGGTCGCAGAAAACAGCAAGGTTTGTTGGCGCGCTGAACACTCTTCAACTAAACGCTGCATATCCTCAGCAAAGCCCATATCGAGCATACGGTCGGCTTCATCAAGAATCAGCACTTCAACTTGGTCAAGCTTCAAATGACCAGCATTTAAGTGCTCAATTAAGCGCCCAGGAGTGGCAATCAAAATATCAGGATCTTTACGCAGCAACGCACCCTGCTCTTTAAAGTCTTCACCCCCGGTGATAATGCCGGACTTAATAAAGGTGAACTGTGAGAAACGCTCAACTTCAGCTAGGGTTTGTCGGGCCAGTTCACGGGTGGGCAACAAAATTAATGAGCGAATCGCTACTCGCGGCTTAGCACCAGCAATAAAGCGGTTGAGCAAAGGCAACACAAAGGCGGCTGTTTTGCCACTACCGGTGCGGGCAATCACGCGCAAATCACGACCCTCAAGGGCCGCTGGAATAGCCGCCGCCTGAACGGGCGTTGGCTCAGTGAAATTCAATTCAACCAACGCTTTCAATAGACGCTCATGCAGGGCAAGTTCAGAAAACACGGTATACCTCTAGATCATTGATCATAATAAATAACGCCCTTTGCATAAGCTTAAGGCTATCAGACACGCATTGTACTTCACTTTAGGCGCCGAGATTGCTTGATCAATACGCGCACACTATCAAAAATTACTAAAATTACGGCAATCCAAATCGGCACATAAGTGAACAGTTCTGTTGTGCCAATGGTTTCGCCAACCCAAAACACACTAAAGAGTAACAGCAGCACGGGTTCAACATAGCTCAAGATACCCAGCAAGCCCAAGGGTAGCAATTGACTGGCTTTTAACATAGTGCCAAAGGCAATGGCACTGAGCAAACCCAAACCCGGCAGCAAATACCACAATTGTGGTGCAGTAGAAAACACAGCAACAGGAGCAAAATTTACGAATATATAAATTGCAACGGGTGCCAGCAGCAACATCTCTAAAAACAAGCCACTGAATGCATCAAACCCCATCCAGCGCCGCAGCATAAAATAGGGCGGAAAACCCAGCGCACAAATTAAGGTTACCCAAGATAAGCCGCCAACCACCCACAGCTCATGCATAACCCCAATTGCTGCAAACAGCACAGCTATACGCTGCAAGTTACGCAAGTACTCGTGGTAAAACACTCGGCCAACCAGCACTAAAGATAAGGGTAGTAAAAAAAAGCCTAAGGTTAAGTTGAGCATCTGCTGATTAATTGGTGCCCAAACAAATACCAACCATTGCACGCCCAATAACGCTGCTGTCACAAATAGCGCCAAAATCAATATTGGCTCACGCACTAAGCGCAGCACAGACTCTTTAAGTACGGATGCTCGACCCGCCACGAGCAGCATTATAAAAACAGCCGGTAAAGACCATAAGATACGCTGAGCAAACACTTGTATGCCATCCAATGGCCCCAAGTACAGTGCATAACCTGGAATAACTGCAAATAAACATGAAGCGATAATCGACATCGCCACACCACGGCCTGACAATTGCATACGCACGCCCCTAAAAACAAACGAATAAAATCAACAACACGACCACCGGCCAAGGATGGCTCAGATCAGTCGTGTTGCTCTATTGAACAATGCACAGATGATATCTGTTAAATAGATAGGCGCTATGGTGCACCTTATATATGGACCTTTAGTCTTTGCGATTAAAGGTTTTTACGTGCTGCTGAACGGCTGCTTTTGCCAACATATAAGCCGACACAGGCGCACTCAACATTAGAAACAAGGTAATCAGTAACTCGTGCACATGCAAGCCTTGATCTTTGCTGCTGAAAAACAACATTGATGCAATAAGCACGCAACCCACACCAAGGGTTGTTGCTTTAGCGGGCCCATGCAAGCGCATAAAAAAATCCGGAAAACGATGTAAACCTATAGAGCCGACCAGTGCAAAAGCACTGCCGACTAACAAAAAAAATGCAACTGTATACTCAACCCAAACAGACATCAGTCAACCCTTGCTTATTCAATAATATCGCCGCGCAATAAGTACTTACACAACACCACTGTACTGAAGAAACCAAATAAGGCTATCAGCAACGCTGCCTCAAAAAACAATCGACTACTGAGTAAAATACCGAACACGACTAATAGTGCCAGACCGTTAATGTACAACGTATCCAACGCCAAAATACGATCAACTGCATGAGGCCCACGCAGCAAGCGGAAAAAATTTAACAACAAACTGATACCAAACATCAGCATGCTTAAATAAATCACTGCGGTGAGCATACAAACACCTCTTTCAATGGTTGTTCATAACGTTGTTTGATCTCGGTAATTAAGCTCTGCTCATCCGCACAATGTAAGGCATGCACCGTCACCGTAGAGCGCTCGCGATCAACAGCTGTGGTCACTGTTCCCGGCGCTAAAGAAATAGCACTGGCCAATAAATAAATAGCAATTTCACTGTCCAACTCACAAGGCACCTCAACCCAGCAGGGATGCAAATTACGTATTGGACCAAGAGCTAAACGTGCCACTTGGAAGTTAGCGACGGTAATATCAACCAGCATATGCTGAAAAAAGATAAACAAATGCTTCCAACTACGCACGCGTGGTAAACGCGGCCACCAATTCAGGGTTAAACGTGGAATCACCAGTGCTAAGGTGCTGCCTAACAGCCAATGCCCCACCGATCCAAAGTCATCCACCAGCAGCAGCCAGACCATCAGCAAACCAAGACTGCCTAAAGGATGGCTTAACCATTTTGCACGACTCATAGTGCCTCCTCTAACCGCAGCGCTTGCAGGTAGCTCGGCACGTCCAATAGCTGTGCAGCAGTTGCTTCAGTATAGGAAATCACAGGCTGTGCAAAAACCACCAATAACGGACTACTTAAGAGCAACAGCACTGTTATCAAAAACGCCACTTTATCCATCGCTGCGGCCTTGCTTTCAGCAGCATGATGACGCCAAAACAATAGGCTGCCAGCGCGGCTTAAGCCAATTACGCCAATCAGACCAGCGACTAACACCACGCTCCACAACTGCCAAGCGGCATCACCTGAAACGGCTTTGAGCAACAAAATCTTGCCAAAAAAACCAGAAAAAGGTGGCAAGCCAGCCACAGCAATCGCAGCAGCGAAAAAGCACCCACCTAACAAATACGGATTAAACAAACGCGGCCCTACTTTAAAGCTGCTGCCCAATTCACCGCGTTGTTTAGCGATAATATCAGCCAATAGGAATAAGCCAGCAATCACCCACGTGCTGTGGACCAAGTAGTATAGCGTAGCGCTGATTGCTGCTTCAGTGCCGACAGCAATACCGGCGAGCAACGTACCCACAGAAACCAGCACCAAGTACGCCAGTAAACTAGTCAAGCTGCTGGCAGCAAACGCACCCAAAGCGGCTAAGGCCATGGTCAATAACGCCAGTATCCATAACACGCTGCTGCCTAAACCACTGGCAGCACCAGCCTGCTCGCCAAACACTAAGGTGCTAAAGCGTAAAATAGAATACAGCCCCACTTTGGTCATAATTGCAAACAATGCAGCAACGGGTGCCGTGGCGCTAGCGTAAGCACGTGGTAACCAAAAGTGCAGTGGCAAAAAGGCAGCTTTTAAGCCAAATACCAATATCAATAACGCGCCGGCAGCTTCCAACAAATACAATTGATCACCTTCTGCTTGCGCAACAAAACGCGCCAAATCAGCCATGTTTAACGTGCCAGCAATGCCGTAAAACAGCCCTGCAGCAATTAAAAACAAGCCTGAACCGATTAAGTTCAGCACCACATAGTGCAAGGCAGCACGAATACGTGCGGGGCCAAGTCCATGCAGGAGCAAGGCATAAGACGCAATCAGAAGGATTTCAAAAAATACAAATAAGTTAAATAAGTCGCCGGTTAAAAACGCACCGTTAATCCCTGCTAACTGGAACTGTAATAACGCATGAAAGTAACGACCACGCCGATCATCGCCACGCAGCGCATACAGGGTGACAAACACCGCTAAGACTGCGGTCACCAACAGCATGAATGCGCTGAGACGGTCCAACACCAAAGCAATACCAAACGGCGCTGACCAATTACCTAAGGCGTAAACTTGAATCTCACCGCTAACGGCCTGCATCACTAAATAAATGGCGCACAGTAACAACAAAAACACACTGCTAGCACTTAAAATGCGCACCAAGCGCACCGGACTACGCGATGCAGTCATCAGCATTGCACCACACAGTAACGGTAGTAAAATAGGCGCTATAAGCCAATGATTCATCGTGTGGCTCCTGTGCGCTTTCTTTTCTGCTGCTTCATCTTAGCCAACGCCTTCTTTATCTCGCCGCTAGGCCGAGCTTTTTCTGCTCCATCAACATGATCACTGCCCAACTCGGTATGCGCACGCAACGCCAGAATCAATACAAAAGCAGTCATTGCAAAACCAATCACAATCGCCGTCAAGACTAATGCTTGCGGTACTGGGTCGGTATAGCTACTGGCCTCACTGAGTACTGCCGGCTTACCGGTATGCAAACGCCCCATTACAAATAAAAACAAATTGACCGCATAAGAAAACAAAGTCAAACCTAACGCCACACTGAAGGTACGTGCACGCAAAATTAAATAGACACCGCTAAATGTCAGCACGCCAATTGCTAGTGCCACTAACAATTCCATTACACGTCCTCCGGCAGTTTTACATTGTGGCCAATGCGACCCAAGCCGCTTAAGATCAGCAGCGTGCCACCCACTACGGTCAAATAGACACCGAGATCAAAAACAATAGCAGAGGCCAATTCAATGTCACCAATAAAGGGCAAGTCAACATGAACAAAAGCCGAGGTTAAAAACGGATAACCCAGCAACATGCTGGCCAAACCCGTAGCGGCGGCAATCAATACACCCACTGCGGCAATGTTTGGAAAGCGTACGCCCATGCGGGTTTGCACCCAGCGTTGACCATAAGCAACTTGCAATAAAATCAATGCCACTGCCGTGATCAAGCCAGCGATAAAGCCGCCTCCCGGCTCGTTATGCCCGCGTAAGAACATAAATACAGACACCAATAACGCCAAAGGTAAAACTAAGCGCGCGAGCACGCCCAACATCATTGGATACACCTCAGTAGACCAAGCCCGACCTTGGTTATCGACTCGCGCATGCGGCAAGTGCAGACCTTTCAATAACGCCACTGTCGCTATGGCGGTGATGGCCAGCACACTGATTTCCCCTAACGTATCAAATCCACGGAAGTCGACTAAAATAACGTTGACCACGTTAGTGCCACCGCCACCAGTCAAGCTATTAGCCAAAAAGAAGTCAGCGATACTTTGATACGGGCGGGTTAACACCGCAAAGGTTAAAACAGCCATTAATACCGCACAGCCGGCAGCAATCATAAAGTCACGCAAATGCAATAAACTACTGGACTCTGCAGGTGCATTTGCAGGTAAGAAATACACCACTAACAACATCAACAAAATGGTCACCACCTCGACCACCAATTGCGTCAGCGCTAAGTCTGGTGCCGAGAAGCGGGCAAACACCATGGCAACAACTAAGCCGACCACACTGAGCATCAGTAATGCTGTTAAGCGCTGACGATGAAAACCCATGGTCAGCAATGCAGCGCACGACATGACCCCCAATCCCAAAGCCGTTAATGGATCAATCGGAGTTAACGCAACCTCCCCAGTCACCTGTGACAAAGGCGTTAACCAAGTGACCAACACTGCAATCACCGCAAGCAGTAACAGGCTGATATAACGTTGTAACGAGCCATTTTCGATGCGTGCTAGCGTACGCGAGACTAAGCCGTAGAGAAATCGTATGCTGTTCTCAAACATAATCCGTCCGTTGATATCCGGCAAGCCATCGTACCAACGAAATAAATGTACACGTTGCGCGTAAATAGTAATTCCGCCAACCAAAGCAATAAAGCTCATCAGCAGCGGCAAGTTAAAGCCATGCCAAATTGCCAAATCATACGGTGGCAGCGCATGCCCGAGACTGGCTTCAGCAGCAACGGCCAACAATGAACTGATCGACCAAGCTGGCAGCACACCTACGAGCAAACAACAAAAGACCAATACTTCCACCGGGATTTTCATATAGCGCGGCGGCTCATGCGGTGGGAATTTCGGTAAGTTAATCGGTGTACCATTAAAGAATACATCATGAATAAAGCGCAGCGAGTAAGCGACCGAAAAAGCCCCTGCAATGGTGGCCATGGTCGGTAATAGCCAACTAAAACTGCCGAGCAAATGCTGGTGCAAAGTTTCCGAAAAGAACATTTCCTTGCTTAAGAAACCATTAAGCAGCGGCACCCCAGCCATTGCTGAAGATGCCACCATCGCCAAAATAGCGGTATGCGGCATATATTTCCACAGCCCATTAATTCGCCGCATATCACGACTGCCGGTCTCATGATCAATAATACCAGCGGCCATAAATAAGGATGCTTTAAAGGTCGCATGGTTAATGATGTGGAAAATCGCTGCAACTGGGGCTAAATCTGAGTCCAAACCAAACAGCAAGGTAATCAAGCCTAGGTGACTGATGGTCGAATACGCCAACAGTCCTTTGAGATCATGCTGAAACAGCGCAGTCACCGCTCCGACTAACAAGGTGGTTAATCCAGTGAAAGTAACTAAATAGAACCACCAGTCGGTACCCGACAATAATGGATATAAGCGTGCCAGTAAAAACACACCCGCTTTCACCATGGTGGCCGAGTGCAAATAGGCTGAAACAGGTGTTGGCGCAGACATCGCATGCGGCAACCAAAAGTGAAACGGAAATTGTGCAGACTTAGTGAAGACGCCGATCAATACGAGCACTAAAGCCACAGGGTATAGACTGTGCGCTCGCAGCAGATCACCAGCGGCCAATACATCCACCAGCTCGTAGCTGCCGACTACATTGCCGATCACGAGGATACCCGCCAAGAGTGCTAAACCACCACCACCAGTGACGACCAGCGCCATACGCGCACCTTGTCGCGCAGCTACTTGCTGACTCCAAAAGCCTATTAACAAAAACGATGAAAGACTGGTCAGCTCCCAAAACATCAACATCAACAGTAAGTTACCAGCCAATACTAAGCCCAGCATTGAGCCCATAAATAATAATAAACTGGTGAAGAACCGAGCAACCCGTTCCTGCTCAGATAAGTAATAGCGCGCATAGAGAATGACCAGCAAGCCAATCCCCAAAATCAATAAAGAAAACAGAAAACTTAAGCCATCTAAATGAAAGCTTAAGTTAAGCCCCAGCTGCGTGATCCAAGCGTATTTAACACTGATCACCTCGCCCGCCAAGACTTGGGAGGTTTGGCTCAACAACAGGGCTAAAGCAATCATTGGTGCCAGTGCGGTTGCTAAAGCAATCCAAGTTCGTCCACGCCGCGCAGCCAAAAAGGGTAAAGCTGCCGCAAGAAAAGGAGCAAAAACCAATACTAATAAGATCACACTAGCCTCCATGATGTTCGGCCGGACGAACAGGAGACACCCAGCTTGATGTAAAAAAAAGATTTATCTAGCATAAACATTAGGATGTCTGTCTTTATTATTATGTTACTAAATTGAACAACAGGCTTTGCTTAGCAAACACCAACCTTAAACAATAAAAAAACCCTGAGCGGATAAATCAACACTCAGGGTATCTACAACAAGCATCATTGCGTGCTTATTTAGGGTGCAACACGACTCTGACCATTTACATTAGTAATACGTACGCGCTGACCTACACGAAAGACTTGATTCGGTTCTACAGACTGCACATAGGCACGTAAAACACCGTCATCCTCACGTACAGTGATTTCAACACCTTGTGTACGGGTAATACCTTCTTCAACTGCAGCACCAGCTAGGCCACCGGCAACAGCACCAATCACTGCAGCAACTGCTCGACCAGTACCACCACCAACACCACTGCCCGCGATACCACCAACAGCAGCACCAGCACCAGCACCAATAGGTGTCTTTGTACCCTCAATACGAACGGGGCGCAGTGATTCAATGGTTCCCATGCGTATGGTTTGCACCTTGCGCGCATCAGCCCGCGAATAGGAATCACCACTAAGGTTTGAAGCACAACCACTTAAAAGCATAGTCAGTGCTGTAAAAGTTGCTGCCAAAACAATAGACTTGCGCATAATGGAGTACTCCTTAAATATAAATATGCTCACAGTAAAGACAATACATCACTTTAAACGTTTGCACCAACCCCGAGGAATCTATGGATTATTTTATTGTCGCCGTTGCTGTACTGACAGGCTTATATTTTCACTGGTGGATTTATGCACGGATTAAACGCTGGATTAACCGAGATCTGGCTTTATCCATGGCCGGCGACGATCTACAAAAACAAGCCTACATGCTCAATAAATCAGCTGAAGCAACAGCGCTTAAAATAAAAAAAGCAGATTTACAAAGTTGGCTACAAAAGGCCGCTGATCAATACCGCAGCCCAAACTAAGCCCAAGCGAAGCCATTTATAACACAGCCTCAACACAGCCTTTAAGGCGCGAGCCGCTCTCTACTCCAGCACCCATCATCTTCAATGCTGTAGCTTAAGCGGTCATGTAAACGGCAGGTGCGACCCTGCCAAAACTCTATACGCGTGGGTAGCACACGATAGCCACCCCAGTGCTGCGGGCGTGGAGGCGGTTGATCTTCTGAATAACGCTCTTCAAGCGTTGCAAGAGCCGCTTCAAGATCTTCGCGGCAAGCCAATGGCTGACTTTGTGCAGAGGCCCAAGCCCCAAGCCGACTACCGAAGGGGCGTATATTATAGTACGCATCGGACTCTTCAGCTGTTACTCGCTCAATTACACCCTCAATACGCACTTGCCGCTCTAAGGCTGGCCAGAAAAACGTCATCGCGACCGCAGGTTGTGCGTTTATTTGCTGAGCTTTTGCACTGTTGTAATTGCTATAAAAGACAAAGCCACGCTCATCCAAACCTTTAAGCAAGAGAACGCGACAATGTGGCTGCCCTGCAGCATCAACAGTCGCCAACATCATCGCATTGGGTTCGACTGGCGGCTGCTCAGTTACAATAGCTTCAGCAAACCAACGCTGAAATAAAATAAAAGGATCAAGCGGCGCGTGCTCCTCAAGCAGTCCATCACGGGTATAGTTACGGCGCATATTGGCCAGTTGTTCAGTACTCATCAGTGCGACCTAAAATTAAAAAATAAGTATGCCGGACGTCTTAGTTATCGCGCCTGACTTAAAGCAAGTTGACGGACATAAGCTGGGTGGTACATAGCCAGCACATCTTGAATCTGCGCTTGTGGCGTAATAATAATTTCTACGCGATGATTTTTACGATTGTTGTCCTTCTCCAATGGCTCAGAGTCGCCCAAGCCAAGGTACGTCATACGCCCACTGGTTAAACCGCTTAAACGAAAAATAGAGGCCACCGCACGTGCGCGATCAGCGCTGAGTTTGTGGTTGGCTTTGGCATCACTGGCAATGTCAGTATAGCCCAAAATCAGAACAGCAGAATCAGGGTTGGCTTCTAACATTTTAGCAACCCGAGTAATCGGCCTAAGCACAACCGGCAGTAACAAACTGGGACGGTCAGCATTAAATGCTTGCTGTGCAGGCGCAGTCACCACCCAAGCATTACCTTGCTGATGCAATGTAAATGGCGACCCTTTAATAGACTCGCGCAACAGCCCTTCTTTCTCAGCTAACCAGTCAGCAGATACGATTTTTTGTTGCAGATAGATAACAGACTGAACCTTCTCTGCGTCAGATAAGTAAACCACAGACTGCGCTGTATCTTTATTCGAAGAGCACGCGGTAACGACTAAACAGCTTGCGATCATCGCCCACTTGTACACTGTATGATTCATAATTTACTCAAACTCATAATGCCAAGAAAAACACTATTAAAACCCAATAAAAAATAATGGGCATTATGCCAACGCACTACATTGCTTCAACCGACCATCACTATACTCAATTTACTGACCCACGGTAGCCTTTTTCAACGCATACTGCGGTAGAAATTGAGCAATACGTGTAGTGATACTCAAGACTGTTAGCGTTTTCACACTAACGCCACTCATTAGCTTTGCAACCCCTTAATTGTGCATGCCTGACCAAGGCCGCTGATCAATCTAATGATGCAGAATAAAACATTACGGAAAAACATAATAACTATGTGATTGAAGTAAAAGTGGAATATATTCGCTACAATGTCGCTCTAATCGCATTAACCTCATGACATGTAAAATTCTCCAGCATTTAGTGAATAATCTTATGAACCTTAAAAAAAACGTAGTGTACTCAAGCAGAACCGCCGATAAATTTGTTGTACGCCTCCCCGAAGGTATGCGCGATCGCATTGCCGAAGTGGCGCGCGCTCAACACCGCAGCATGAACTCTGAAATCATCGCTCGCCTTGAAAGCAGCCTACAGCAAGAAGGAATTTTAACTGAGGATGAGAGTGACCGTTTGCGACTCGATAGTCCCGAACTGAGCCATCATGAACGCGAACTATTGCAGCATTTCAGACTGCTCGCGCAGCGCCAGCAAAATGCTCTACTTGCATTAATAAACCATGATATTGAAGGCATGAATTAAACGCCAGATTGCTGCAAAGGATCAATAATCGCCGTCACCCTCTTTTATGATCTACTCAGTTATCTCGCTTTAGTCACACCACCCTCATGCTGTCGTCTTATTGTGCTTGCATCTTTTTAATTTAGGTGCAATGTCATGCCATAATTAAGGCGTTTTTTTGGCATAACATCGATACCAGTTATTTTCCCCACGCCTCTACTGCTTAGCAGCGCAGGTCAAATGCAGATCAAAAAAATGACTTTATCAGCCAAATGGTTAGTGCCATGTCGCTACCTATAGTAGAAGGCATGCCAATGCGCTAGCAACCATTTTGACCAAGACCGACTAAAAATCACCGCGTAGAATTATGGGTCTATTAGGCAGTATTCACAGTAAAGACGCGTACTAATCGTGATTTTACAGCTAAGCAGCCACATTTAACTGCTTTTGTTCGCCAGTTCTCTACGCATCTGTAGAAATTCATGCTACTTTGCTGCCTTTACTCACCTTGGAGCGTTACCTATGGCCCTTAGCAAAGATCAACTGATCAATGAAATTGCAGAATCAACTGATTCAACTAAAACTCATATTCGTGACGTACTTGATCAACTGAGTCAAGTTGTCAATGATGCACTCGATAACGATGGCGAGATCACATTACCAGGTATCGGTAAACTTAAAGTTACTGAACGCCCTGCACGTACTGGCCGTAATCCGCAAACCGGTGCTGCCATCCAAATCGCAGCGAAGAAAGTTATTAAGTTAGTTCCAGCTAAAGCACTTGTTGATAGCATCAACAGCTAAGAGCATGTCTCAGCTATAAAAAAGGGGAAGCAATTCATTGCTTCCCCTTTTTTATTATGTCTAACGGTTAAGCAGGGTTAACCGGATTATCTGGGTACCACACATCCAGTAAAGGACTGATCTCAAACGAGCTTAATTCTTTGCGGCCTTTCAACCATGCTTCAACTTCAGCGCGCTGCGCTTCAGTGACAGAACCACGCTTGCCTGAACAAACAACAGCAAATTCTTCACCGCCAATCAGCGCCATACCTTTACCTTCGATAGCATCGACTACGAGGTCAGCAAAAAAAGCTTCAATAACAGTGTCTGTAATTTCTTCTGGATAGTTCAATTGCAACTCAAAACCCAACTCTTGGAACTCATCAACACATAATTTTTTACGTAAACGGCGCGAACGATTTGTAGCCATGACATACCCTCCAATAATAGTGGGGCGAATATTAGCAGCTTTGTAGCACAAAAACGCTGTAGAAAAACAAATAGCACCCAGCACTGCTTTCATTTTAATGAATAGCGCATAATAGTCATTAATGCTCTTATTCATGGGCTGTATTTTAAAGGTATTGTTATCGTGTTGATGTCATTTTTACTTCACTTCAGTGTCCACAGTAAGCCTCTCATATCGACTTATTTTTCACGCGTCAATAAACGTACAGCACTGTCCACTCTGTGCTTAGCAGCGTTCATCAGCGCACCAGCTGTTATGGCGCAAGCATTACCTTCGAGCAATATTGATAAAGCGCTCAAAGCCAACAAAATCAACAGCGAAGCATTATCGGCGGTCACCATTTCATTGAGTGGTGCCGGTAAAAGCGCCTATATGAACGCTGACGTGTTGATCAACCCGGCTTCGACAATGAAACTGGTGACCACCTATGCCGCCTTAGAGTTATTGGGGCCCGCATATCAGTGGAAAACCGAATTTTTCACTGACGGCACATTAGAAGATGGCGTGCTTGATGGCAATCTCTACCTCAAGGGTGGTGGCGACCCCAAACTCAACATGGAACGCCTATGGTTGCTGTTACGTGATTTACGCGCCAATGGTGTACGCCATGTTTCAGGCGACTTAATTCTTGATCGTAACCATTTTGCACCGCCTCCGGTGAGTATTTTTGATGATGATAATAACGATCGCAACAAGCCCTTCTTAGTTGAACCAGACGCGCTATTGATTAACTTTAAATCACAACGTTTTGTGGTGCGTGGTGAAAAAAACGGCACCCAAGTGGTGATGGAGCCGCCCATTGGCAGCATTGAAATTGTTAATAATGTCATTCTGCAAAAAGCAAAAAATTGTAACAACCCAAAAATCAACTATAGCCCGCAAGACAATGGCCATATGTTAACGCTCACCGTGAGTGGACACATCGCGCCCGGCTGTAGCACGCAAAATTATTTAGCATTTCTTGATCACTCACGTTACGCAGCAGGCATTGTGCGCAGTATTTGGCAGGAAATGGGTGGTGCTATTTTAGGCAACGATATGCTCGGTGCCACACCTGATGATGCCCGTTTATTAGCTCGTGCTTACTCGCCTGACCTGACTGAAGTAATTCGCGACATTAATAAATACAGCAACAACACCATGGCTAAGCAGTTGTTTTTAAGCATTGGCGCGCGCTTTCGCAACGCCTCAGACAACGATGATGCCGCAGCCGCACAGCGCGTTATTAATGACTTTTTTGCTAAAAAGAAAATCTTCAACAATGGTTTAGTGGTTGAAAATGGTTCTGGCTTATCGCGTAAAGAGCGCATCACCGCGCGACAATTAGGACAAATGCTGGAAGCCGCATGGAAAAGTCCTTATGCCGCTGAATTTATTTCATCACTGCCGATTGTGGCAATGGATGGCACCATGCGTCGCCGTTTGCGCAACAGTCAGTTGGTCGGTCAAGCGCATATTAAAACAGGCACCTTAAAAAATGTGCGTGCTATCGCTGGTTACAGCCGTGACGTTAACGGTGATGCTTGGGCCGTGGTCGCCATCGTCAACCATCCCCAGCCTTGGGGTGCTTCGGCAATACTGGATCAAGTCTTGCTCGATGTATTTCGCCAACCCAAAAACAGCAAGTAAGCAACCAGCCACTAGAGCACAAGACTCTAGTGGCTATTTTACACGGCTATCAATAAGCACAATATTCATAGTTGCCGCATCGACAGCCTAGCACTCGCTACCAAACAAGACGCTTAGGTGCCACGAGCTAATCAGCCTTTTTCTTTTTGCGCCATGCCAAGCACGGCAAAAAGCAGCAGCGCTTAAAAGTCCAAGCACTTAGTACGTTCAAGTTGAGCGCACACCAGCACGCTAAAAAGCCCCGCTAGCAACGTTTTCTAAAACTCAGACTAGCAATTTATATGAGGTTTTTTATTTTCAACTACAGCACTATCCAGCTAACCTAAACGCTTGTGTAGTGTCCAACTTGTACATTACCTACGCTATAAGGCTATGCTGTACGCCTGTGTGTAACAGCCAAAAAGAGGATAACGCTATGCAAACGCCTACTTTCGATCCCCGCAAATTGCACCATGCTTTCACTTTAAGCAATGGTAAAACACTCAAATATTGTTCCTTGCCTGCCTTGGAAAATCTCGGCATTAGCTCAGTTTCACGCTTACCTATTTCAATACGTATCATATTAGAATCATTGATCCGTAACGTCGATGATCACCGCATTACCGCTGAGCATGTGCAGCAACTGGCCAACTGGCAGCCTAGCGCTGCGCGTAATGAAGAAATACCTTTTATGGTAGCGCGTGTTGTGCTGCAAGACTTCACTGGCGTACCTTTATTATGCGACTTAGCCGCCATGCGTAATGTCGCCGAAGATATGGGCAAACCTGCCAGCGCAATTGAGCCCTTAGTACCAGTTGATCTGGTGGTCGACCACTCAGTCATGGTGGATTTTTATAACACGCCAGATGCCGTAGAAAAAAACATGCAAATGGAATTTAAGCGCAATGGCGAGCGTTATCAGTTCTTAAAATGGGGCATGCAAGCTTTCGATACGTTTAAAGTAGTACCGCCCGGTTTTGGTATCGTGCACCAAGTCAACTTGGAGTATTTATTCCCCGGTGTGCAAGAAAAAGATGGCATGGCCTACCCCGACACACTGGTTGGCACTGACTCGCACACCACCATGATTAATGCCCTCGGCGTAGTTGGCTGGGGTGTCGGTGGTATCGAAGCCGAAGCGGCAATGCTCGGCCAGCCACTGTATATTCTGACCCCCGATGTGGTTGGTGTACATCTAAAAGGTAAACTGCGCGAAGGCATGACCGCAACGGACTTGGTACTGACCGTCACCGAGTTGCTGCGTAGCAAAAAAGTGGTCGGTAAATTTGTTGAGTTCTTTGGCGAAGGCGCCAAGCACCTTAGCCTCCCCGATCGCGCCACCTTATCCAATATGGCCCCCGAGTACGGTGCCACCATGGGCTTTTTCCCAGTCGATGAAACCACCTTAGACTATATGCGTGGTACGGGCCGAGAAGAGCTCGCTATTGAAGCTTGTGAAGCCTATTTCCGCGCACAAGACATGTTTGGCATCCCTAAAGAGGGCGAGATTGATTACAGTCAAACAGTTGAGCTTGATCTGGACAGCGTGCGCCCGTCCTTAGCTGGCCCCAAACGCCCGCAAGACCGTATTGCTTTACCGGATATGCACGACAGTTTCACCTCGCTGTTTAGTGAAACCATTGCCAAAGGCGGTTTTAACAAAGATGCCTCCGAGCTAGACAAGCGCTATGACAGTACTTGTCCGCTCATTCCTGTGGTCAATAATGACTCACCCCACCCCAAGCGTCCACTCGAACGCCAAGAAGTGGAAATGATCGATAACCGTCTGCAAACACCCAGCGAAGACACTGGAGAAAACTGTCATATTCACAGCACCATTGACCTTGGTCACGGTGATGTGTTGATTGCCGCTATTACGTCATGTACCAATACCTCAAACCCCAGCGTGTTACTGGCGGCAGGTTTATTGGCGAAAAAGGCTGTTGAATTAGGCCTTAGTGTGCATCCCCGCGTCAAAACCTCGTTGGCACCTGGCTCTCGCGTGGTGCCTGAGTACCTTGAAGCCGCTGGTCTGATGAGCAGCCTTGAGGCCCTAGGCTTTGGTGTCACGGCCTTTGGTTGCACCACTTGCATTGGTAACGCGGGTGATTTACGACCCGAGTACAACCAATCCATTGTCGAAAATGACATCGTTGCTGCGGCGGTACTCTCTGGTAACCGTAACTTTGAAGCGCGTATTCACCCTAATATTCGCGCCAACTTCTTAGCCTCACCACCTTTAGTGGTCGCCTTTGCTTTAGCTGGCACAGTCAATATCAATATGGATAAAGACCCGCTAGGTACTGGTAAAGACGGTCAACCGGTGTATCTGAAAGACCTCTGGCCACGCAATAGCGAGATTCAAGCCTTACTTAGCAAGGCCATGAACCCTGCAGTCTTCCGTGAAAAATACAGTGACTTTAGCAAAGACAATAAGCTCTGGACTGACATTGAAAGCGCCAAAGGCTTGGTTTATGATTGGCCAAAATCCACCTATATCGCCAAGCCGCCGTTCTTCTCTGACTTCACTATGCAGCCAAAAGTAGTTAAGCCGATCAGCAATGCCCGCGCTTTGCTGCTACTGGGTGACTCGGTCACCACTGACCATATTTCTCCAGCGGGCTCATTCCGTAGCGATACCCCTGCGGGACAATACTTAGTCAGTCATGATGTGCAGCAGTCAGACTTCAATACCTTTGGCGCACGCCGTGGTAACCATGATGTAATGATTCGCGGTACTTTTGCCAACGTACGGGTGAAAAACCTGATGTTGCCACCGACGGAGGATGGCTCACGTATCGAAGGTGGCTTTACCCTACTCGATGGCAAGCAAGTGGCTGTGTACGATGCAGCCATGGAGTATATGCAACGTGATACGCCGACCATTATCTTCGCGGGCGAAGAGTACGGTACCGGTTCGAGTCGTGACTGGGCGGCCAAAGGCACCTTACTGCTGGGTGTCGGCGCAGTGATTGCGCAATCTTATGAGCGTATCCACCGCTCCAACTTAGTCGGCATGGGTGTACTGCCCTTGCAGTTTGTGGATGGAGCGTCCTACAGTTCCTTGAATATTAAAGGCGATGAAACCTTTAATATCCTTGGTGTGGATAGCGATATGCAACCACGTCAGCAGTTCATCTTAGAAATCACTCGCCAAGATGGTAGTGTTGAACAGGTGCCAGTGTTATCGCGTATTGATACGCCTATCGAGGTGGAATACTACCGTCACGGCGGTATCCTACCGTACGTTCTGCGGGATATTTTAGCTAAAGCCTAAAACCTTCCCCGCCTAACAAAACGGCCAGTATGCTATTGCAGTGTACTGGCCGTTTTTTGTTATGTTATGCAGTCGCTGCGGTGATGCGATAAGCGCTAAGACAGTTCCACCGCTATCTACGTCTTATCAGCCAAACTAGCACCACGGCAATGCGGTGAATCGGGGATGGCTTGCTCAGCCTGCCACTCATCAGGGCTGAAGGTATGCAATGCTAAGGCATGCAACTGCTGCATCAAGTCACCCAGTGCCGCATAGACTTTTTGGTGACGCTGTACTTTGCGCACACCGTCAAAAGCCTGACTGACTACTACCACTTTAAAGTGACTTTCTTTACCACGGCTGTGCATATGGCTCTCGTCTTCAATCTGAAACTCCAGCGGCTGCAACACAACTAATGCAGTTTCAATTTTCTGTATCATCATTCACTTAAACCCTCATTATCGTGCTGATTGCGCCATCTTTTGTGCATCACATTTAAAGGTGCTGATGGCAATCAGCAAAAACATACCGGTCAAGCCCATGGCCGCCGGCACTAAATACAGAGCGCTGTGCAATCCTATCGCGCGAAACGCTTCACTTATTTCAGTCGCACCCGCCGCCAACATAGCTTGCTGGGCCAAATAATCTGATAAACCGCCAACGATCAATGGGCCTAAGCCTCCCCCGAGCAAATACAAACCGGCAAAAAACAAGGCCATGGCCGTGGCGCGCAAGCGTGGCTCAACTACGTCTTGTACCGCAGTATACACGCAGGTATAGAAGTTATAGGCAAACACCCAACCGACGGCAAAGAGACCAACAAAGAGCGCCACATCAATCTTACCTGCGGCTAAAGCAACAGCTGTACAGAGACTAGTGAGCAATAAACTGATCCCACCAAAGAGCAAACGACCATTAGCCATACGCACATGTAAGCGGTCAGCAATCCAGCCACCCAAGGGCAAAGCAAATAGGCCGGTCACGCCAACAATCACTCCCACTGACATCGCAGCTTGACTCAGCTCTAAGCCAAAGTAACGCTGCAACATCGGCACCATAAAAGAGGTATTAGCATAGGTGGCAAAGTTGTAACAGAGCCCTGCCAAGGTCAGCCACCACATGGTTGGCGTCG
>Ga0265293_10006307_pt1 | contig 19098 bp, 6 predicted proteins | sample Munlanlewell138R_FD_192505 | JGI IMG/M metagenome (GOLD analysis project Ga0265293, IMG submission 192505) | Leachate microbial communities from a municipal landfill in Southern Ontario, Canada - Leachate well 138R | ecosystem: Engineered > Solid waste > Landfill > Unclassified | place: Canada... | reverse complement strand
CTAGAATAAATTCACTTTCATTAGTATAAACTTGTTTTAACAAGCCCCTAAGATTGACCATTTTACCTAAATGGCTATTGATTTGATTGGCACTAATAGTATTAACATCAATCACTTTTGCTTCAAGTTTTAAAACTGATTGATCAACTTCAAGATATTTTTGACCGCCATTAGTCTTTTTAATCCCTTTAATCGCAATTTCATAACCAACTTCGATTTGAGCACCAAAGCTTGTTGGTGCGGTTACATAAGTCCCTGATGTATCATCTTGGATAAACAAATGCAGTAGATTATTGCTTGTATAGAAGGTTGTTACGACTCCTTTGACAAAAACGCTTGTTTCATCCTGTTTGTTTAAAGCTGCTTGAATCGTAATTGGTACTTCACCAATTATCAGTTCAAACACTTTTTCCAACTCAAATTGATAAAGGGATAGTTTCGCTTTTAAGACAACTGTTACGCCAATATCTTGTGGAACAGTGATCGTAAATGTTTCTAAATCAATGTATTCATTATTTGGATCGGTCGGATCATTAAATTCCCACTCAATTGTACTTCCGTTGTCGCCAATTGTAGGTACTACTAGGCTAGAATCAACCGAATATACTGTTTCAATGGCTAGATTTGCATGATCGGCTTGAATTTTTGCTAAAAGCACAGCTTCTTCTTCCATCACATAAACATTAATCGTCTTTGTTTGAATCAAGCCACGGCCATCAACTGCTTTATAAGTAATGTGGTAAGTCCCAGTTTTTGATATATCAACTGTATTTTCAATCATTTCAACAGCAATATTAACTCCTAAATAGTCTTTAGCAAAAATGCCAAATAAATAATCTGGTTCATCACCATCAAGCGTTAAATACAAATCATTAGCTCCATAAATAGTTGGTAACTCCGTGTTCTCTTTCGCTAAGACAACAACCGTAAAACTTTTTGATTTTGTTATTTGATTAATCGTGAGATAGACATCTAGATTTACAATGATTATCTCATTTGGTTGAGTGACAATTCCCGTTTCATTTTCAATGCTGATAACATCTTCTCGGTCACTTTCCCAAATTAACTCATAATCAGGGAAAAGCTCAACACTCATTGGAAGGGTAATGTTTTTGGTAACTGAAGTTCTGGAATCATTTTCTTGGTAACCGATTTCGACATGTTTAAAAATATCATCATGAGTAACGGCTGTACCATTACATGCAAAAAGAACAATGGTTAACAAGATTGCAATAATGATAAGCTTAGTTTTTTTCATTTTTTAAACCCTCCAAATTTTATGTGCACTATTAATATACTCCATTTATGCTAAAAATACAAACAGAATATTCTATTGATTCAATTATCAAATATTAATAAAGAAAAAAGGTTATGCGAAAATAAACATAACCTTATTTTATTAACTTTTAATGCTTATAGATAAGCCAACGCTTCAGCCATTGCTTCACGTTTAATCCGCACTTGATTATCAATGAAATCATCGGTTGTCTTGTTCGTTCCAATCAAGCCAATCATAATCAATGGATCATGATTGTTCAATGCTTCCTGAACGATCTTATCAATAACGAAGTAAACAATTGTGTTTGGCTCTGCTAAAATATCATTTAATTCAGTCTCATCAAGTCCCTTTAGCTTAGCAATCGTAATCTCATCTTCAACTGTTGTAACATTGGTGATGTCAAAGATATTCATTACTTCAATCAAGTGCTCAATTTCCGCTATTTTAATATCGATACCACCGTTTGCAGAATCTGGATCAGGTGCTAAAATACTTTCTGGCGTATCAATATCAGCTGAGATGATGCCTGAACTAATCACTCTTAAAATAATCAATGATTCTGTTTCAACAAGATCGCTCATCAATTCTTTTGTTAAGTCTGTATCAGCAATCGGTAAAACTTCACTGATTAGAACATTCGGATCTGCACCAGCTAAGCGTTCTAAAGCCAAGACCATCTTTTCAATTTCTTCATGGTATAGATCAGGTCTTCCATCACGATATGCATATGATGGAACATCCTTTTGATCCAAGCTTTCCGCGATCGTGTTGCTGATGATTCGATCAAGTATTCGCGAATCAAGGTCAACAATCTCTTGTAGCATTGCGATTGTAATGTTATTGGCATCAACATCGTTGATGTTACCGCCAATTGTGTTTACTGCTGCAACAAGATCTTTAATTTCATCAATCTTAATATCCTGATTGATTGCTTCTTCATCATAGTTGTCTTCACCATCAACGGCATATGTTTCATCCGTATGTAGATTGAGATCAATAATTGATGAACTGATGATACGATAAATGATTAGTGATTCTCTAGCAACCATACTATCAAGAACTGTTCCCGTTAAGAGCGCATCATCAATCGGGAATAGATCAGCAATTGTCTTTGACTCGTCTCCACCAGCTAAATCTCTTAATGAGTAAATCAGGTGTCCCATTTCAATATAATCAAGATCTTTTCTTTCGCTGTCAACATAAACTGTTGATGGGATATTATTTTGACCATCCTTAGTTAAACTTTCGATCATCGCTGTTGAGATAACCCGGTTAATAATCGTTGAATTCAAACCGTAAATGTATTCGAGTTTTTCAATGCTGATTGTTTCTGCTTCAACATTGGTTAAGTCGCCACCAATTTCATGCATAGCCTCAACTAATAACTCAAGTTCAGTAACTTTAATATCATGATCTGGTGCTTCTGAATCGAAATAATCATCGCCTGATACCGCATAGCTTGCCGGTGTTGCTAAATCTTCTTTAATAATATGATGGCTAATTAAACGATGGATTAAGACTGATTCAACATTGATTAAGTTTTGCAATAGATCCGCATTTAAAGCATCAGATGAGATCGGTAAAATATCATTTATATTACCTTCGTAGCTATCACCATTTAGATGATATAAGGCATCAACCATCTTCTTAAGCTCATCATTTGTTAAATCCTTTCGCTCAACATCATCGACATAAGCTGCTGTTGGAATTAAAATTCCTTCATTTTCTAGTGATTCAATCATTGAATTAGAAATCATACGGTTAATGATTGCTGAATCAATTTCTTCAATGATGTATCGCAGATCAAGCAATGAAATATCATCCGCATCAATCGATCCTAAGTCTTCAACATCTAAGTATTGTGCAGTTTCAATCAATTTCTTTATTTCAGCTTTTTCAATTCGACCTAAATGGTCACCTGAACTTACCAAAGCGTGATTAGGTATATCAAGCGCATCTTCTTCCTTCATCGTTAAATCAATCACAACATAAAGGTAAGTTGAAGCTAGTAATTCATCTACTTCCTGATCAGTTAAGTTGATGACGGTTGCGATCTCAAAATCAACATCCGCAAAATCATTAATGCCTAAAATATTTAGACCGTTAAGGACATTATAAATTTCCTTGTTTGCCATTCTGCCGTTATCCATTGCGCTTTCAGGTAAGACAATAAGTTCATAATCATAACGATCATTCGCAATCTTTTCTCTTACTGTTTTACTTAATAATAGTTTTGAAAATTTATCGGCAATATATTTTGAGCTCAAGAAGCGGTCTAAATCATCTTCACCATCATCTTCATTTTGACCAATTAAACCTAAGATTGTATTCAAGGACACTGAATCGGCTGATGGAACACCGGTTAAGCCTAATAGTTTAGTTGAAACGAATAAGCTTCTCAACTCAGTTCTTGTAATCAATGATTCACCTGCATAAACAGCTTTTGAATCACTTGGTGCACCCATGTTAATATCCGAGACCGGTTCACCGAAAATATCTTCAACCATCTGTTTAGTAAACTGACTGAAGTAGTTCGCTTCAAACTGACGAGCCATAATGACATAAACATAATCAGACTGTAAGAGAATGCTCATATCATCGTTTGGATTGTTGGGATCAACTAAATCTAACAATAATTCAGCACCTAGATTGCTTTGTGTTGGTCTTCCGGTTAAACCTAACAGCGAAACTGAAGTTAAGCTTTGACGCATTTCCTGTTTAGTAACACGTCCTTGTTCGATACCAACATCACCGATGACTGTCACAGGTGGAGTTGTGTTAATCGCCTCTTCTTCAATACCTAGACGATCAGTAATTACACGTCCAAGTGTCGTTCCTAAGTTAGGATGCTGCATTAATTTGTCAATCGTCATATAAATGAACCCTGATTTTAAGAAACGATCGAAATCATCTTCTCCATCAACAATATTGCGGTTTAACATGTTAGTTACATCATCTACACCGAGGCTACCTAAACTCGATGGAGTTGTCGCACCTAACGTGTTGATTGATCCAATTAAATTACTTAATTCTTCAACTTTAATTAGACCGTCCTCGGCTTCGTTTTCCCGTAATTCCTTTTCAAATATTAAGAATGTTTCGGGCATATTAAAGATTGATTGAAAATCGTTGACTTTTGTCTGACCGAAGGTTCTTAGCTCTTGACTTGATAATACATTTGAAACAAGGCTATGAATAATCTTCGATGTGAATATTTCATCAAAGTTGCCATTTTGAGTTGTCTGATAAATGGTATTGAAGCTGATTGGTCCGCTTAAATCAATAAGTGTATAACCTCTAAGCATATCTTTAATGCTATCAGCTGTTAAAACACCGTTTGCGTTATAAACACTGTCGTCATAATATAAAATATCAGGACTTAGTTCTAAGTCTTTAAACGTTGCATTTCCCTCGAGGAACTTCATGCCAACTTCAACAGCATATGGAGCTAAATCAAGTCCATTGTTTTCAAAGTTCAAGGCTTTATCAAAGATTGCGATCATGAGTTTAGATGCGAAAATATCATCAATTGGTCTTGTTTGCAGTTCATCTTCGGTATAAAGGTTAGTAATAACTGTCTGTATATTCAACATTGAAGGTGAGCCCATTGTTGTCCAATTATAACGGGTTGCGGCAATCAAGAACAACTTCAATTCTAATACTTTAACCTTTTCGTAATCAAATAAACCATATTTCTCTTGCTTGAAACTAAAGTCCTGCCATTTAAACTCATGCTCAACTTTTGTTATATCTTCAACAGCGGTTGAAGCGGCGTTTGCGATTGCTTTCAGCGGTCCTTCATCCTTCATGATATTAGAAACAGCATTATGCAACCTTACTGATGAAAATAAGGTTTCAAAAGCATCTGTCTCTCGTAGTTTTTCATTGATGTTTGGAATTTGACTTAAGCTGTTTAATTCTTGTTGCGAATTAACGTTCAGTGCTTGGAATGAACGAATTAAGATTTTGATTTCATTCGTATCAAATAAGTCATAATCACCTTTAACTTCACTAATACGACTAAATACATCCATGAAGTTAATCTCAATGTTTCTTAAAAATGCGATTTGATCTTGAATTCCTTGATACTGAGTATCAACTAAATCAGCTGCAAACAAATGCAGTCCTTCATCTGTGACAACAAAATCAATTATCTCAGAAATTATTCTGCTTCCAAAGACTTGATCAAGCTGTGAATCCAAAAGACCATTTAGATAATTAATCCACCCATTACTTGGATCATTGAATACATCCGGTTGAATTTGGGCAGCTTGTACTCCCTTCAATAATTCGTAAAAGTCCGTTTGATCAATCTTATTGTCTTCTCTTCTGAAGGCAAAGAAGTTATCACTTAATGTTAGGTTTGCCACAAATCCGTTGGCGGTACTTCGAACATATTCCTGAACTGGCTCTGCCAATAGGGCATCACTAAACAAACCGCGAATTAAATTATTATCGGCGATTGCATTAAGCGTTGTCGCTTCTAAATTGTTAAAACCGGTTAGATATGTATTAAGTGATTGGTTGGATACTAATGCACCAACTGTATCTATGCCTGCTTTTTCACCAAAATCATTGGCTGAAAGACTAATTGTATGAATCAATGATTCCAATTCACCTGCTTTTAATATCCCATCTTCAATTACTTCATCTGGTAATGTAATTGTATAACCGGGAATAAAGCCAAGTGCACTTGCCCCAAATTGTTCGGTTAGTTTAACAGCGCTTGCACGAACAATCAAAGAACTTCCAAAGCCACTAAAGACTTGATCAGTCGTTTCTTTGTTGCCATAGGCGAGTGGTAATTTAAGGTTGATTGTAGTTGGATTGATCATCGCTTCCGTAAGATTGAACATTGTTAAGGCAAAGTCGTTATCACGGCCCAGTGAAGCCCCTACTTCTAACACACCACTTAGTAAATGGTTAATTTCGGTAAGCCACTCTGTACTATCTGGATCCATATCTTTTAGCTGATCTGGAATTAATAAATAGTTTGCAATTGCTTCATTATCCTGATACTTCATCGCGAAATGTGCCATGTTTGACATCAAAAATAGCGAATGTTTATTGGCTGGTGTAATTGTCAAATACTGTTTGAACTCATCTTTTGCCAATAATTTAGAAAAATCAACATCTTCGAAATCCACATTTCGTGTTTCTTGATAAACGAATTTAGAGCTAACATAGCCTAGATTAAAGATAGTCGATAATTCTTTATTTAAAGCGAAACCATCAGTTGAGTAAAGACCGAGATTTACCAATGAATCAAGATAAGTAAGCCCTTCTTGACCGACCCTGCTTAAAATCTGTGAGTTTATAATTGATTGATCGAACAAGTTAAATTGCTCTGTCGTTAAGTTACCAAAGCGATTGACAAGCGCGACTCTTTCGTTGGTTGATAATTCATTAAATGCTTGAATTTCCGCAATTGTCGTAATACGGTAAAGTGTTTCAACAATGTTTAAAAGGTATGATACCTCTTGTCCGAAGTTGAAGTTGATTTCATTCGTTTCAAAATCAGTATCTAGAACAAGGTGAATGATTGAACGTAGTTCTTCATCAGTTACCAATGTATCAACAATCATCGGACTGGCGATTGTCAAAACATCATTTACAACATCACTTTCATTTAATAATAAATGAGTGATTTCGCGAATAACGGGTAATTGATTTTTAGCAACATTATCAATTAACTCCATCATGTTTGCCTGATCACCGAAAAATTGTGATAAACCAAGCGTTACTGCCTTTTGGTAAATATTTGAAACATTTGTTAATTCATCGTTCCATTTAATGTCATCACCTTGTAAAATTTCAACTAACTTGTCAGCCAGTTCTTGTTGATCTTCTTGATTAAAATAGGTGTATGCGCCAAAGTCGATGCCAAATGGAATTGATTTTAAGATTAGTTGACTATTAGACAACTGATTAATTACATTACCTAGCCATTGTCCGTATTTTTCGGTTAATAAAACATCAGTTTGATCCATATCAGCTAAAAAATCAATAATATTGGCATCAAACTCATCTGTTATCAATGCATCATAGACCAATAATAAACGCTGAATTTCTTCTTTTAAGAAATAGGGATTGTCGATTATGAAATTAAAGCGGTTTTGCAAGTAACTTTCAATTGAATCGGCTTCAATCCAACTGATATTTTCTTGAACCATTTGCAATGTAGTCGCATAATCAAGCGCAACCGATGAAACTGTTAATAGGTTTAATTTGCTAATTTCATCAACAACAACACGAATCTTCGCTAATTCTTCTTGCTCAAATTGATCAAAGGCACCTTGATCCAGCATTGCTTGTAGTTCACCAATGCTGCCTAATTCAAAAACTGCTGCAACAACGTTGTATAATTGACCAAATTCATCATGCCAATCAATCGCCTCAAAGGCCGCAATACCAGCCTGACTGCTTTCTCTTGCGTAAAGATCGGCGTCAGGTAATAAATAACCTATTCCAAAGCGGGTTGCCGTTGGAATCATATAGCCTAATAAATTTGAAGACTGTAATCTATTAAAGATAAATTCGAGGTCAGGTAAATTTTCTTTACCAACCGTATTGAAATCAAAATCGCTATCTAGATAGCCGTTTTCTAATACTACTTTGGCAATACCAAGATAGGCGTTGAATTCCGTTGATAATTGAATTCGATGCTTCTTGTTGTTTGCATCTTTGATATTAAATGTAAATGCCAAGTCGAAGAGAGCTTCATCCAATGATTTATCTTTTGTTATTTTTATTCCCTTTAGGATTGCACCAAGGCCTTGCTCGTTTAGTTTTGAAACCTCGTCTAAGTAAACTTGATACTCTTCAGGAATAACGCTGTTATTGCCTGTGCTGGTTTGTTCATTGCTGTTAAAGGTTCCTACTGCACCAATGATTATTAAAATCGGCAACAATAAAATAATTGCCAAAAAGACACCTTGAACTCCACCGATAGCACCACCAAGCAATCTATTAAATATGCTTTTTCTTGGTTTTTTCAATTTTGTATAAGGTTGATTGCTCATTCTTGCTTTTTCAGCTCGTTTTTCGTTTTGCTTGTTTAAAATTGATGCTTGAATTGTGTTTTTATAGATTCGATTGAAAATGAGTACTTTAAGTAAGAAATGGATGATTGGTAGCAAAATAAAATAAGCAACAATCCGAATTACCAAATCTGCAATAAAGATTAAAAAAGGTGCTATATCAGGATTACTGATTATCTCTTTAATATCGTCTGATAAAAAGTTTAAAAAACTTAATATGAAGGCTTGAAATTTATCAGGTGAAAAAAACCATCCGACAGTAAAAAATGATAACAACCATAATAAGCCTATTGTCAAGATAATTGTAAGGATTGTGTGATAGATTGATTTTGTCGTTCCTCTAAAAAAACCAATAAGAACAAATAGTCCCGCAAAGATACCGATAATACCCCATTGTATTAATAAAAATGATACCATAAAGCTCTCCACCCTCTCTTCTCTCTTACACGCATTTTACCAAAAAACGCGATATTATTCAATTAAATAAGCCTAACTCAATAAAATAAGCTTGAGGTTGATTAGAGGCGATTTATTACAATAATTTGAAAGCTTTATTAAAAAAGTCTTGATATTGCATAATTTGTGGTCATTATTAGCTTTTATATGCTAAAATTATGTTATCAATTAATACTCGAAGGTGATTAGATGCTTCCATTTAAAATCGCACTCCAGTTCTTAAAATATAGCTTGACAAAAACAATTGTCACTTTGCTGGCGGTTTCTTTGGGAATTGCAATTTTTTATTTTATCTTGGACGCTAGTTCGGGCTTAAAATCGACCGTCTTAAGTACTACTGCTGAAAATGATGCTCATATTCGAATTCAAACGGACGTGGCCTTTGTTTCGTTTTCTGAACAAAGCGCAATTGACTTACGCAATGATATTTTTAAGCTAGATAATCGTATTGTGGACGTTTCTTTTTCATATCGTACAACTATTGTATTGCAAAATGCCAATGGAATTGATAATGTTATTGAAATGCGTGGTGTTGATTTTGATTATGGTGCTAAGATTGTCGATATTAAAAAGCGTATTTTACATCAGTCAAAAAATAAATTCCCCGAACCAGTTAGCGATAATAGTTTAAACTATGATGGTGAGATTGCGGTTGGACAAAGATTCACAGAAAATTCTAATAATCCTTATGGGCTATCTAGCATCTTATCAGTAAAAAATGCTTTAGGCGAAATCTTTAGGTTGAAGATTGTTGCTGTCTTTATTTCTGATCAAGATATGTTATCTAGTTCCGTCTTTTTCACTGACATCGAGACTGCGCAAAAAATAAATCATGCAAGCCATATAAATTTCATTGAAATTAGGACAAAAGACCCCGTTAAAAGCAATGATGTTGCACCAAAGATCAGTGCGTTTTCGGAAAATAGATTTACTGAATTCATTGTTTCTGATTGGCAGGACGGAAATCAATATATTATTAACCTGCTCTACATCGAAGATGTATCAATCTTTTTGATTCAAATAATGACCGGTTTTGCTGTTGCCTTTGGTGTTGGAAGCGTGCTGATGTTTCAAGTCAAAGAAAAAATAAATCAGATTGGCATCTTGAAAGCCTTGGGGTTAAAGGACAAAGAAACCGTTCTGATCTTCCTCTATCAAGCATTAATCATAACGATCATTGGCCTGATTAGCGGTTTAATCCTCGGCTTTTCCTTAAGTCAACTCTTTATGAAAGTCTTCATACGGCCAAGCGGGGTCCCACTAGTTAGCCTTCAGACTGATTTTATCAACCTTTATTCCCTTTTGACTTTCGTAATTATGCTGCCAACTAATTTACTTGCAGCCTTTATTCCAATTCGTTTCGTTAAAAACTTAAAAATTATTGAGGTGATCAAACATGAGTAAACAAACCCTGATCAAAATTAAGGATATCACTAAGACATATGGCACAAAAGTAAAAACGGCTGTTTTAAAAGATATTAATCTGGAAATTGAAAAAGGCTCTTTTAACTGGATTGTTGGTGCCTCAGGATCAGGTAAAACCACACTACTGAATATTATTAGTGGCTTGGATGCTTCTACTTCTGGAAAAGTTGAGATTGAAGGGGTTGACTTAGTCAGTTTAACACCTAATGAACGTGCTCGCTTTCGAGCCAATAACTTAGGCTTTATCTTTCAATTCCATTATTTATTACCTGAATATAATGCTTTGGACAATATTTTAATGCCCTTAAGGATTCAAAATAAGAAAATTGATAAGGCTGTAAAACAAAGAGCACTTGATTTAATGAAAGAGGTTGGCATTGACCACGTCCATGATCATTATCCAAACCAGATGAGCGGTGGGGAGCAACAAAGAACAGCTGTTGCTAGAGCCATTATCGGTGGACCGTTGTTAATTTTGGCCGATGAACCAACCGGTAATTTAGATAGTAGTTCAGCTGAAGCTGTTTATCAGCTATTAAGAGCATTACACCAAACATATAAAACAACTTTCATTGTGATTACCCATGATAAGATTAATCCCGCAAAAGGTGATCGTCTCTTGACATTAAAAGATGGTGTTTTAATTAAGGATGTGATTTATTAATGCTTCCTTTTAAGATTGCTTTTCGTTTTATTTTCAAATCACCGATCCAAAATCTATTGATCATCTTTTCAATCATTGTTGGTGTTGGTATTCAATTTTTTATCTTAGCGATGAGTGGTACACTAAGTAACGTAATTTTGGAACACACTACTTCCTATAATGAACATATCATTGTTTCAAAAAAGCAAAGACTGACTAACTATATTCTACCAATGGATTTTAGTATGAAAGAACAGATTTTAAGTGAGAACCCCGAGATAAGTAAGGCTAATTACTATACCTTTGACAAAAGAGTTACACTTAAGTATAAATCGTTACCAGAAATTAGTTTTATCGTCCAAACGGTTGATAATGAAGATGGTTTTGCTTTTTATGGCTTAACAGAAGAAAAGCATTTAAAATCCGGTCATTTTCCTACTGAAAAAAACCAGATATTATTGACAAAGCAATTTGCAGATCAATACATGATTGAAAATTATGACTGGGTTACCTTAACCTTTGTTAGACCGGATAATGTTTTCTTACATGCTGATTATCAAGTTGTCGGCACTTTTGACTTGGGCTTATATCGACACTCATTCAATTATACTGTCATAACGATCGATGCTTTACCCGAAGGATACGATTTTGATTATAACTCAATGATCATCCAAGTTGAAAATCCTAGAGATGTTGAGAAAGTTGCGGAAAGAATAAAGACTTACTTTGATCTAAGTAAGGTTGAAGTAAAGACTTGGAAAGAAATTACACCTGAAATATCGTTATTGGATACTGCTCAGGTAATTGTTACCTTTTTGATTCAGCTTTTTATCTCAATCGCCATCTTTATTGTCGTATCCAGTATTATCGGTTTTTCTGTTCATCAAAAATCCAAACAGATTGGAATTTTAAAAGCGATGGGATTAAAAGATATTTTTGTCTCAGAAGTCTTTTTGCTGCAATCCTTGATTCTCGGCTTCTTTGGTGCAGTCGGTGGCTTAATCGGTGGTACTGTTTTCTTAAAGATGTATGAAGGTTATATGGTTTATGAAGACGGATCACCAAGAATTCTTATTAATTATCATTGGTACTATTATATTATCTCGGTAGGGATCATTGCAGCAACCGTCTTGTTAGCTTCATTGATTTCGATTAGACGTGCCAAAAAGGTTTCAATCATCGAATTGATCAAGACTTAATTTCCCATACTAACAAAAAAGCCGCTGTTAAGCGACTTAAGATGGATTATGATTTTATTAAACTAAACTTGAATTAAAAAATCAAGAGAATCTTTATATTAAAATACTTTTAAATCAACAATCTTTTCTAAAACACTTGAAGCTTCTTCATAGGAGCACGGTTCATATATAATCTTTTCTGTAATATCATTGTAGTCATGTTTATAAATTTGAGTTCCTATAATCTCATTAAGTAATAATGAGATGTCTTGACCATCTTGTGCAGAAAGACAATAACTATTATTTTTACGTGTTAATCTAACCTCTTTGACTAAATCTTTAAGATTGTCATAAGTTATTAAGAATATTTTCTACATAAAAAGGTTGTACCTTTAAAAAATTGATCATTAAAAAAAGCTCCGAGGAGCTTTTTTTACTTTATCAAGTTTTTTTCATAAGATTTTATGTTTTTATTCCTCTACAACAGTTACGATAAAATCTTCGATAAAAATATAGTATCTTTCGTTTTGGAAGTAAAAGTAAACCATAATATCAATACTATACTCGCCTACTTCTGAGAAAATCCAATAATATTGATAGTCTACTAAGTAATAAAAATCTTCAATTGAATCAAAACCAATCTCATATGTCTCAGAATCTGCATATTCTATTATATAGGTTAAACCACTAGGATCGATCATATCACCTAAAACATAATTAGTCTTTAGGTTTTCTGTATCGGCTTTAATTTCAAAATAAGGATCATACTCATATCTTTCTAATTCCGCTTCGAAGGTAAAGGTATATCTTGTTTCCCATTTACCAGTGTTTTCAATTATGAAACCATTTAGATGAATTTGTAGATCATATTCTTCGATATACGAATAAGGAAAAAGATATGCCTTATTGGCTGTAAAAGATATTGCCATCAAGTCATCATAATATGTTACTGGATCGGTAAAATCTTCGTAAGTTACATCACTGTAATCTTTATGTCCATGATAATAAGTCCACCGTAATTCATAATAATCAACTCTTTTTATAACAATGACACGAAACTTTTCTCCACTGTCTTCGCTAACGAGATAACCGCCTGTAGGAATTTCATCCTCAGTTGGCACTACTGCAAAGGATTCATAATAAAGATAGTTCTTATATCTAAATGTTACTTCAACGATTAGATCCTGATGGCTTGGAAAAGCTGCAATCGTTATGCGCTCAAAATCTACAAAAGTGATTATTTCCGTTGTATCATCATCATAGGTTACCAAAAAGGTATTATCAGCAAATGTGTCTATTCCCAGTTCAAGATTATACAAGACATCATCTTCGATAATCTCAATATCTACAACGGCCTTATAGACAGGAAAACTTGTCTGTCCTTCAATTTTTTGATAAATTACAAATTCACCATAAATCTCCTGCGTACTGTAGTAATAATAGTTTCTTGCGTAAAAACCATTACCTGAATATTGTAACTCAGCGTTAACATTATCTTCCTGTAAGTAAATATTGTCATAGTAAGGATGATAATTGAAATATGCTAAATGATCGTAATCGATTTCAAGGTTACCATATAAATCAAACAACTGTTGATCACTTAGTTCTTCATCAGAGAAATAGTGGTATAAATAGTATTGTTCCCCTATTTGAATATAAAACGCATAGAGCTTAAAGTCTTTTTCCGTTTCAAAAATAACTTTATACACGCCCTTTAGACTGCTATAATCAAGTTCTCCAATGATTGTATATTCAAACTCATATTCACCATCATTGTATGTATGGGTTCCGGGACTATCTAATTCCAATAAGTCTCGATCGATATAAATAGTATGTTGATTATGGTGGGTCTCATAAATTTCAGTAACTTCAACTCGATAGCTTTGATAATAAGCATCCTTATTAACAAAAAAGTAAATGTTTTGGCCTCGATCATAAACCCGATCAATTGGTTCACCACCATATGGTGCTGATAGTATCTCCTCCAATTCTTCGAATTTTTCATAGTCAAGTTCTTGATACTGATTTAGATTAGCCGGCATTTCCGGGCTAACGCCTGTATCAAAGACAACTTCAAGCGTAATACTGGATTCTGAGTCAGGTGAACTAAACATAAATGCTCCAAAAACAGGAATGTTTGTTTCAAGATAAACTGATTTCAGTTTTTTATCCGCATCAATTTTAATAATGACATTAAGCGATGAATCATATACTGTCGAAATTTCACCAATTTCTTCACCGAACATCGACTCCATTATCGCTGCGATATCATCAGCATCAAATTCATATGAAAGAACGTGACCATCAGCAACTTGATGAATTTTCAATGTTTTTAATGTCTCGAATATCTCAGTTAGGCTTTGATCCTCAATCATACTTGAGTCGGGATAGACGACATTTCCAAAAACAATATGTTCAAAAGCCATAAAGATGTTTTCGATACCTTCGGTGATTTTATTATTGACTTCAATCAAAGCACCTTTATTATTGCCATACGCTTTTAAATTACCGTCTAAATAAGCATTACTATCTTTTAAATACAATGTCCCATCAACTGCTAAACTATAGTCATTGTTTGATACAACATCTTTATATGTTCTTTCATTTTTGGTTCCATATCTAAACAAAACATCGGCTTTAAACTCTGAGGCTGATAGTGTTTCATTTAAGAGACCGACCAGGCTGATTTCATAATCAAGATTAAATTCGCTTTCATTTTCAAGGTAACTGTTTTGTTCCACAAAAACACGATTTTCATATGCCTGTTTGATAAAGCCTTCTGATTTTAATGAAAATGTTGTGTTCGGATCAAGCAGCACATTATCACTTAAACTGCGAATGAACGCAATCTTCTGAAGTGTGTTTAGGCCTTGACCAGTTGTTGTCGGTATACTATAACTTAAGTTTAATGATGCTCTGTCTGTTTTAACATCCTCATGGCTTTTTGGAACTCCACCAATTACTGTCTCTTCAATGCCAACAACAGTTAGATTGAATGTTTTAGTTAAACTCGCCTTACCTTTGCTTAAGGTGGCGGTTAAGGTGACATTGGCATCGCTATCTTGTCTTGTAACTTTACCTGTAATTGAGATTACATTTGTTTTAGATGAACCCCAAGTAACCGTTACCTCGTTAACTAGATCGACTAAGGTTATGTCCTTTGTTACATTGTTGTCGGTATCGGGACTTTGATAACCAATTTCTAATGTCGCATATGCTTCATCAACGAGTTTTTTATCTTTGGCATTTGTTTGATTACAAGCGCTCAAAAAAAAGACTGTTGCCAACAATAAAATACTAAATACTAGTCTTTTAATTTTCATTATGTTTACCTTTCCTTCTTCAGTTATTATTTAGCTGTTACTTCTATTTTATAACAAATATATTTTTTGTAAAGTAAAGTCTTGCTTAAAGTACTTTTTATTTTATAAAAACTGGAAACGGATTTTATTTAGGGTTCACATGAACCATGCAATGGATTACATCAGCAACTTCTCTTTCAACGGCTAGATGAACTGTTTCTGCAATCTTATGCGCTTCTTCAAGTGACAAGGTTTTATCAACACCAATTTCAACATCAACATAGACTCTTGTCATATGCATTCTCACTTTCAAATCATCAATGCTTTTAACCTTTTTGTTTCCTTCAATGATCGTTTTGATCGTCTTGATGGTTTCATCGTCTGGGGCTTGATCAACTAAAAATGAGATAGCTTCCTTTACTGTCGTAAAGGCCAATTTTAACATTAACAAACCAATAAGGATTGCAGCGATATAATCAAAGATTACCAGACCAAATTGGCTTAAGAATAACCCAATAAAAACAAAGAGTGTCGAAAAAACATCTAATAGATGGTTTTTTGCATCAGCTGCTAAAACCAAACTATCATGTTTCTTGCCAATTTTGACGTAATAAATCGCTAAAAACAACTTAGGAAAAATTGAAAACAAAGCAACTAAAACAGTATATGCTTCTGGTTCAGCCGAACCGTTAAGGTTTATAATCGAAGAGACGCCATTATAAATAATGTAACCAGCCGTCAATAAAAAGACAATTGCCAAAACAAAGTAAGCAATACCTTCAAATTTCTCATGACCGTATGGATGATCCTGATCGGGTTCCTTTAGTGACATCTTAACGCCAAAGAGCATTGTCACACTTATAAAGACATCCGATAAAGCATTTAATCCATCACTAAATAGAGCTTGCGTTTGGCCCAAAAGACCAAAAATGATTTTGATAAGCGCTAATGCCAGGTTTATAAATAAACCGATATAGATTGCTTTTATGATAAGTTTGTTTTTCATAATTAAGTGATTACCTTTTCAATTCTTTCGATCACAAATGAATCCTTTTCCTGATATTGCTTTTTACTAATGTAGAAACAATAAATCTCATCAACTTTAATGCTTTGGTGTAAACTGAATGTTCTTGCGAATAAAGTTGCTTCAATTGTCTGTTTTCCATCGTCTAAGACGACAAAAGCCATTTTTTCGTTTTGCTTTGTTTTAATAATCTTTATTGCTTTAATAATTGCTAAAACCTTTAGCTTCGTCTTTCTCGCAGAGTCACTAAAGAAATCCAGATTTGCAGTTCTTGCCCATTCATCATATCGTTTAAATGGATGCTGTTTTAAGTAAAAGCCTAATGCTTCTTTTTCATATTGAGCCAAGGTGATTAAATCATACTCTGGATATTCTCTTGGCTTAAAGTCGGTTATGTATTGCTCATAACCGGCATGCTCTAAGTTGATGTGTTCAATTAAAGTTCTTTTTGTTTCCTTAAAACAATCCAAGGCGCCAGCGTAAATCAACATTTGAATTTGCTTTTCGTTCAAATCGTTTTTCATTCTGAGCTTAAAGTCTTGATAAGTCTTAAACTCACCCTTTGCTCGTTCAGCTAAAATTGATTCAACTGCTTTTTTACCAACACCCTTAACAATATCAAGCGGTAATAAAATCGTGTTATTATCAAATTGATAATTGGAATCGCTTAATTGAACATCGGGAGAATTGATGACATTACCTTTTTTCTTTAAAGCATCTAAATACCGTTTTGTCGCTGTTTCATCGCCGGTTGAGTAATTTAATAAGACCGTCATAAAAACAGCATAATAATGAGTCTTTAAATACGCCATCCAATAAGCTACTAAGCTATAGGCAACACTATGACTTCGGTTAAAGCCATAATCGGCAAACTTAACAATGTAAGAATATATTTTTTTGGCAAGTGCTTTGCTGTGGTTTTGTTTGATACACATTTCAATGAAATGCTTTTCTTCTTCTTTTAAAATGTTTAAATCTTTTTTAGAGATTCCGCGTCTTAATAAATCCGCCTCAGCCATTGTATAGCCCGCAAAATCATGTGCAATCTGCATGATTTGCTCCTGATAGATAATAATGCCGTAAGTCGGCTTTAAAATAGATTCTAATGCTTCATGAATTGGCTCATATTTATTCCCGTGTCTTCTTTCGAGATAAAGATTGATGTTATCCATTGGACCAGGACGATAAAGGGCTAATAAAGCGACTAAATCTTCGAAATGTGCTGGTTTTAATTTTTGAATGACATTTCGCATTCCCCGCGATTCCAATTGGAATAAACCGTCAGTATCGCCTGATGATAACAATTCATATGTTTTATGATCATCTAATGGAAGATTGTATAAATTAAAATCTTTGTCTGTCTTTGAAATCAGTTTAATGACGTCAGAAATGATCGTTAAATTACGAATACCTAAAAAATCGATTTTTAACAAACCCATTTTTTCTAAGTCAACTGCTTCCAGTTGGGCTTGATAAAAATCATTTGCTATTTCTGTTAATGGCACAAGCTCAGTTAATTTTCGTTTTGATAAAACAATACCTGCAGCATGTGTCCCGGTGTATTTAGGCAGTCCTTCTAGTTTTTGGGATACCGAAAGTAATTCAACCATTTCATAATCTGTTTCTTCAATCCGATTGTGCAACACACGTTCAATCATTCCTTTGACGCGTGAAGGTTCAATTTCCATTGCTCTTGCGACATCACGAATTGATGAACGAATTGCGTATTTCCCAAAGGTTACAATTGAGGCAACATGTTCCTTCTGATACTTATCATGAACATATCTAATGACTTCATCTCTTTTATTATCCGGAAAATCTAAATCAATATCCGGCATGCTGATTCGTTCTGGATTTAAGAATCGTTCAAAAAGAAGATTGTATTTTATTGGATCAATATCGGTTATGCCCAAACAGTATGAAACTAATGAACCAGCCGCAGAACCACGTCCGGGACCAACTAGAATCTGATTTTGTTTTGCATATTTTACAAAGTCATAGACAATCAAAAAGTAATCGTTAAAACCCATTTGATTAATTACTTTCAATTCATATAGCAGCCGCTCCTGATAAACTGAAGCTTCTGCTGATTGTTCTTTTTTAAGCCGTTTCTTTAAACCTAGAATTGCTAGTGATTTTAAATACTCAACAGCCTTAACTCCCTTATCCAGAGGATACTCTGGTAGTTCCAGTTTAGGTTTCTGGTATTTGAATTCAATCGTTTCCACCATTTCCTTTAAATTAGTAAACAGTTGGGGATAATCATAAAAACGAGCTTTGATGGTTTCAAAAGGTAAAAAACGATAATCAAAGCTTTCATCTTCTTTTTCGGCACTATTTAGTTTCAATAGGATTAAATAAGCCTTTTTATCGTCTTCGTTTAAATAGGCTGTTTGGTGATATGGCAAAGCTTTGATATTTGCTTCAACTGCCAGTTTGTAAAGTGTTGGTGCTAGTTTGAATTCCTGGTTCCAGGTGTCTAGTTTGAGTGTTAAATAAAGATAGGGAATTTTCGCTTTTAATCGTTTAAGTAAATCTTTCGCTTCATTGACATTTTGATTATAGATATGTGCTTCAAGCTGTGGATAGTTAACAACGACAACGATTAAATCCTTTAGGTAGTCTTCTAGTTCCAAGAAGGTTTTCGGTCTAACTCGATCAACTGCTAATAAAGCCGGAAAACCTTTGTCCGTTTTAATATATAACTCTAAGTCAATTGGTTTTTCGTTTAATAAAACGCTAATGCTTAAA
>Ga0265293_10006306_pt1 | contig 19100 bp, 34 predicted proteins | sample Munlanlewell138R_FD_192505 | JGI IMG/M metagenome (GOLD analysis project Ga0265293, IMG submission 192505) | Leachate microbial communities from a municipal landfill in Southern Ontario, Canada - Leachate well 138R | ecosystem: Engineered > Solid waste > Landfill > Unclassified | place: Canada... | reverse complement strand
GTTTTTGCTCTTCTTCAATAATTTTATCTATATCTTTTTTAAGGTGAGCATACTTTATAGGATCTCTTGCATAAGCTATAGCTTTATAATCATTATCACTGGGCATGATTTACTCCTTTTTTTTTTTGCTTAACTAAGCTCATCATGGGGATTCTCCCCTCTTAGATCTCTTTTCTTGTCAAATTCTCTATACTTCCTTGCTGGCAAGGCTAAAAATAATTCTTTTTTGAAATTTCTTATATCTTGTGGATCATGTTCTTCAGGATTCTGACATATAGTTCTTAGCATATCTAATTCTTTTTCATCTAATGTAAGACGAATTTCAATTGTTTGACTTGTTGTTACTGTCATTTTTTACCTCTTCAATATATTTATTTATTGCTGTCATAACTAAAAACATAGCCTGAGATTCTTTCATAGGATATTGCTTTACTAATCTTTCTACTTCTGTATTCGCAAATGCTATTATATTCATGTGTTCGTTGCATTCTTTTTTAATTTCATCTATTTCATATTGAATTTCTGCTATATACATTATTTCTTTTCCTTTCTAGCTTTTTCTTCTTTCTCATAATTAAAACAACCTTTAGTATTTATATTTGCTACTTCTGCTACTATATCTTCTATATCATAAGACCAAACTTCATGTATCTCATCCATTTCTCTTTCAAAAGCTTCTAAATTAGCAACGTTATCAAACTCATCTATTTTTACAACTCCATTAGAATCTAAATAGTATATTGTCATTTTTTTCCTCTTAATTTTAGTAGTAATGTTCTGAGATACAAAAAATCAAAACCTATAACGTCATTGGTATTCCAAAAACCTAATAAACTTCCTGTCCAGTTATCTCCTTCTATATAACATATCTCTACTATAATACCTTCCCACAACTCTACATGCAATAAAGAAAAACCAAATCCATTCCAAAGAACAAATTTTAACAAAGAAAATTCGCCATCTAAGTACTGGTAAATTTTACGCCAAAGTTTACTCATTGTTATTTTCCATAATGATTTGAATAATGTATAGTAAAAGATAAATTCTTTAATTCAAAACTATAGTTTAACTGCTCCATCTCTTCCCATCTATTTTCAAAAGGTATATCAATTGTGTGGACTGATACTTTTTTTGAAAACATTCCGATATGTAAATCTTGTTTTGAATGGTCAACACACAATACTCTGATATACTGGTTATCAATAATACTTACTATTATACCCATTTTATCTTCGTGTTTCTTTAAAAGAACAGAATCTCCTAAATTAAACTCTTCTTCCTTTATTAACATCCACAAATATTTCATCGTTGAATTAACCTTACAAAAGGTTTTTGACTTAACTTTTTTTGTAACCCGCAGAACAATTCTTTAAAAAATTTCTTTAGTTTAACTGCAAAAGAAATTTCATTAGAAACAACAGTTGATTTTTCTAATTCTTGTTTAAGTTCATCAGATAAAGGTCTTCTATCTATCTGTGAATAATCTATAAAATAAGTATTTTCATCATCCTTAAATTTATAATATACTTCTTGTGCGGATGGTAATATAGCCCATAAATATTTCATGTTTTTTTCTCCTTCTTCTTTTCTCTCTTTGACAGCTAGAACTTTAGTGGGAACGGGTTTTACATCTGGTCTTTCAGGAATTTCATCGGAAATTTTATCTAAAGAGACTCCTACTATACCTAATATAGTATACAATTTATCCTGAAGTTCTTCTTTGCTCAACTCAGAAAAGTTCTCTTTAATTTCTTTTCTAATAGCTCGAAGAACTTCTTCTTTAGTAAATCTTATTTTACCTGCACTAGCCATCTTTTTTTATGAGATATAGATTCCACTATTAGATTATCTAAACTTTGATCTGTTTTACCAGAAGAATATAATGCTTTTATTTTTCTAAATGCATTTCTACTTCTGGTGTTAAATTTAGATAATATTGTTTTTTCTAACTGTTTTCTTCTTTTTCCACTCATTTTATACTTTCAGTAAATTAAAAATTAAAAAGCGTCTTCATCTTCTTCTTCAAACTCATCCTCATCTTCTTCTTCATCATCAAAATCATCAAATTCTATATCATCAAATTCTATATCATCTGATAATAAACCTTCATCTTCCCCCAAACCGTCAAACAAAAGTTTTTCTTCCATAACTAACTCCTTTTCTTTTATTTTTTAATTGATATTATTATATAACACGTTGTAAAATATTATTATTACAGTTTTTAGTTACTTTAATACATATCCATTTCTCTTCCTCTTCTGTCATAGTATTAACTCCAGAATAAATTTTTCCTATTTCATTAGGAAATTGAATACGTATTTGCCGACAACATTTATACATGGGTCTGGCTTCTCCTAACTTTAATTTCTCTTTTTTAATAATATCTTTTATAATCTTATTCATCTTTATTTATTTCCTCGAGATATTTTTTTGCCCAATACATAGCCATTTGTTCGTTATCGCAATCATAAACTTCAATTGTAACAGGTAACCACTCTACTCCATCTTCGGTTAACCATTTGCCTTTCGCGGTAAAATCCATCTTTAATTTCCTTTCAATTTATTTATAACTCTAGATTTTATCATTCTTAAAGCCTTTGCATCATCTTTTGAAATAGGTCTTTTCCAAATAACTTTTTTCTTCCACCAATCAATAGCATCCCAAATTTCTAACAAGATATCTAAATCATACCTATCATCTAATTTTAAGGATTTCTTAATCTCATTTTTAGTTAACTCCGCAAAATGCTTTTCCCATTCCATTTCTTTTAATCTTAATGCTTTCAAATCTTGAAGAGTAGGTAGCATTTCTAAATAATTAGGACGATCTATTCTTGATTCTAAGTAAAAATCTATATCTTCCAATGGTAATGCATCATAGTTAAAAATAAAAGAATCATAAGAATAAATCCTATAACTAATTTTATTTTTTCTTGGGTGTCCTTCCCAATCATCCCAACCGCTTCTGGCCTCTCCTCCTGGGTTGTAGCGAATATACCAATACTTTTGTTTGACACTTTTAAATTTTCCCGTACCTCTTCTAGTTACACCTTTATATATTTTTTTATCATATTCTTGAGAAGATAACCAACTATGCTCATTACCCCATCTTTCTTCATCTACATCGTTCAAGTAAACTTTCTTCCCCGCTTTGTTGGTTTTATAATATTCATATATTTCTATACGAATCTCTTCCTCTCCTTCTTCTAATGTATAAATACCTGGAGAAGGAGCGCTATAAGTTTCCCAAGAATAAAGGAAACATCTATCAGGATCTACTGAGTCGTATGCTCTTTCATTGAAAGTCCTCGCTTTACCTCCCGTACTAGGAGCTTGTCTTCCTATATAAATACGAGATCCTCTTTTAAGTCCCTTATTTAATTCTCTTTTCCACTCATTATATCTTAATCTACCATCAGGAAGAGCAGTTTCATCATCATAGATATAGTTAATAAAGTTTCCATATGATTCCGGTCTAAAAATATCAAGATCTTCTACAGGGAGAGGATGGAAAATTTGAGTTCTTTCAACAATACCTTTTAATACTAAAAACACTCTTTTATAGTTAAATAACTTGTCTTCAATGACCTCTTTATCGCTTTCCCAATTAACTTTTTTCCACTGTTCTAATAAGTTTTGAAATTCATCTTTTTTAGGAAATAATCGAGAGGGAAAATTTTCTCCCATCTTCGTCCAAATAGCATATACATTTTCACCATTTCTAATTAAAAAATAACAACTCATATTCGCTTCATTATATAATGCTTTTTGTATAGGATCATATCCTTCATATTCTTTATCTTTTCTTCTTATACGTATGCCTACTACCCCTTTCTTCTCTGGTAATAATTTTTCAAAATTTCTATCTTTTTTAATCCACGTATCGAACATATCTATACTTTTAAAATCTAAACCACCTTTTCTCCACTCCGCAACTTCTTCATCCATATACAGTAGCATTTGACGAATAGCAATTGGTTCGTCACTAGGAGCATTTTCTCCTTGCAATAAATGAACTATGTCTTCTTTTACTCCTAAATAAAGTTCAATACTGTAAATAACTCTATTTATAGTTTTTAATTGCTTTTTAAATGAATCTGCTATTGCTTCTAACTCTCTTCTCTTGGTAGCTAAAATAGCTTTTAATGCTCTAGATTTAGCTTCGACTTGCATTAGTTTATATTTTGCCTTATTTTGCAGTTCGATTAAATGATCTTTTCCTAACCTAAAACCTACTTCTGTAGATTCACTTATAGGAGATTCTTCTGGCGTTTCTTTAATAGAAATATCATTAATTACATTTTTTAAATATTCTTCGAAGTTATCTGTTATTATAGGGCAATCGTACCCATAATATTTTAAGTTATCAAGAGTTAACTCCTTCTCATCATCTTTAATCCACTCTTTTGATAAATATCTATATCTAGATAAGTTAACCTTTGTAACTGCTTTTTTTCGTGTCTCTTTTTTATCTTTATCCCAATAATCAATACTGGAAAGAAATATTCTTTCAACTCTGTAAAATTGCTCGTCTCTTACTAAAATAACGCCCACTTGAAGCCAATCAAGGTCCTTTTCTTTTAATTCTTCATTTATCTTTGCAAGAATTTTTGGGTTTATCGTTTGAAGTTTATTCATTTTACACTTTTTAATAAATGGATTACATCTTTAAAATATTTGAAAGAGCATCTTCCAATTTGTCTATTACTTCATCGTGAATTCCTACATCCTCAATGTTTTTCTATTTCAGTAGAGGAGTTTAAAATATACAATTGTCTATGTATTTCAGTTAGTTTTTCTATTTCTTCTTCCATTTTTATTTTACCCTCCTAATATTTCCATTCTCATCTTAAATAATGATGTTATTGGCGTATAATCAAGATGCCTGTATCTATTCCACATATAACGTCTTCCGTTTCCTTTGAATTTTGAAGATCGAATTAGAGAATTAAAAAAAACGTGATAATTTTTCCGCATATAAATAAGTTCCATCATTTTAAAACTTCTTTCATGATCTTAAAAAAATCTCATATTTAAATGCGGACATACCAAATTGAATATAGTATTCCTTTTCTTCATCAAGAATTTGTTTCAAAGACTTTTCAGGACAAAAATCCTCTTGAGTAACTTTAAGAGATTGTAAAATATCTAAAGGAGTTATATGGTGTGTTTCTCTTACATCAAAAGGTATAACTTCTTTGATGTAATTTAAGATTGGATTCTTTTGTAATTTTGACATCTTATCATTCCTTCATCTTTTTTAAAAGATTTTTTTATCTTCTATTAATAATATACAAAAGATTTTGCAAAAAAACCAAATTTTGCAAGAATTTTTTTGCAAAAATATTATTGGATTTTAATTGATTTTAGAAGGATTGGAAAAAATTTTACAAAATTTTATTTCTTTTGTACTATATCTTCCACTTTCTTTTGATGATAATTGCCAATATCGTCTAAAATAGTTATTACTAATTCTTTGGTATAATTATTTAAAGAAAAATTAACAATCTTTCCTTCCTTACCTTCCTTCAAAACAACTCTTGAATCCTCTGCATAACCAAATAAAGTTTTTATATGTTCTATTTTTTCTTTTAAAATAATATCATCTGTAGCAGGAATAAAATCTTCTAACTTTCCTGCCCCTCCTTCAAAATGAAGAATAGGATTTTCTACTTTTTTTAATCTAACAATAGCACCACCTTTTTTTAAAAGCCACCCTCCTGAAATACTAATAAAAGCACTTTGAATATCGTGATCAGATGCTTTTACGTATTGATTTTTTGTAAGATTAAAAGATTCTCCTTGCAAACTAACCCCTGCTATATCCCCATCTACTCTTTCTTCTACAACTTTTAATACCTTACCTACAAACAACTTCTTTTGAGATGGTTCTGGTGCGATTACTGTGATATACATTTTTTATCCTTTTTTTAAGTTTTAATTCCACGCCACTTCCCCCACTACCATTACAGAACTCTTTGTTAATTTAGAAGATAAATAAACAGGACATCCCATAATATAAAAAATAGGAGTTTCATGACTTATAATAAAATTTTTTATTTTATTTATTTTTTCTTTGTTATTATCATACACATATTGCAAAGCTTGATCTAGAATAGCAATATTAATAAATATTGCAAGAGGTAATCTTCCTTCTTTAGATAAGAATAAATATTGTCCTGAAATGCTAGCTGAAAGTTTAGAATTAAATTCCGTAAAGTATTTTATTAATTTTTCTTTTTCTTCTTTAGTAATATTCTCTTCTATACCATCATCAGTATAAAAATGGCATTTTTTACAAAGTAAACAAAAAGTTGGGTTTGCTAATCTAACCACTTCTCCGTCTTCATAGTCAATAATTTGATATGGGCAAAAATCGGGAGCTAGTATTAAATTAGTATTTTTATATTTTTCTAATTTAATTTTTGGGGACATTAGGGAATACTTTCTCAAAAAGTTGAAAAAACTCGTTTTGTAAATTAGTTAATTTTTCCTCTTCATTATCCCTTATATTATCATCTTTATTATCTTTATACCATTGATGCATTTTAGATATGATTATATTTGCCTTATTTTTTATTTTATGTGACACTCTCTTTTCTTGCTCTAAAATTAAAAATAAAAAGTCAATATCTTGTGATATAGTATGAATCTTTTTCATACTGCTACTTCTACTTTTATAGAGGGGTGAGGATCATAATTATAAAGTTTAAAATCATCATAATCCCACTTAAAGATATCAAAGGGTTTATTATATTCTTGTATCATTATTTGAGGAAGTATTCGGGGCTCTCTTACTAATTGAATTTTAGCAGCAGAAACTTGATTTTCATATAAATGTAGATCAGCAAAAAATCCTACTAATTTATTAGGGATTAAACCTGTTTCTATTGCTATTAAATGCAATAACAATGCATAAGATGCTATATTATACGGAATGCCTAAAAATAAATCACAAGATCTTTGATTCCAAAGCAAATCTAAATTATCACCATCACTTAATAACTGAAATGCATAATGACAGGGAGGAAGAGCCATCTCAGGAATATCAGCGGGGTTCCAAGCAGATACAACTTGTTGTGTATTTGTAGGATCTTTTTTTATAGTTTCTATTACATTTTTAAGTTGATCAATATAATCATAAGAACTTACACCCTTATTAGGTTGATATCTCCACTTTCTCCATTGCACACCATAAATAGGACCCAAATCAGTTTCGTCATGTTGAATACGTAATTTCTCTTTATTTAAAAATTCTTTTGTTAAAAATTCAGAGGCGTCTTCTCTAGTTTCATCAGATAATCTTTGTTTTACAATTTTAGGATTAGCCCATTCATCCCAAATATGACAATTCCTCGCTTGCAACCATTTTTTATCTTGTAATCCTTTAATAAAAAATTCTAACTCAACTGCTATATTCTTTAAAGACATTTTTTTAGTAGTTAAAAGAGGAAATCCATCATGTAAATTGTGTTCAAACATATAACCATGAATAGATAGTCTTTGAATTCCTGTTCTATTCTTCTCCCATTTTCCCCCCTCTAAAACAGCTCTTAACATATCTTGATAACTTTTCACTGATTTTCTCCTATGTATTTATCATTTAAATTTTTCCTAATTGAATCTGCTATTTTTTGAGTTTCTTCGGGTTCAAAAGGAGAAGTAGTAACAACTTGAGGACCTTTGTAAGATGCGTAGATGCAAGAATAATTAGCTAAATCATCTATAGTATCTTGAATGGATTCAAAATTAGGTGTTTTTCCACTTTTTAGTTCTTTTAATCTAGCTAATTTTATACCTAACATTACTCTAAATACTTGATCAACTGTTACGCCTGCTACAAATGCTGCGAACTTAAAATTAGAATAATAATCATTATTTTGGGCGTAATCATTTGATTTTTTATTATGTAAAATTGTTATCTTTTCTAATAATTTTTGAAAATCAGGATTATTAGCCTTGTACTTTCCCTCTACGATTTGCTCTACCATTGTTATCACCTCTTCTTGCATCCCCATAGTTAACCTCACATCTCCTCCTCCTAAATGAAAGTTGTTATCAAATCTTAATTTTTCAAAATAACTTTCTAACTCATTTTTTCTCCCCAGAATAGAAGAAACGATGGGATTACTTGACATAAGAAAACTCCTTATTTTTTTTTAATTTTTTAATTCCATTTGTTTTGTTTTGATAACATACATACCCCCATAAAACTCTATATTTTCATTTTTAATAATATCGTTTAATATATTTAACCCCTTTACGGTAGAAGGGACGCAACCTTTTATAAACTCTAGTCTAGTCATTAATCTATCATATAATTTCCCATCGCTTCTATCAAAACCATCTGGATCTAATATAACTATACCAGTTTCTGCTTCCCATTCTCCAATAGTCTTCTTTTCTTCTATCTGCTGCCAAAGAAATTTCATAACTCTCTAACAAATGATAAATAATCTTTTTGTTCCACTCTATAGGCTTTATCAGCATATCCTGCAAGAGATGTGGAATGAGTAATAAAAATATATTGCCTATTAAATCTTCTTGATAATTGGTGTATTACCTGCCCTAACTTAGAATTATACTCTTCTGGAAGAGCAGAAGTAGGTTCATCTAAAATAATAGGACCTTTTATTTTTAATAGTTCTACAATTATCAATCTTAACATTAAAGATAAAACTTGATTTACACTACCTCCATACATAAAGAGAATATTTTTAGTTTCCTTAACTAATTGCTCTAACCCTTTTTCATCGTTTTGCTGCAAATATTGTTGATAATATAATTCAGATTCTTTAGATCGCAAAATAATAAAATCAACTTCGCTTTGATTCCTTCTAGTTACCATCCATAAATGAAAGTATAATTCCTGAGAAAAAATAAAATGTAAAGCTTCTGTTATTGCGGGTTCCAACTTTTGACGAGTTTTATATTCAGTACTTTTTACAAATAACTCTAACAAAGATTTTCCTTCCATTAAATGAGATAAGAATTCATTAGTCTCATTTAAAGAATTAGATATATTATTACAATTTTTTACTAATTGATCTCGTTGACCTATTCTTCTTTGCAATAATTTATCTATATTATTTAATCTTTTCTGAAGATCTTCTATCACTAAACTTGTCCTTCTAATTGAGTTAGAGATGTTTCTAACTCAATTATATTAATTTCAGCTTGAGATAGTAAAGTGTTCAACTCATTTTGAAGATTTGTAATAGTTTGAGGTATATTATTTAAATCTTCTATACCTAAAGCTTTTAGCTCTTGCAATTTTTCATTATACTGCTTCTGCAATACTTCTAGCTGCGCGCCTGCTTGAATCTTTTTTGTATTTAATTCTTCGATTTTTCTTTTAATTTCCTGTATTCTTTGTTCAGGGGTTAATGTGGACATGTCTTATTTCCCTATTAATTAAAGGATTACCAAAACAACTAATTTGTTTAATTTTAAAAGTTGCATATGCTTTTTTTATTTGAACCAATCTTTCTTTCATTTTATTAGTATAATATTTATTTTTTTCAATAAACATAACCATATGCATTACTTCTTCGTAAAGAGAAAAATCTATATTTAAACATTCACTGAGTTCTTCCTTCATCATAACTACTAACCACGACTGATAAACTTTGTTTCCATCTTCCCAATTGTATTTGGTACCCAGGACCAGACTGTTCCTCTTTTTTTTCGCGAGTTTAAAATGGAATATCCTATAGCTGTAGATATAGGATCTGAAAAAGGAGACACTCACTTCTTCCTTCGGGGTTGAGGGAATATATACAGACCCACTATTGATCGTTTTTCGCAAATTCGGTATTTTCGTCATTTATATATGTTGATTTAGATTTAGGAGTTTCAAAAAATTCAATTTTGGAAACAGTTATATTTATTGTCTTCATTCGTTTTGCTACTATATCAAACAGCCACTTGCTTAAATTTTCTGAAGTAGGTACAAAAGGTACAAATACCAATCCTTCGATTTTTTCTTTAAGAAATAAGGGGGCATCCTTATAGATCTCTGGATCTAGAGTAAGGAAGTTTTCATCATGTGTAATAAATGCATTAGTAGTGGTAGCAGCAGGAAGTATAACACTAGCCAATTCATAAGGTAATATAGGATCGTGTATATCCATGATGAACTTATGATCTAAGATCTCATCGAGCCACTTCTTAAACCAATTGAGATGCTTAAAATCGGTTACCATACCTTTATTTAAGATAGTTGATTCCAAATATATAATAACTTTTCCTTGATGCCCATGAAAATGCCTGCATGCTAAGCAAGAATCCATGCTAAATTCTTTGTTTAGCTCTTGAGACCAAACTCTATGTCCATAACAAAAATCAAATTGCTTAGAAATTTGCCATACTTTCATCGTCTATTCGTCTCCTGTGAATCTTCAATTTCATTAGCTACTACTTGAAAAATTCTGTGGGAAGGTATAAATAGTCTTTTTTTAGTTTTTCCACCTTGCTCCTTTGGAAGAGCTATTTCTAACCATCCTTCTCGGGTTTTTGAATAATTGCAAGTTATTTCTTCTGGTGTGGGATCATTCATATAATGAATAGTTATGGTTGTCAATTTTATTCTCCTTTTAACGTTTTAGCTGTTTCGAGTAATTCAAACGCAATTTCAACTGATTTTTTCGAATATTTTTCTTTTTTGGAAAACTCTAACAATAGTTGTTTAACATCTGTAATTTCAACATCTGCGCTTTCAATAAAGTTTATTAATTTAGAAATGTCTTGTGAAGTATATTCCTCTAAATCTTTTTCTTCACTATCTTTGAAAGGGTTTATTAATGCAGAAGAAAGATAAACAGATTCTATACTAAATTCTTTTCTTCCGTATATATTTATTATTAAAACACGTGGAATTCTTTGTATTTTTGACTTTTCTAGTCTTCCTATAGATCCGGGATTGAAAAAAGTAGTATCATTTATTTTTATGGGATCTTTCCAACCAGAATGAATATGACCTGATAAAACTAAATCTGATTCTGTTTTAATATTCTCTATTAGAAGATGGCGCCAAGGCACATATTCATGGAATAAATCACAATGTACTAATTGAATTTGAAGTAAAGCCCCATCATCTATATACTTATGATTTAATCTTTCGGGATAATCTACGCTATCATATTGATGGCGAGAACCCGTTATAATTACTCTTGTATTAGAATCTTTAGAGAATATTGTTTCTATATCATTTTCATCTACTAACTGCATTATTCCAGCAGCTACCATAGTACCTATTATTGTCCTTTCAATAGTCATCTTTTGATAACCGAAATAATCATGAGATCCTACTACTCCTATAATGGGGAGTTCCCATCTTCTCAATTCTCTTACTATGGCATTAGCTAAAGAATAAGAAGGATCTGGAGTGTGTCCTAAATCTCCTCCAAATAATACACAATCTACATTAGCTTTTTTAAATATTTCACCACTTTCATGCAGTTTAGTTAAGATAGAATTACGGAAATCATCTGTTCTAGAAGTAGGTGTATCATTTCTCGCATGCAAATCCGTAAAAAATCCTAACGTCATAAGAGGTGTCATATTCTCTCTACCCACCAAAAAATCCACCATTTTTTTACAACCCCATACTTAGTTTTTTTTACGTTTAATAAATTCACTTGCTAATTCCCAACCATCCTGAGTTCGCACGTAATCCCCGCAAATTTCAAATATAGTATTCTTCTGAACACCCTGTCTTTTTGTTTCACAAAGATATACTTCTCCTACTGCTAATTTTATTTCTTTTGTTAGCATTTATTAATCCTTACTTATATGAGGGAGTTGTTTTCCTTCTACCTTTTGTTTTTTTCTTCTTCTAGTGCGCATATCTAACCACACCCTGGCGTTTCTTAGCGCTAGTAGTGAGAATTCATTTTCTTCACAAGGAAACTTTCTATGTAGAGTATGTACTCTATCAATTAATACATCGAGTACTTCTTCATTGGTAGTTCCATCATAAACTATTCTTAACTCTGTAGGGTTAGAAGGGAGAGGTTCTTTCTTAATAAATCTTAACTGCTGAGGATTAGTACCCTCAAAAGAATCTAATTCATATAGATGACCTTCTTCTATTACTTTCATTTCTTCTCCTTAAAAAGGTTTTAAACAAAGGGGACAAACTCGTAACTCTCGTTGTAGATTTTCAAACTCTTTATGAGACTGCTCATAATCTAAACTTATTTGGGAGACAACGTTATTCTTTTGAGAAATTTGTTGTGATATATAGGTATGTGCATTAATTAAAGAAAATAAATTAATTAATTCCTTACTTTTCTCTTCTAATCGATTAATATCAATAGAAGTATTTATAGTAGAGACAATAGTAGATGCCTTATTAATTTGTAAATTTAATATAGATAATGTTCCGATTGTATTTATTTTTTTAATCAAAGATTCCGCATAAGAAGAATCAATGCTACAAGAAGGAAGATTTATTACTTTTTGATAAAAAGTAATAGAAGCCTGTAAATAAGATACTTCAGTTAGTAACTTAAGTAATCGCTGTAGATGTAAAAGAGTATGGAAGCTTATTTCATTTAACTTCTTAAAATAATTTATCTTCGTTTGTTCTTTGTTAGCATTACTTACAATATTCTTTACTTCTTCTTTTTTCTTTGCTATATTACGTAACTTTTCTTCTTTTTCTAAAATTAAACTCATCAATTCTTTTGTAGCTAAAACATCTTTTTCTTGTTGATCCACATCATTATAACTTTCTAATTCTTTTTGTTTAGATTCTAACTCTCCTTCTAATCTATTAGCTGCTTGGATAGTTTGCCTCTCTTTTGTAGCACCTAATTGAATAGCTTTCTGAACCTCATCAATGTTAATTATCTTTCCTAAAACTTTACCTCTAATGGAAGGTAAACCATTCCCTTGAGTAAGAAATAAAAGATCCAGTTGATTCTGAAAGTTTAAATCAATTGATAGGTCGCCAAAAATAATCAAAGGAGAAATATCCAGTAACTCTTTAACTTCTTGAGGAATACCTGTTTTAGAAAAATTAGAAAAAGGTAAAGTATCATTAACAATATACATATTATTTCCAGAAACATTACCTTTTTTAACAATTCGCTTTATAGTTCCCTTATCTGTTTCTAACTCAAGTGAGGATTCTTTTTCTGAATCCATAATAAAGGATGTGCCGTCTGGTTCATCTCTAATTACTTTTTGTAACGCTCTTATAATTACAGATTTCCCATGATTACCCAACCCAGTAAAACATGTAACATAAGGTGAAAATTCTACAATAGTATCCTTATGTGATTGAAAATTATATAGAGTGAGTTTCTTTAACAATTAATCTTCATCCTCATTATTGTTAAAACCGGGTCTTTTCTCAAAATCGTCTGAACTAACTTTTTTAGTTAATAAATTTGTTAGTATTGTGATGGTATCCTCCACTGAATTCTCAAGGCATTGAGTACTAATTATAAAATCAGATAGTGCAGCAAAGGAAAAACCTTTAGTAAGTTTTACATAAGTATCTATCTTATCTTTTGAAAACCCTTCTAACTTTCTTTCAAAATACTCTTTTCTAACTATAGCAGAAGGCATATCTATTCTAATTCTTCTATCAAATCTTCTTGGACGGGCAACTATTCTTCTATCCAATAACTCAGGATAATTAGTGGTAGCTAAATTCACCAAATGTTGTAGATTATCTTCCCCATCTAGAAATGATAAAATGGAACTTTCACCATATCTCGAAATTATTGCATCAATATCTTCAAATATACAACAAATTTTTCGTTTGGGTTCCACCTTCCTAAATTGCACCAAAGCGTCAGATAATGAAGCAGGTGTGATATCACAATAAAAAGCAACTCCTCCTCTTTTAATTAAATTTTGCACTATTTGGTTACACAATATACTTTTTCCTGATCCTTGAGGGCCAAAAAATAAATATCCTCTTCTATGTAAAAAACCATTTTGTTCGAATTTTATTTCCTTATTCCAAAATCCTTCAATCTCTTCTACTACGGCATTACTTATGCTATCAGAAAAATTAATAATCTCATCAAGATTTATATCTCTTTTTTCAAAAAAAGTTAAACCATTACGAAACCGAATGTTATAAAATCCTGAAGGAAGAATTTCTATAGTTTTTCCGCAAAAAGTATATTCACCTTTTCTAACAACAGACCACTGAGTATAATCAACTGCTGCTCTCTCATCTACTTTTTCCAGTTGTACATCAGAAGGAGAATCTATCATAGCTAGTTTTTTCCCTCTTTGTTAGCAACCTTCGTTCCAAATTCTTCTAAATTAAAATCTTCTTTCAAGGTATCTCTCTCCTATTCTAATTCAAAATTATGTCATGAATCCAATTACCCGCTAATGTTTCTGTATTCTTTTTTTCTACCCCGTGTAAATGATCTTTTGAATAAGCTGTAATATCATTTAACACCTTATAAGTTTTAAAAGGACTTAAAGTAGGTTCTGAAATAGTTTTACCTTCAATTCTATTTCTTCTATTAGTAGCCTTCCAAGTTTCAACTTCTTTTAATAACACTTTTCTTTCCTCATCTCCTCCAAAACCTATAATTACATCCGCTTCACTTTTACCTACTATCATACTTAATCCCGCCCACATTCTCGCTACTTCGTGTTTGAACATATTTCGATTGAGCAGAGATGAAAACCTATTTAATATCCTATTGGCTATTTCCTGATTATAACATCTAACTGTTTCCGCAAAGCGTGATAACATTAAAGCTTTATCTTTATGTTGATAATTTGCGAAGGAACTACCTAAAAAAGGGCATATAAAACTATTTGAACACTGCGTTCTATATAAACCTGAGAATAGCTTCATTTTGGTTTCTTTTGTAATAGATCCATACATAAATGAACTTACAAAAAGTGTGTCTGCATCACTTTCTCCTACTGCACAAACATCATCAAATGCCACGCAAATAGTTAAGAGTTTCTCCTCCACGTCAATATATTTCAAATCGGGCCTTTCCTGAAATACACTGAGCATTTCTCCGTAGCTAGGTTCTGTATACGGCGCCTTTACGATCGACGCTATTTCCCCATTATTCCTTTCTAAAACCACAATTTCCTGACCGGGATTATCCGCTTTTAATCTCCTAATATTTTCAAATAGTAAATCATTAGGAATTTTTTGTGCAAAAGGTTTTGGGATGCCTAATAATACACATAACTTTTCAAAACCATATCTAGTTATTTTTTGCTTATTATCTCCTATTGTAGCATCTGTATTTACTATCAAATCTCCCAAAGTAGTAGGGATAGGTGTAACAGTTACTTCCTCAGCATATGCAATAGCTTCACTTACTTGAGAAAATCTATATGCTGGTATTTTTGGGGCAAACACCAAATTTTCAAACCACAATTTAGAACTCCTTTCGATTAACTTAGTACTATTTTAAAAACTCGCGGTTATCCCGTACTACCAAATCCTCTTCCTCCTCTTAAAGAAGGAGTGAGTTTATTTACTTTAATCATAAATGAAGATAATACGCGATAGAACTCTATCTGAGCTATTTTATCCCCCACCTTGAATCTTACGGGATAATCGGTGCGATGGTTGAATACCAAAATAGTTAATTCTCCTCTATAATCATTATCTATAATTCCAAGATGGCATCTTATCCCTTTTCTTCTAGCTAATCCTGATCGTGTGTGCACCTTCATTGCAACGTTGCCAAAAGGTGTTAAAGTTACATTAAACCATTTTAAGAAAATATGAGGCCAGGGGGCAAATGTTATACCTGTTCTTATTTCTCTCCATTGTCCTATAGGAATAGATATATCTTCAACGGAAAAAACATCCCAGCAAGCGGCTTTATGATAGCTCTTTTGAGGGGCTTTAACTAATTTTTTAACATCAGGAGAAACTTTGTATGTAACTATAATAGGGGAATAATACCTAAAGTAGATTATTAAAAACAAGAGACATGCAACAACGCCGTAAATAAGTAAATTATCCACTTGCAATTCCTTCTTTATTGGTAAATTCTAAAAATTTTTTGAAATAACAAATATGTAGATTTTACGTCTTCTATTGAATATTTTTTTATATCATCGTCAGATGCTTGTACCATAAAATCAATCCTATCTAAATTATTCAAATATGACTTTGAATCGCTTATACAAAATCTTATTAAAAGCTCTCTCAAATTTACATAAAATCTTCCCCAATTAGAAAATACCTGCATAATATCATAATGAGGGTCAGTTCTAAATCGGATAGTATTACAAAATCTAGCAGGAGGAGTAACAGCATACATTGCACACTTTGCAAGTAAAATAGGTACATCAAAATCAAGACCATTAAAATGAACATATTTAGCATAAGGAAACTGAGATATATAATTTATAAAATCCTTTATAAGAGATTCTTCATCCTGCTTGTTAAAAAAAACACCATAATGAGTAGATTCTATAGGAGTTTGAGGGGAATTACTCATTAAAGTACTTATAGCTACTACTTGATTGTAGAGAGGGTTACCGTAAATTAAATTAGTTTTTTTATTGCTGTACTCTTTACTATCCTTTTCGTAGTTTCTTAATTTAGACTCCAACAATTGTTCTTCCTGCTCAGAAAGGACTTTCGGACATGTTTCAATATCAAAACAGATTATTTGACTCATTTAAATAACCTTTCTAAATACTCTTTGGTAAAAACTTCCTTAAAAGTTTCAAAACGCGTGATAACTAAATTAGCTTCGCTACTTTTATAAAGTTTTAAATACGTATCGAATTTTCTCAAACTCGGTAAACTTTGTTTTGCATTGTCCTCAAATTCGTCAAAGTTGAAAATACATAAAATGGGATAAGTATTTATTCTTATAATCAACAATCTTAAGGGTATAACCTTATAACCTAATTCTATTGCTTCATTTTGAGAAGCAGTAACTTGCTTCCACCATTGAAGAAGTAAGTTTCCCTTATTTTTATCTACACGAAAAAGATTAAGAAGATTAAAAGACTTATAATGTTTGCATTCTACAACAAAGGGCCACCAAACTTTTTCCGTGTGTTGTTGTCTCCATCTGGGAGCAATATCTCCTGGTTCATCGCTTCCCCCACTTACCTTTGTTCTCCAAAATGTACCGGGAATTTCTTGCCACCATTTATCAAAATCCTTTGAGATTAATCTCTCGAATTCTCCTCCTTTATTTTTGGAATTAATCATATTGTTGTATTTTTTCTTTATGTTCTATAATTAAAGAAGAAGTATTTCTTCTTCTCATTTTAGCTTTTACAACTGGATCTGCTAAAGATTTTTTAACAGATTGCCTTATTTTTTCCTTATGTTCTGCAGTTTTGGGAGATGTATTTTTCCCTTTATTCTTACCTTTTAAACTAAGACTTAGGTGTAATTTATGTTCCTCTGATTTAGGCTTTCGTAACTTTGCTTGTATAAGGGAAGTATTCATGGCAAGTTTCACACTAATACTTATTTTTTTCTTTACTAAATCTGAAAAGGGGACACCTTTATTCCACGCTTTTTGTCCTTTATTTTTCTTATTCTTTTCTCCTATCATTCTTTTTGTATTTTCTGAATGTTTCCATCCTTTACCATTATTGCCCCCATTTGTAAAATTATAACCATGAGGGATTTTAGAATTATAAAATTCAATAAAATATATTTCTTTTTTATTTAATTCTTCTACGGATAAACTATGGTATAAAATTGACCATTCAAAGTTATCTTTTCCGTACTTGTTAATAGCAAAATGAAAAGGATATTTAGCACCTCTTTTTGCTTCAGAAAGATGCTCTAACTTACGATGTAGTAAAGAATGCACGGTTTGTCCTACATAACATTTCCCATTAATATTATTCTTTACGAGATATACAATTCCCTTACTCTTTCCGTTTACTGCCACTGGCCTTACCGCATTTAGAACAGTTAGAGAAATCTTCGTTATGAACATACCCACAATTAGAACAAACAAACTTTTTTAAGTTTGCAGAAACTTTAATTGCATCTTCCTCAGATAACGAAGCTTTTTTAGTATCTATTTCGGTTTTAACGCTTTTTTTAATCAATTTCTTTTTTATCCTTTCGGAAATTTCATATCATCATTATCCTGTACAACATTACTATTAGGAAGATTAGGATTTTGACCCTGTTGTTGAGTTTGAGGATAAGAAGGTGCACCTTCTATAGGTCTTGTGGGTGCTCCGGGATTATTATTCACAGCAAATGTTTGTTGCGTTTGTTGAGGTGAATTTCCTACAGGTTCATATCTAATATCAGTAAGTTGATTGGGTATCGCTGAATTTCCCGAGGATGAATAATTATAATTTTGATTTTGTCCAAAATTTTGATTTTGAGGAGTAGGATTAAGAGATTGAGGTTGCACCTGCTGTTGTTGTGGGGGTTGAACATATTGAGGTTGTTGTTGCGCATATTGAGGTTGTTGTTGTTGAGCATATTGGGGTTGACCAACTGGATTTACAGCCGCCATCATTTCGGCCACAGACAAGAAATTTTCAATTTTATTATTGCGTATTACATTCCCATCCTGATGTTTTTCTGTAACTGTAACCTGCACAAAACATTCTCTTCCAAGAAAATCATCTGTATTTAATTTAAAATCACCGGGTTTACTGGGTTCAAATCCTAATGCTTTAAAAAATTTAGATGATTTGGAATTGGGCCCACCTAAACTATAATTCATAGCGTAAGAAATAGGTTTTCCCTGAAGAGTAGGATGATTAATTATTTCTAATCCCCAGGCTAAAAAAGGTTCTGCATTAGGAATATTAGCTGCTCTTCTTTCTACGCAAGTTTTTATCTTAACTCTATATGTACCGGCAGGTACAGGTTCAAATTGATGAAATGTTACTTGAGGCATTAATCTACTCCTTTTTTTTTTAATTTTTATCGAATTTTTGTTTTTATTTGCAATGATCTATAAGGTTGTACAGGATGGTTTAATCCTATTAAATCTTCGGTTATTTTTTGTTGACGATTTAAATTAGTATTAGCTTTATCTAATTCATCTAACTTTATTTTTACTCTTTCTTCTAACATTTGTAAATCAGGAATAACAGAAGCTATGACATCAGTTATTCTTACTATAGTAGGCATCTTT